>Ga0256843_1000466_pt1 | contig 34756 bp, 39 predicted proteins | sample AlvinellametaG_FD_191572 | JGI IMG/M metagenome (GOLD analysis project Ga0256843, IMG submission 191572) | Pompeii worm associated microbial communities from hydrothermal vent at the East Pacific Rise, Pacific Ocean - Alvinella | ecosystem: Host-associated > Annelida > Integument > Unclassified ...
TATTCATTTGTTTAATAATATGGCTGAACAATTTGTAGATTATAGAGATCCAAATAAAGTTGCTTTTGGAGATAAAAGTCCAAGTAAATTAACCAAAATTTTAATAAGACATGGAAAAGATATAATCAAAGGTATTAAAGGTGGATATATAGGATTGAATAAAATTTTAAATATGGATACAACAAATGATCCTATGGCAGAAATATTGATTTTAAAATTAAAAGCATCAGGAACTAGATATGGTTTTAGTCGTTCAGGTAGTAAGATTGTTCCTTTAGTGAATCCTGTGAATGCAAATTCAAAAGCTAATGATATTGTTCTTGTAATTGGAAATTAAAATATGTTTGAAACTAAAACAATAGATATGCATAATTATGGAAATAGTACAATTTTATCAATACTAGAGTTATTGAAAATTTTCTCTTGGTATGAATGGATTATAGTTTTTTTATTTATAGGAATTGTATTTAAATACTTTGAAAAATATTTTATTCTTGATGATTAAGTTTCTTTTGTCTTTAAATGCAATTTGGGGACGAGGGAAATAGTAGATGGAACTATAGCTCAAGATATTAAGCAAGGTTTTGCAGGTGGACTCAATGGGTATAGAAAAGTGAGAGATAATGCACCATTAGGGGTTAGGTTATGGTTAAGAGGAATAATGACAGTAACCGAAACTTTTGCAACAGTTGGATTGTCCAAAGAACTCACGATAGTCTATGATATGTTTTCTGGTGCATATTCAGATACAATAATAACATCTAGATATGGAATATATGGATATGTAATTAATGCTTATATGTAAGATTTAAGAGGAACGTACTATAAAGATATTAAATTAAATCCTTATAGTTTTTAATAGAGGTTTTATGCATGAATAATAAAATAAGAAATTTATATGAAATCGGCGCTTCATTATTTGTATTTGGATTAAGTATGTTACTTTTTCCATCAGTATATGAAAATTCAGAAAATTATCACTTTGAATATCCAGACAATATTTATACTGGTTTTGTTTTAATGGTAGTGGGGAGTATTTTGCTTTTGATAAAATACTATAAAACAAAAAAGGAAAAAGATGAAAACTATAATGATAGTTCTAGCAGTAAGTAGCTTTGTAATAATAGGTATATTATTTGCACTTATAGCATTGTATGCATCACCAGATGAGCAAGTTCACTTCACAGAAGCAGGATTTTTTTGGATGGGTGATGCTGTTGTTCTTTTTGGATTATTGATTTATTTTAAAAAATCACATCCATGTAATGAGTCAAATAAAGATTAAAATCTTTTTCATCCCCAAATAAATTTTTAAAGCTAAATGAGTTACAATTTATTGATTTTTATTAAATAATTTTTACTAATATCAGGAACTATAAGTACAATAACAGGTGGAAAATTTGTCAATGGTGCTGTGAGTGGGGCGTTTATTCATTTGTTTAATACTATGGCTGATCCAAGATTAAATGGAAAAGTTGGTCGTGCAATGGGTGGAGATGGTGGTATATTAGATACTCAAGCTGATTTTAATAGTAAATTACTAGTAGGTGTTGTTTCTTTTTCTCCATTTGGTATAATGACTGCTCTCTCAAATGCAACTAAAATAGGTTTAATGATGATAGCCAACTCAATAAAAAATATATATTATTCGGGAAGTGTTATGCTTGGAGCTAATTATACAAGAGTAATTAGTGGAGCTGAAATTATAAATGATATATATAATGATAGTATGCCACCTTCAACGCCTATAGGTTCTTCTATAAATACGATGAAAGAAGTTTACAATAAGATTAATAAATGAAAAAATTAATTAATTTAGTAGGAATATTTTCAATATTTGATGGAGTTTGGACGCTCTTTGGTGGCAAAACATTAATAAGAAGTGAAGGATGGGTTGAACCTTCATTAACATATTCTTTAGTGTCTATTTTAAGTGGAGCTATATTTATTTTAATTTCTCATATTTTTTTTAAAGACAATGTATAATAACTAGTTCCTATTTTCCCTCGTCCCCAAATTACATTCGGGGATGCATACGAGAATATAAACGATAAAAGATGATTCAAATAAAACAAGATATAATGTGAAATGGGAAGAAGTAGATATAAAATATATGAACCAACATATCCACATTTTGTAACTTGCACTATACTAAAGTGGATACCTATATTTACAAGACAAGAGAAAAAGCACTTGTACATGGTATAAGTAGAGCAGGTATAGCAAAAGCACAAGGACAAAATGCACGAGCAGGATTTTGGAGTGGATTTATCTCTAGTGCATTTGCAACACCAGCAGAATATGGAATGATAAAAGGAACAGCGATAACAGCAGCAGTATCAGGAACCATAAGTGAAATAACAGGTAGAAAATTTGCAAATGGTGCTGTTACTGGGGCGTTTATTCATTTGTTTAATAATATGTTAGCTACAATCACAGGGCAAGTTGCAGGGCAAACAGCTAAAAAAGTTTCTAACGAACTTGGTATTAATAAAGCTATGTCAAATATTATAAAATCAGGTACTACACAAATGGTTTATTGTGGGATAATAGGGGGACTTGGTGCTGGACCAGCAGGTTCATTTTTTGGAGCTATTTTTGGACTATCATTTGGTTTAATTAAAGGTGTGATATATGAGTCATCAGGTTTAAATAATTTTATTGAACAAAATACAAATAAAGCAAAACAATATTATAGAAGAGAGGAATACTAATGGATTATATTAAAAGAAGAAAGATACCATGCATAAAATTATGCTTACAAAATTTCGTGATATTGATTTTATCATATATAATTTTATATATCAGTTGTGGTATAGAGCCTATTGAAGAAGCTCTTTATTTTGCAGTATTACTTTTTGTACTAATAATTCAAATGATTCTTTTTTGTAAAATAAAAGAGGAAAAAAAATATGATATGTATATTACTATATTGTTAGTATTTTATTCATTTGCTTTAACACTTCATACTACTTTAATCTATTTAATAATATTTATATTCATGCATAAAAAGAATGAAAATTACAATAAAGAATTTTAATTGATAATACGTGCAACACCAGCAGGATATGGAATAGTAAAAGGAACAGCGATAAACAGCAGCAGTATCAGGAACCATAAGTGAACTAACAGGTGGAAAATTTGCAAATGGTGCTGTTACTGGGGCGTTTATTCATTTGTTTAATACTATGGGGCAAGATCCTATTATGAAAAAAGCTTTTGGAAAAGCAGCACCTTACTCATGCTAATACTCAGTATTGGCATAAGGAAAGTATTACCATGAGATATGAATTAATTTTTCCTCCTCCCCAAATTGTATTTAGGGATGCATACAAGAGTAGTAACTACAAAAAATACTTCATACAAAACAAGCCACGATTTAAAATGGGAGTTCTAGCATAGGCAATACAAGGTTACTTTGTTTTATTAGCATTTTTATTGTTAGGCTTTTATGCAACTTTCTGAAATGATAGTTCTAACATACTCTCTATACTAAGATGATAATCTATTGATTCCCACTCTATACCGGTATTCATACAGATAAATTTATAGTTTTTAAGCTCTGATAGAGATGCTTCTTTTAATGGCTTATACCATTCCATAGGAGTAGATATAATCCTTCCATCCTCAAGTTTTACATGAAGATACTCATCATCAAAATGAACTTCTTTACCTTTAACTAAACCATTCATTCCAAATCCTTGTAAAGTTTTCTTGATTTTCTTTGATGATGTCAAGTGCCATTTTTAAATCTTTTGGTTTTAGGTAGTTTTGTACTACTTTTAAATTTTCTAATTCAATTTTGGCAAACCCTTTACCTTTCATAACATGAATATGCATAGGATTATGCTCATTTGCATAGAAGAAAAATTTAAAGCCATTTTTATTGAGTAAAGTTGGCAACTTCCATCCTCATTTTTTATGTATTATAGCAAAAATAAATTAACTAACTTATGTCAATATTTGGTATGGGCATGAGGATAGATACCATAGAGTTTTACTACGATACAAACAAAAAGAGGCTATACAGGAGATGAACATATAGAAGGTACCAAACTCATAAACATGAATGCAAGACTATATGATCCAACTAGAGTCTTTTATAGCAGGAGTAGCAAGGATGCAAGGACAAATGGAAAATTTGCCAATGGGGCTGTTACTGGGGCGTTTGTGCATTTGTTTAATTCTAAGGGTTTGACTATCAAACAAACTTTTAAAAAACTATATATTATTTGGGAAATATCTGCTAATGCTTTTGTCAGTTTTTGTATTAGGGTTTATCTCCAGTATATAGCTTCTTTTACAACTTTTGCAGGGTTTCCTGCTACGATGGTGTTTTCTTGTGTGTAGTGTTTAGCAACAACACTTCCTGCTGCAATAACACTGTTTTTTGGTATGTGTGCACCTTTTAAGATAGTCGTTCTTGTGCCAAGCCATACATTTGCTTCTATCACTATGGGTTGATCTTCATTTATTTTTGTATCGTTTGTATCAAATATATCATGATAGTCTGTATCCATCACAAGTGAATCCCATGCAAATAAAGAGTTTTTTCCTATGGTTACTGCCCTATGACAGATAATAGTTGATCGTGCTGAACTCAAAAAGTTTTCTCCAAAAGTAAGTGTTGCTTCTTTGCCAACTTCTATTTTTGAACCTTTGCCTATTTTTGTTTTGCCCTCTATAACTATTGTTCCATCTATATGTATAATCGTTCTTTCATTGCTATAGTCTACCAAACGAACATTTCCAAAACCTATACGTACAATCCCTGTACGTACTTTTTGCAGTTTTACTTCTCCTCTTAGAGATGAGAGCTTTGTTTTTGTTGAAACAATAATAGGAATACGGATCGCTTCCATAAAAGGGAGCAAACGAAAATTTACATATATACTTTTTGGAAAACCTGCTGTATATTTAAGGATATTGACAATTTTATCAAGATTCATTTATAAGTGCTCCTTTGTTTTGAAACGGCTAAGTACATTAAAAAATCCACCAAAGAGTGCAAAAAACACCATAGGATTCATTGTATGCAGAGTATTGTGCGTACATGAAAATATCACAAAGCTAAGAGCAAACATTAGTGCCATATCTTTATGATAAGGGTTTTGAAGTTTAAAACTAAACAAAGTATAGATAATAAGAAGCGATAGTATAAGCCCACCGATACCTAGCTGTGTGGAGATTGTTGCAAAGGTGTTGTGTGCATCTGCAAAAAATTCTATACCATCAAGATGAAGATGGAGTTGATCTGCATAGAGTGTTGCGTGTTGCATCTCTTTAGCTATCCCTGTACCAAGCAAAGGATGCTCTTTAAATGTTTCAAATGCTATAACATTTAGTGCGATACGAGCACCTGCACTACTTGTATAATTTCCATCAGAATGCATCATTGAAATATCATTTTTTAGTTCAAGAATGCGTGTATGAAAATTTGGACTCAACAGATATGCACCACCAAAAATAGTACTAAGAAGAGCAACAATAATAATAATTGCTTTAAATTTATTTTGAATATGGCGTAACAATAGGAAAAAGAGTAGTACAATAAAAATCATCTGTCCACTTCTTCCACCATTCATAAAGAGGTTGGTAATAACACTGAGAAAAAATACGCCATAGAGAAGTTTGCTTTTTATTGTATCTGTGTGAAAAAACTCGATGAGTAATAAAGTGCTTGTAAATGCCAAAAGTGTACTATATGTCATATGACTCATAAAAGGAGTTGGATCAGATGGCGAAATATCTTTGTAGTGGATAAGCTCAAAAAAGATACCATAAGAGAAAAGCTCACTAATAAACATCGCTGATAAAAATGCTGAGATTATCAAGTGAGCGTAGCGTGTATCAAAGGATGAGTAAAAGACAAAAATAAGTAGAAGATGTCGGTACTTCATTATATAGTTTAGTGTTGCTTGAGCATCTCCATGCCACAATATAGAAAGAAGTGAATATCCAATAAGCCCTAAAACAGTAATTGAGAGAAGATTATGTGTATAGAGCTGAAATTTTTCTTTCCAGTTTCCTTCAAAAATCCATAAAAGCAGTGCCAAGATCTCAAAAAGGTTGGTTGCAGCTTTTGAGATGGGAAAACTAAAAGCGTAAGCGATCAAGATATAACTAATATATTTTTGATAATTGATATTATATTTTTGTAGCACACCCCATCCTTACAAGTTTCCATATAAGAATACTAAAATAAGCCTAAAAACGATATAATAAACAATAAAAAATCAATTATTTAGGTGATTTATGCAAAAGGACAATCCATTTATCTCTATCGTCGCACCATGTTATAACGAAGAGGACGTTATAGATATTTTTTTAGAAAAGATGTTTTATATCTTACAAAAACTTGGACGATCGTATGAGATCGTATTTGTAAATGACGGCAGTAAAGATGCTACTTTAGAAGTATTAAAGGCAAAATCTCAAGAGTTTGATGAGGTTCGTGTTATTAATCTTTCTCGTAACTTTGGTAAAGAAGCAGCCCTTACAGCAGGGATAGATGCGAGTAAAGGGGAGGTGGTTGTTCCAATAGATGTAGATTTGCAAGATCCACCTGAACTTATCTTAGAGTTTGTCAAAAAATATGAACAAGGGTATGATGTTGTAGTTGGTAAAAGGGTAGATAGAAGTACAGATACTCCAGCAAAACGTATTAGTGCAGAGCTGTTTTATAAGATGCACAATAAGATCTCAGATATAGAGATTCCCCATAATGTTGGAGACTATCGCCTTATGTCACGTCGTGTAGTCGAAGAGCTTAAAAAACTTCCTGAGACACAACGGTTTATGAAAGGGATCTTTGCATGGCTTGGGTTTAAAACAGCTATCGTTGAATATAAACGTGAAAGCAGAGCAGCAGGGGAGACGAGTTTTAATGGATGGAAACTGTGGAACTTTGCACTTGATGGAGTGACGAGCTTTTCAACAGCACCATTGCGTGTTTGGCTCTATGTTGGAATGTTTTTGGCATTTATCTCTTTCTTATACGGTTCTATTATTATCCTAAAAACATTGATTTTTGGCATAGATTCACCAGGGTATGCTTCGATGATTACAGTGATCCTTTTTTTAGGTGGTATTCAGTTAATGGGTATTGGAATTTTGGGAGAGTATATAGGGCGTATCTATCTTGAGTCAAAAAACAGACCTATTTATATAGTGGAGAATGAGTATTAAAGCATTTATCCTTCAGTTAAGCAAGTATGGCTTTTTTGGTATTGTAGCAACACTGATCCATCTTGGAAGCGCATGGTTGGTTCTATACCTTTTTAATAGTTCTGTGTTTGTTGCAAATACGATAGCGTTTTTTATAGCATTTGGATTTTCTTATCTGTTTCAAACACGATATGTTTTTACAACCTCATTTCATATACACAAATTTCTGAAGTTTTTTAGTGTGCAGTTTGGGAGTTTTTTGCTCTCATACATAGTATCAGATATTATACCGGTGCAAAACAGTTACATCCATACCCTTGTGATCGTGGCTATTATGCCTATTGTAACATTTACAGTGCATAAGTTTTGGACATTTAAGTAAAAAGGATTATTGTGCTTTTAGAGGAAAAAAGATTTACTATTATTCAGATAGTTTTGCTTTTTATTGGTTTGGGACTTGCGTTTTTTTATGCATCGCATCAAATCTTAACAGGGGATCAAACGCAGATGCTCTACAAAGGGTATATGGGTGCATATCATGATATTTGGATTAACTACGGTAATTCAGCAAGTGCAGTAGGAAAGGTGCCTGGAAGTATGCTTACATATGTTGTAGCGTATCCAGTGATGCTATTTGACTCACCGTATACACCGATGTTTTTTTTGATATTTTTACATCTTGTATCGTACATATTACTTGATAAAGTGGTTAAAGATATTTTTTCAACTGATATACGTTTGGTATTTTTGGTACTCTATTGGCTGAATCCTTGGTTTTTATTTGAAAATATTTTATACAACCCTTCGTATCTGTTTTTCTTTAGTGCTGTACATATTTGGAGTGCATATAAACAAAGACACAAGGCAAGTTTTTGGTACTCTTTGTTTCATATACTCTCTATTGGTTTGGCGATGCAGTTTCACTACTCGTGGATCATCCTTTCGTTAATCTCTTTGTACCTTTTATATCGTGGTATGGTACGGGTAAACTGGTGGGGTGTTGGTGTTGGTATTGTGGTGATTGCACTTTCATTGATACCATATATCCAAGAGGTTATGCACAATACTAACTTAGTACACCATGAAGATGATACGGGTCGCTATATAGGTTGGGGTGGAGTTCATGTATATCCTGTGTTAAAGTCTTTTTTGTATTGGTTGCGATATGGCTCTTTTTTCTTCCCTAACAAACTTATAGCAAGTGCCCATTTTGACTGGTTGGGTGCTCCACACATTATTCAGATGATCGTTGTGTATGGGTATAAAGCTCTCGTCTTTGGTGTAGGTGCAGTGAGTATTTACTTTTCTTACAAAGCAAACCGATACTTTTATACTTTAGTAAAAGGAAAAATTTTTACACGCAATGAAGTAGTGGCAACAAAAGAGGAATGGTTACTTTTATATGTTTTTGGTGCACTTTTTGGCGTGTTTGTAAGCTCGATACTCTCACCAATTATTTTTAGTTACTGGCATCTTATTATTGTTTTTGCTTTTGCAATTATGCCATTTTTATTTTATTTTGAGGCTTTTCATAAAAAGTACATTAAAATGTTTGTAGTTGGAGTGAGTGTGTATTTTATTTTTATCAATATTATTGGAGCGATCGATAGTAGAAAATACTCTATCGATACAGATTATGCTTTAGATGTACAAAAGTATGTTGCTAAGAGTGTAGTTGCTCCAAAGTGATCGTAGCTACCTCTTGAGCTGAAAGATCTTCAACATCTATAGTGGTGTTGTTTGTACCCAAAGCTCCATAGATCTCTTTATCAGTTTTGTTAAAAAGTGCCAACACTTTTGCTCCACTGGCAACTGCAAGGTGCATAGGACCTGTATCGGCACTTACATAAAGATCACACATTTTAAAAAATGCACCTAAAACACGCAGATCTTTATTTGCATACTCTAAAACATTTTCATTGAGTTTATGTGGTATATCTGGTGAGAGTATATCGATAACAACAATGTTTTCATCCTCTTTATAGAGTGCTTCAACCCATTGATTCCACCAACTATCTTCTATCTTTTTATCAAAACGTGCATTGCGAAAAAGAGCTATTGTTTTTTTCCCTGCATGATTGTGTTGTACTAAAAGGTTTTTCAAGTCATTTTGTGCTTGTTGTAGTTCTTCTGGTGTATTTTTGATATCAAGTGTTGCGTGTTGTGGAATTGGGATGTTAAAAAAGCGTAAAAACTCCAAACTCTCAAGTCCCATATGTTTATGGGTCTTTTCACCCCTTTCTTGCACGTGGGTAAATCCAGCCCAAAGCTTATCACTGTAAAAACTCACTTTATAGTGTGCATTTGCCAGTGCAGTGACTATCTGCGTGCTTGTTGAACCACCAGATATATTGATGGCAACATCATATTTTTTCTTGCGTGTTTGTTTAATGTAGTGTATGAGTTCAATAGGATGCAAAAGAAGTTTTCGTGGTATATCGATAACTTTATCTACATTTGGTAATGGTTCGAGTATCTTCCCTGCGAGTTTCATCCCAACAATTACATCGATCTTAGCATCAGGGATATGTTTGTGTAATTCATTAATAAGAGGGGTTAAAAACAAAAGGTTTCCTATGCGATAATTTGGTCGAATGATAAGGATATGTTTTACCTCTTGTGGATCGATTGTTTGTGCTATTGGATCTTTTGTATAAAAGAGGGATAAAAACGCATTGAAAAGCGCTGAGATTTTTTTCCTTGCTATAACATGGAGTGGATAGTTCATTGTTAATATCTCTCTTTTTTCCAAGAAGTATATCAAATTAAGTTTTAACATCAAATTGGGTAAAATAATCTTTTTAGAAAATGGAGTGATTTTGAAAGAGATAATAAAAAGATTTTGGCCTTATATTAAAGAGTATAAGTTTTACTATATGTTGGTGATTTTTGGTGGGTTACTCATTGTTGCTTCAACTGCAGCATCAGCACACATTATGAAGCCGTTAATGGATGAGATGTTTATCGCAAAGAAAAAAGAGATGCTCTATCTTATCCCTCTGGGGCTTATTGGGATCTATTTGACCAAAGCTGTGGGAAAATATGTTCAAACAGTTTTTATGGAGTATATTGGACAAAGTATTGTGACACGTTTTAGAGAGATTTTGTTAAGAAAAATCATCTCTTTGGATATGGCATATTTATATAGCAACAGAAGTGGAGAACTGATCTCTCGTGTAACAAATGATATAGGGCGTATTCAGTTTTTTGTTTCAAATATGCTTCCTGATATGTTTAGAGATTTTTTAGCTGTTTTAGCACTTGTTGGGTATATCATCTATCTTAACCCTATGCTTTCATTCTATACACTCGTTGTTGTACCATTGGCGATAGTGCCGTTAATGACAATAGCACGGAAACTTAAAAAGTATTCGCACCGTTCACAGTCAAAAAATGCTGATGTGGTAACACGTTTAACAGAAGTGTTTAATAACTCAGAGATTATTAAAGCAAATGCAACAGAAGAGTTTGAGCTCAAACGCTTTAGTGAACAAAACTGGCAATTTTTTAAGATCAATATGAAAACAGTTTATGTGGGTGCGATCGTTTCACCTATTATGGAGATCTTAGGAGTAAGTGGTTTGGCTGCTGTTATTTATGTAGGTGGTAATGAAGTGTTTGAAGGTAATATGACAGTAGGAGAGTTTACAGCATTTATCACTGCTGTTGGACTTGTGTTTGAACCTATCCGTAAACTTAGTGGAACATATGCAAAGATTCAAGATGCTCTTGCTGCAAGTGAACGTGTCTTTGAAGTGCTTGATAAGGAGCCTACTATAAAAGATGGTGCAGTAGAGTTGCGTGATGATATAACACAAATAGATTTTGAACATGTTAAACTAAAGTATGAAGATGCGTATGCTCTTGATGATGTGAGTGTGCATATTACAGCAGGACAAAAGATAGCACTTGTTGGTGATAGTGGTGGGGGTAAATCGACCTTTATCTCTATGCTTCTACGTTTTTATGATCCAGATGAAGGGGTTGTAAAGATCAATAACAAAGATATAAAAGAGTATACACTTCATTCATTAAAACATCATATATCACTTGTAACACAAAGAGTATATATTTTTCAAGATACACTTGCTGCAAATGTTGCTTATGGTGAAGAAAATATAGATGAAGAAAAAGTGATTGAAGCGCTTAAACTTGCTGATGCGTATGAGTTTGCTATGGGATTAGAAGATGGTATACATACTATGATGAGTGAAGCTGGAAGTAATCTCTCAGGTGGACAAAGACAGCGTATATCTATCGCACGTGCGATCTACAAACACGCATCACTTTTACTTTTTGATGAAGCAACATCAGCTCTTGATAATGAGAGTGAAAAACGGATTCAAAAAGCACTTGATAGCTATACACAAGATAAGATCACTATCACAATTGCCCATCGTTTAAGTACGATAGAACACGCAGATATGATTTTAGTAATGCAAAAGGGTCGCATAGTAGATAGTGGAACTCATACACAACTTTTACAAAACTCTTCTGTGTATAAACGTCTTGCTGGAGAATTACACTAAAATAAAAGCGATAGCTGTTCTTTAGAACAACTGTGGTACAATAAAATAAAGATATAGTTTACAATAAAGGGAGATGATGTCATTTGAAAAACTTGGGGTATTTAAACCTTTACTTCGCGCTATAGAGGATTTGGGATACACAAAACCTACACCAATACAAACAAGGGCGATCCCTTTAGTTTTACAAAAAAAAGATCTTTTTGCAACTGCACAAACAGGAACAGGAAAAACAGCAGCGTTTGCGTTGCCTATTTTACAACGTCTTAAAAAGACAGAACCTTCATCAGGTGTACGTGCTGTGATCCTCTCTCCAACACGAGAACTCTCGATACAAATCTATGAAGATATACAAAACTATGCTAAATATATGGATATACAAACAACGATCTTAGTTGGTGGCAAAGATATAGACAAACAAAGAAGAAAACTGCGTCGTGGTACGGATATTATCATCGCAACTCCAGGAAGACTGATGGAGCACATGCTTCAAGGGTTGTATATGGACGATGTGGAGTTTTTTGTGCTTGATGAAGCTGATCGTATGCTTGATATGGGATTTTCAAAAGATATTCGTGAAATACATCCATTGTTACCTAAAAAACATCAAACACTTCTGTTTTCAGCAACATTTTCTGATAAGGTGCGAAAACTCTCCAAACTTGTTTTGAGAAAACCAGCATTTATCGAAACAGCAAAGAAAAATACTACAGTAGATACGATCAACCAGATCGCTTACTTGGTAGATGCAACACGCAAAGCTGAACTTTTAGCGTATCTGATAGGTTCACGCAATTTTGAGCAGGTTTTAGTCTTTACTCGTACCAAAGCGAGTGCTGATGAGTTGTTTGAAGAGTTACCAAAAGATGGTTTAAAATGTGGTGTTATACATGGAGACAAAACAAAAGCAAACCGTCTTAAAACTCTTAAACAGTTTAAAGAGAAAAAGTTGCGTGTTCTTATCGCTACAGATATTGCATCACGTGGGTTAGATATTGAGCATCTTCCGTATGTTATCAACTATGAACTTCCTTCAATACCAGAAGATTATGTGCACAGAGTTGGTCGAACAGGTAGAGCAGGGCGTGAGGGTGAAGCGATTAGTTTGTTGGATGTGTATGAAAAGTATGAGATTCGAGATATTGAAAAACTTATAGGGCAAAAGATCCCAAAAGATGTGGTTGAAGGGTTTGAACCAGATCCAAACATACGTAGAAAAGATGTCGATGAGGTTAAACTCAAGTCAGAACATAAACGTGAGGCTAAAAAGTTTATAAAACATAAAACACCAGAGAAAAAAGTTACAGCTAAATCGTTAAAAATGGCAAAGAAAAAAAGAAAAACAACAAAAAGGGATAATTAGTAAGTAAAAATTGAAAGGTGTTTTAATGGTATTTCAACCAAAATTTTTTACATTGTTAAAAAAAGGAATTTCAAAAGAACAGATTTTTAAAGATATTATTGCTGGTAGTATCGTTGGAATTGTTGCGTTACCACTGGCAATAGCATTTGCAGTTGCAAGTGGAGTGTCACCAGAAAAAGGGATAATAACATCTATCGTCGCAGGATTTATCATTTCTTTTTTAGGTGGTAGTAGAGTTCAAATAGGTGGTCCAACGGGTGCATTTATAATTATACTTTATGGCATAATTCAACAATATGGTATCGATGGACTTTTAATATCTACAATATTAGCTGGTTTTATTCTTGTATTATTTGGAGTTTTTAAGCTTGGAAATTTACTCAAATATTTTCCACATCCTTTGATAGTTGGTTTTACAAGTGGTATTGCACTTGTAATATTTTCAACTCAAATAAAAGATGCTTTAGGACTTGATATATCCAAACTTCCAGCAGATTTTTTTGAAAAATGGAATGTTTATTTTCATTCTTTAGAGAGTATAAATTATTATGCTTTAATTATAACGATTGCAACTATATTTATAACTATAAATTTCAAAAAAATCAATTCTAAAATACCCGGCTCTTTTGTAGCACTTATTGTACTTACAATCATAGTTCAAATTTTTCATTTACCTGTTACAACAATTGAGAGTTTTTTTGGAACGATTTCGGGTGATATTACTTTTAGTGTACCAAATTTAGATATTTCAAATATATCACACTACTTAGTTCCTGCTTTTGTAATAGCACTTTTAGGAAGTGTAGAATCACTTCTCTCAGCCGTTGTAGCAGATGGAATGATAGGTGGTTCACATAGATCAAATACAGAACTTATAGCTCAAGGTTTAGCAAATATTGTAACTCCATTTTTTGGTGGTATTCCAGCAACTGGAGCAATAGCTAGAACAGCTACAAATGTAGAAAATGGAGGACGAACACCAATAGCAGGTATTACGCACTCCATTGTTTTACTTTTTATTATGCTATTTTTTATGAATTATGCAAAACTTATTCCTATGTCAGTCTTAGCAGGGATTTTAATAGTAGTCTCGTTTAACATGAGTGAGTATAAATCATTTTTGTCTATATTAAAAGGTTCACCGTATGATTATATTGTATTACTCTCTACTTTTATTTTAACAGTTGTAGTAGATTTAACGATAGCTATTGAAGTTGGCATTGTTCTTTCATCTTTACTATTTATGAAAAGAATGGCAGATGTAGAAAAACATGAAATAGTAAAAAGTGATGATGAAAATGATATAGAAAATTATGAAAATTTGCCAAAAAATATAGCTGTTTATGAAATAGGAGGGCCACTCTTTTTCGCCTCTGCTAAACAATATGCTCAAATGATTAAGCAAAGTGGAGTAAATGCAAAAATTTTAATCATTAGAATGAGATATGTTCCTTTTATAGATGCAACTGCACTTCACAATTTTTCTGAGACAATTAAACTTTTAAAAGCTAATGGAACCATAATAATAACATCAGGTACTAATAACAGTGTCTTTACTGAATTACAAAAATCTGGGATAGTTTGTTTAATAGGTGAAGAAAATATGCACAGAACTTTTAGAAGAGCTGTAGAATGTGCGAAAAAATATAATGAATTATATGAGATAAAGTCATAATAAAACCATGAAAAATGGTAAAGTCAATAATAGTATGGGTAACAATTAATGTTTAAAGAGTACCAACTCCAAATTATCTATCAAGATCAGTACTTAGTTGCTATAAATAAGCCAAGTGGGCTTTTAGTACATAAGTCCATGATAGATAGACATGAGATCTATTATGCTATGAAGATGTTACGAGATCAGCTTGGTGGAGTATGGGTTTATCCTATCCACCGACTCGATAAGCCAACAAGTGGCGTGTTGCTTTTTGCTCTTGATAGTGAAACAGCACGACGTATGAGTGAACAGTTTAAAGAGCACGCAACACAAAAACGCTATATTGCAGTGGTTCGTGGTTATATTGAAAACGAGGGGTTTATCGATCATCCTTTAAAAGAGAAACTCGATAAGATCAGTGACAAAGATGCCTCAAAATATAAAGAACCTCAAGAAGCACAAACCCATTATAAACCTTTGGCAAAAATAGAGCTTGATGCTTCTGTTGGTAAGTATGATACGGTGCGATATTCACTTGTAGAGCTTATGCCAAAAACAGGACGTAAACATCAGCTTCGTCGCCATATGAAACATATCTCACACCATATTTTAGGTGATACTAAATATGGAAGAGGGGAGCATAACAAGTTTATCCGTGCAGAGTATGGAGTGCACCGTTTACTGCTTCACTGTATAGAACTTCGTTTTATCCACCCCTACACGCAAGAGTCAATAGAGCTTAAAGCATCTTTTGATACTATTTTTACCAAATTATTTCACAACTTTCAATGGAGCATACCACAATGAGTACAACAGAAGAAAAATTTTTAAAAGATTACACGCAACCAGATTATACCATCGAAAAAGTGCAACTACATTTTGAGCTTTTTGAAGAGAAAACAATTGTAACAAATACAATGGATATAGTTCGCAAAAATAGTGATGCAACGTCATTGGTGCTTGATACACAAGAGTTAGAACTCTTAAGCATCAAACTCAATGACAAAGAACTTACCAAAGAGGAATACTCTATAGAGGAGGAGAGTGTAACGGTGTTTGATACTCCTGCATCGTTTGAACTCACAATCGAAAATATTATCTATCCTCACAAAAATACGGAGTTAGAGGGGCTGTATAAATCAGGAGATATTTTTTGTACCCAGTGTGAGCCTGAGGGATTTCGTCGTATCACTCCATATCTTGATCGACCAGATGTTATGGCAGTTTTTACTACAACAGTAGTAGCTGATAAAGAAAAATATCCAATCTTACTAAGTAATGGAAACAAACACCAGTGTCATGAGAGTTTTGATGGACGACACGCTGTTACATGGCACGATCCCCATCCAAAACCATCTTACCTTTTTGCACTTGTTGCAGGTGATTTAGAGTGTGTTAGTGATAGTTTTACAACGATGAACAATAAAGAAGTAGCACTTAATATCTATGTCGATAAAGGTAATGGTTCTAAAACCAAACACGCAATGAGTTCACTTAAAAACGCAATGGCTTGGGATGAAGTAAAATATGGACGGGAGTATGATTTAGATATTTACAATATCGTAGCAGTGGATAGCTTTAATATGGGTGCAATGGAGAATAAAGGGTTAAATATTTTTAACTCAGCCTATGTATTAGCAGATACAAACACAGCAACCGATGCAAACTTTATGGGGATAGAGTCTGTTATAGCACATGAGTATTTTCACAACTGGACAGGGAATCGTATTACCTGTCGTGATTGGTTTCAACTCACCCTCAAAGAGGGCTTAACTGTGTTTAGAGATCAGTGTTTTAGTGGAGATATGAACTCCAAAGAGGTGCAACGTATTGAAGATGTCCGAGCATTGCGTGAACGACAGTTTGTTGAGGACGCTTCACCAACACGTCACCCGATCCAACCAAAATCGTATATTTCAATGAATAACTTTTATACTGCAACTGTGTATGAAAAGGGTGCTGAGGTTATTCGTATGCTTTATACACTTTTAGGGGAAGAGAACTATAGAAAAGCAACAGACTTGTATTTTGAAAAGTTTGATGGGATGGCTGTAACAGTAGATGACTTTTTATGGGCGATGAAACAGTATGGTTCTTTTGATCTTAAGCAGTTTAAGCGATGGTACGATCAAAGTGGTACGCCAAAGTTGCGTGTAGAGGAGTCTTTTGAGAATGGAGTCTATACACTTACACTAACACAAGTGATCCCTGATGATGTAGATGGTAATGCTCAACTTCCATACTACTATCCACTTAAAATGGCTCTTTTAGATAACGATGGTGCGACAATTGTTGAGAAAATTTTGATTGTTTCTAAAGAGCAGGAGCGTTTTGTATTTGAAAACCTTAACACGCAACCAGTACTTTCGATAAATAGAGATTTTTCAGCACCTATTATTGTTGAACAAGAAAATCCAAACTATCCTTTTTTAATGCAGTATGATACTAATGGTTTTATGCAGTACGAGGCAACACAAAAATTTGCACTTGCAACGATGCAAAAGATGGTCGATGGTAATGGTGTAGATGATGCGTTTATCAAAGCATACGGAACTCTTCTTGATGCTGATGTGGATCTTTCACTTAAAGCGCTTCTTTTAGCACTTCCAACACTTTCATCATTGATGCAAACACAACAAGAGGTTGATTTTGAGGTGTTACATAATGTCAAAGAGAAGTTAAGCATGACATTGGCATCAACATATAAAGAGAAACTTCTTGCACTTTATCATGATAACCATTTTCCTAAAAATGATGCACTTGATGCTGTATCGATGGCACAACGCTCAGTGAAAAACAGAGTATTACTCACACTCTCCTCTTTACAAGACAAAGAGATAGCACACCTAGCACACACGCAATATCAACAGAGTGTAACAATGACAGATAAAATCATTGCTCTTGATGTGATGGAACATTTTGATTCAGATTTTGCAAAAGAATCACTTGAAGATTTTTATAACAAATATAAAGATGAAACACTGGTGATGAATAAATATTTTGCACTCTTAGCATCAGCAGACAAAGAAGATATCTTAGAGCGTATTGAAAGCTTGCAAAAAGATGCTGTGTATGATGAAAAAGTTCCAAACCTTGTTCGTGCACTTATAGGCTCTTTTACACGCAACTACAAACATTTTCATGCAAAAGATGGTAGTGGGTATCGTTTTGTCGCAAATAAAATGGCACAGATAGATAAAATAAATCCACAAATGGCTGCTTCGTTAGCTGGAGCATTTAAAAATTATCAAAAACTTAACGAAAAAAATAAACAAACAATGGCAGACGCCATAGAGTGTGTAGTTTCTACACATAAACTATCAAAAAATGTTTTAGAAATTTTAGATAAAATCTTTAAAAAATAGTGTTTTTTTAGTGAAATAAATCATCACATCCCCTAAAAAAGGGCTTAAAATATAAACTATATATTTAGTTTATATTTTTTATAAAAATAAGTTATTGTTATAGATAGAGACATTTAAATTTTTTTTTGCTACAATCTTTTAGAACTTGAAACAGAGGATTTATATATGGCAAGATTAGTTGTATTAGGTGGTGGTGTTGCTGGTCATACAACAGCAACTTTCGCTGCAAAATGGTTAGGTTCACAACACGAAGTTGTGGTAGTTACTCCAAATAGTAAATGGAACTGGATTCCATCAAATATTTGGGTTGGTGTGGGTGAGATGACAAAAGAGGAAGTTACTTTTGATCTTGCTCCTGTATATGCTAAAGCTGGTATTACATATCATCAGGCAAAAGCTGTTTCTATTAACCCAGAAGGAAAAGATGATAGTGATAAACCATTTGTAACTATTGAGTATACAAGTGCAGATAAAGCTGGTCAGACTGAAACTATTGAATACGATTATTTAGTAAACGCTACTGGTCCAAAACTTAACTTTGATGCTACACCAGGTCTTGGTGATGGTAATGGTCAAATGGGTGATCATACTGTATCAGTTTGTACAGCAGATCATGCAGTACATGCAGCAGAAAAACTTAAAGAAGCTATCGAGAAGATGAAAAATGGTCAGCGCCAAAAATTCTTAATCGGTACTGGTCATGGTATGTGTACATGTCAAGGTGCTGCATTTGAGTATATCTTCAACATTGAGCATGAGTTAAATAAAGCTGGTGTTCGTGATATGGCTGATATGAAGTGGATCTCAAATGAGTCATTCTTGGGTGACTTTGGTATGGGTGGACTTCATATGAAAGTTGGAGGATATGTTGTTAGTTCTAAACTTTTTGCAGAGTCATTATTTGCTGAACGTGGTGTTGAGTGGTTAATCGGTGCACATACATCAAAAGTTGAAGAAGGAAAAGTTCATTATGAACTTCTTGATGGTTCAACTGGTGAAGAAGAGTTTGATTTTGCAATGCTTATTCCACCATTTGCAGGTGTTGGTCTTAAAGCGTATAACAAAGCTGGTGAAGATATCACATCAACAATATTTGCTCCAAATGGATTTATGAAAGTTGATGCTGATTATTCTGGTAAACCTTATGAAGAGTGGAAAGCTAGTGATTGGCCACGTACATACCAAAACCCAACATACAAAAATATGTTTGCAGCTGGTATTGCTTTTGCACCACCACATATTATCTCTAAACCTATGAGTTCACCAAATGGTACACCGATCAATCCTACACCTCCAAGAACTGGTATGCCTTCTGGTATCATCGGTAAAGCTGTAGCACACTCTGTATGTGATCTTATCAAAAAAGGTGAGAATGCTCATTTACATGAAGCTTCTATGGCTGAAATGGGTGCTGCGTGTGTTGCTTCTGCTGGTAAAGGTGTATTCTCTGGTACAGCGGCTGCGATGACAGTTTATCCTGTTGTTCCTGATTTTGAAAAATATCCTGGTACTGGTCGTGATACTGACTATACATTTGGTGAGATTGGTCTTGCTGGACACTGGATTAAACATATCTTACATTACCTGTTTATCTACAAAGCAAAACTTAATCCAGGCTGGACATTAATCCCAGAATAGAAAGAAAAGGAAACAAAATGAAAAAAGAAGAATTAAACTTTGAAAAGAATGATCAGTTTACTTTAACGATGATTCCAGGTGCATTTGCTCGTAAAATGAGAACATGTGTAATTTGGCAATTTATCAGATTTGTTGTGATTAATCTTAAAATGATTATCGTTGTGGGTAAAAGCCACTAAGCCAAAAGAGGAGATTTTTTCTCCTCTCTCTCCTATAGACAATTTCCCAAAAAATTTATAAAAGGTACATATTATGGTACAAAATATTATCCAATACCCAACGCCATTGAGCTTGGAATATGCAGTTGATGTTCGCAATTTTGATGAAAAATTGTTTGCTTTGATAGAGGATCTCAAAGATACTATAAAAGCAAATAATTTAGAAGGGCTTTCTGCATTTCAAATTGGGCAATATTATAATGTTGTTGTTCTTAAGGATGAACAAGGTGGATTATTAGAACTTATTAATCCTAGAATGATTGCACATTCTGGAACGATTGAGACATTTGAACAAACAACATACTTTCCAAATAAAAAAGCAAAGATTACACGATATGAAACCATAAAAGTTGTATATCAAGATCGACATGGAAAAGATCAGGTACTTGAAGCTCATGGGCAACTAGCAGTTGTAGCACAACGTAAGATAGACTATACATTTGGTGCAACATTTTTGCTAAAAATGGATCCAAAAGAGCGACAGCGTTTTGAATCGCAATTAGACAGTGGTACAGATATAGGGTATGATGGATATTGCCCTACAACCTTTGTGAGAGACTATTTTTTACGAGCTTCTAATGGACTACTACTTCTTATGGTAGGTGTGCTCATTTATAGTTTTTTTAAAACAAGTTCATTGCTTTGGGATCTTCAAATTTATGGTGCTATAGGGGTTGTGTTGTTTGTTGCGTGTTATTTTCTTTATGGACAATATGAAGCAAAAAAATATAAGTCTTGTAGTAGTTGTCAAATTGGAAACTTAATAGGAACATCGTTATTGACATTGTTTAAGCTTGCTCTTGTTATGATTGTCTCTTACTTTGTACTAATGTAAGGAACATAATGGAATATCTACTTTTAGATGAGTATATAGAGTTATACAAGTTGATAAAAGTGCTTGATCTTGTTGATAGTGGTGCGCAAGCAAAACTTTTAGTAGCAAACGGGTATGTAACTCGTAATGGAGAATTAGAAACACGCAAACGTGCAAAAATAAAACGTGGTGAGATTGTAGTTATAGGTGATGAAGTTGTTATTAAAGTTGTATGAAAAAATACAATAACAAATATAAACAAGGAAAAATTGTTACATAAAATCATTAATTACTCACTTTTTTGATGAATTAAGAGTATAAAAAATAGTTTTGGATATAATTTGTTCACAAGGAGATTGTGAATGAAAAATCTAAGTATTGTTTTTGTTGTAGTTGTATTTATCGGTGCTGTTTTTTATATGTTGTATACAAAAGGGCTTATTCTGGCTAATTTTGAGTCAGTGTCACCAAAAACAGCATATGAGATTATTACAAATGATAAAAACATGACTTTATTAGATGTAAGAACGCAAGAAGAGTATACACACGATGGACATATAGCAGGAGCAATGCTTATACCGGTAGATCAACTTGCAAAAAAGTTGCATCTCTTAGATAAGTCAAAAAAGATTTTGGTTTATTGTAGAAGTGGTCATAGAAGTACTCATGCAGCACGTATTCTTGAAAAAGCTGGATATGTTGTTATCAACCTCAAAGGTGGTATCAATAGTTGGAAAGCTGAAAAACTTCCTGTAAAATAGGAAGTCTTTATCTCAAATGTAATCTTTCTTAACTCTATTATATTTATCTATAGAGATATTTCTAAAAAATTATCAAAAATAGGATTAAGTATCTTAGTTATTGATAAATCTGTAAATCTAAAGCCCTTATCTAAGGGCTAGACGAGAAAAGATGAGACTAAACCAATAACTCCTCCAAAGACTCCTCCCCAGATTACTAACCATGAAAGATGTTCTTTTATGAGATTTTGGATCATCTCTTTTACCATTTGTGGAGTGAGTTGATCAAGTCTATTGGTAATGATGCTTTCGATAGATGATAACATATCCTCATTTACTGAACTTTTTTGTAGGTGATTATGAAGAGTATCTTCAAATGCCTGAGAGTGTACAATAGTAATAATAGCTGCTTTCATCTTTTGACTAAAAGGTTCTTTGAGGTTTTCTAGTGCATTAACACCTCCAAACATATTTAACATGCCTCCAAAAGAGGATTCCATAACGGTTTTTGAAAGCGCATCAAAAGCAGGAGAAAAATCTGTTTGTTCTATAATAGGAGCAAGATCTATTTTTTTCTCCTCATTAGCAAGAAAATTTTGAAGTTGTTGTGGAGTAAAAAATTGTTCCATCATCAGTTTTTTTATGGATGCTTTAAACTCTTCAAAACGTAATTCGATAACACCACTTCCATATAAAAACGGTACTTTTTCAAACAACATATAAATAGCTAGTTCATTAGTCAGTGAACCAGAGAGTGCAAAAAGTCCAGTATATAGAAGACTTTGGTGTAATGGTTCGATAATATAAGAGAGGAAGATAAAACCAATAGCTATAGTATTTATTAAAAAAATTTTGTTTAAATGCAAACGATACCTCCTTTTTAAAGATGTCATTATATAATAACGTCATTAAAATTTATAACACGGGAATTGTACTATGAAACAAGAAAACTATCAATACTTTGTACAACTTGATAAAGAGGGTTTGTTAAAGTATCTTGAAAAAGAGCTGGAAATTCGTAATGAATCTCCAATATGGAGAGAAAGGGTAGTCCCTTTTAGTAGTGCTGTTCTTTCTGTTTTAATCCCGTTGGCACAGCAGAATTTATTATTTAATCCTGAAGGGGAGCACGAAAAAGATTTGACTCCTGAAGTGTTTTTTAGATGGTGTGATTTTGTAAGTTTGAAAATGTTGGCATTTACATTACAATATTCAAATGATGCAGGAGAACTTTTAAGAACAAGTCTACCTGAGTCCCAAACAAAACAATATAAAGAAATAGATCTTGAAGAATTAGGGGCTTATTTGAGTAAATATAATGTTAATTTAGAGAATGAACACTTAGATTTTCCAATAGCAAACTATAATTTGCATGAGGGTGTTGCAAACGTAATAAAATCTCTTCTTTAGTAGAAGATTATATACAATACACCCCATAAAAGAAAAATGATAAGGCCAAGTACACTAAGTGTAATGGCTAGGCGAAGAGATAAAAAAAAGAAAAATTTACTAAGTGCTATAAAACGTTGCATAAATACAAAATATACTATTGAATATGTGATACATATTTATGCGTTGGTATTTTAAGTTTTTGTGTAACGTATAACATACCACCTTTGAGATTAATCACCTTGTATTTTAATGTATTTCCAAGCCATGGAGCAACCATAGAAGTTCTATGCCCTGTACGACAAATTATTGCAAAAGGTTTAGAAGTATCTACTTTTTTATTGAGTTGTTGTAAAAATTTATCTACATTGTAGCGTCCATTTTGATCAAAAAACATAATCGGTACTGCCCCTTGTAAAATACCTGTTTCTTGCCACTCTTGTGGTGTACGAATATCAACGATAGGAATTTTTTTTGAAAAAAAATCTTGTGTTGGATAGATCTCTTTTAGATCAGCAAACAGCGATACGCTGAAGATCAAAAGAGTTAAGAATATATTTTTCACTATAATAACCTTTACATAATTGGAGTTAGAGTATAATTATACAAAGAATTATATAATAGGAATCTAATGGCTGCATCAAAAAAAGCGATACAAAACAGTAATAGGTTACGATATATACGTGCATTGGAACGTTTTCATAAAGGGATTGTTTCTTTTTTTAATGGACAAAAAGAACCAACAAAAGAGCAGTTTGAAAAAAAAGTTGCTAATGGTTTAAAGCTTTTGTTGCGTGTTGAAGAGGTTCCTTTGTATAAAGGTGATCTGCAAGATCTTCAAAACTTGGTTAAAAAGATTATTGCGTATCAACAAAGTGATGAAGATATCCATAATATAAAAGAGGATATACTCTACAGAACAAATCAACTAGAAAAAACTAAAAATAATAGACGATATAAAAAAGCAAAACACTCAAAAGATTTTTTAAAAGAGTGGGAATAATAAAGGAAAAAAATAATGTCAATAGCTGAACAAGAGATAAAAAAGTTTGAACATGGAAACTGTGCTGAAAATGGTGTATTTTATCAGGCAATGGAGGAAGTTATCTACTCGATTGCTCCGTTGTTAGAATCAGATCCCATATACAGAAAGTATGCTATTTTAGAGCGTCTTGTTGTACCTGATAGAATTATAAAGTTTAAAGTGACATGGCTTGATGATAATAACAATATTCAGGTAAATACTGGATATCGTGTGCAGTTTAATAATGCACTTGGACCATATAAAGGTGGATTGCGTTTCCATCCAACAGTAAATGAAGGGATATTAAAGTTTTTAGGTTTTGAACAGATCTTTAAAAATGCACTTACTGGTTTACCTATTGGTGGGGCAAAAGGTGGAAGCGATTTTGATCCAAAAGGGAAAAGTGATTTTGAGATTATGAAGTTTTGTAGTGCCTTTATGACAGAGTTGCATAAGTATATTGGTGCACGTATTGATGTTCCTGCTGGAGATATCGGTGTTGGTTCACGTGAGATAGGGTATTTATATGGAGAATATAAAAAAATCACATCAACGTATGAAGGGGTTTTAACAGGAAAACCTTTTTTCTTTGGTGGGTCATTAATGCGTCCTGAGGCAACAGGGTATGGGGTAGTGTACTTTACCCAAACAATGTTAGAATTGGAGAAAAAAGAGCCACTTGAAGGGAAAGTGTGTTGTGTAAGTGGTGCAGGAAATGTTGCACTACACGCAATAGAAAAACTGCAACAAATTGGTGCTGTTGTTGTGACATGTAGTGATTCAAAAGGGACTATTTACGATCCACGAGGAGTTGATCTTGAACTTTTAAAAGAGCTAAAACTTCAAAAACGAACATCATTGCAAGAGTATGTACAAGCACACAGTGAAGCTGAATATATCCCTGTAGAATCGTATCCAAAAGGGGGACATGCTGTATGGAATATTCCATGTTATGCAGCATTTCCATGTGCTACTCAAAATGAACTGACTGAAGTAGATGCACAAAACTTGATTGAAAATGGATGTGTAAGTGTTTCAGAAGGTGCGAATATGCCATCAACACCAGATGCGATAGCATTGTTGCAACAACATAATATTTGTTTTGCTCCGGCAAAAGCAGCAAATGCAGGAGGTGTAGCTGTAAGTGAGTTTGAAATGAGTCAAAATGCTTCTATGAGTCGATGGAGTTTTGAAAAAGTTGATGCACGCTTACAAGATACTATGAGGATGATTTGTAAACGTGTAGCATTGACTGCAAAAGATTATGGTGTTGAGGGTAACTATGTAGATGGTGCTAATATTGCTGCATTTAAAAAAGTTGCAGATGCAATGATTGCTGAGGGGATATAACATTGATATATCGCTATTTTGTAATTAGTTTTATACTATTTTTTACATCCTTCACTCTGTTTGCTCAAGAGGTTAAATATACACCTTTTATAGATCAGCAATTACGTCTTGAAGAGCAGATGAATGATGCAAATCTGACACAAGCACAAATTAAAGCTTTGGTAAAAGAACAGGATCGTTTATATCGCCAGGCTTTAAACCATTTGATGGAGAATAAACAAGCTTATATAGAGCATTTATCATTATTTGATTCAGAAATTTTTGCATTAAAAAAGATTTTGAGTATTAATAAACGTGCTGGAAATACTTATGCAGTGTTACGTGATGAGGTACAAATAAAATCTTATTTGGTTGTTCGTAGTCAAAATATTATGATAAAACGTATTCTCCAGGCTCTTGATTTACCAAAAATTGATGATTTTTATAAAAAACTAGATCACTATATCACACAAAATCAACAAGAACTTTATAAAATCAATGATAAAGATTATAAACCATATTTACAACAACACTCATCATCAAAAGTATTTCAACAAGCTCAGCATAACATTAAAGAGTTTTATACACTTTTAGATATCAATAGTGATGTTATTAGTTATATCTATAAGTTTAAAAATAAGATGTACCGTCTTAATAAATACTCTAAATATCATCTCATTGGTATTGTTATGAGTGTGAACTCATGTGAACTGGTTAAGATAATAAATCCTTATCTTGATAAAGTTGGATTGGATGTTATTAAAATTGCAATTATTACTATCTTAATAGTACTGATCTATTTTTTACGTACGATTGTGTATGTTATACTTGAGAAGTATCTTATTGGCTTAGGATTTTATGGAAAATATACTGAGATGATTTTTCATGAGATTAAAAAGCCAGTTGCACTTTTGATGATTGTTATTAATATAAATATGATTGTATTTGTATATAATGATTTTAGCTCTACTGAGATAGTTTCTCGCGTTTTTAATATTATTTATGGTGTGTTTTTTACATTTTTTGTATACAAGATTCTTAATGCAATTACAGCAATAAAGCTTAGTAAATTTGATGAGACAAATACAAAAATAAAACGTGAACTTATAAATGTTGGTATTAAAATCATTAACTTTTTTATTATTATGATAGGTGTTTTAATCGCTTTATATTTTGCTGGTGTTGATTTGACAGCAGTATTGTCTGGTCTTGGAATTGGTGGTTTTGCTGTTGCTTTTGCTGCAAAAGATACTATAAGTAATTTTTTTGGAACACTCTCTATTTTGTTTAGTAATGTATTTTCACAAGGAGATTGGATAGAGATAGATGGTAAAGAGGGAACAGTTGTTGAGATAGGGTTGCGTGTTACAACGATACGAACTTTTGATAATGCGCTTATAGCAATTCCAAATGGAACATTTGCATCTAAAGATATAAAAAACTGGAATAAACGTAAACTAGGACGTCGTATAAAGATGAAAATAGGTGTAAAATATGATTCAAAAAGAGAAGATATAAACAAGGCTATTGAAGAGATTCGCCAAATGTTACATTCTCATCCAGATATTGCTACGCCAGATACAAAATATGAACATATACATTCAAAACGTTATACTGCAAAACTAGTTTCTACTGAAGATTTAGAAGGGGTTAAACGTACACTTCTAGTTTACCTTGATGAGTTCTCAGATTCAAGTATAAATATTCTTTTATATTGTTTCTCAAAGTCTGTTGTATGGGAAGAGTGGCTTGCAACAAAACAAGATGTTATGGAAAAAATTATGGAGATTTTAGAGAGAAATAATTTAGAGTTTGCATTCCCTTCACTCTCTATATACAATGAAACTTCAAACTAAAAAAGTGTTTGAAGTTTTAAATACCCTTGCCATAATGCAGCAGAGGAGATACCTGCTGCAAAACCTGCAATAATATCATCTCCCATGACACCTACACCACCTGGTGCTTCTTTGTCTATACGACCAATGATAGAGGGCTTTGTAATATCAAAAAAACGAAACAGTACAAAAGAGAGTACAGACTGGATTAAAAAACCATTACTTAGCGTAAACACTTCATTGGTAGCAACACCAACAGCAGGAGCTACACTAAGAGCAAACCACATCCCTGCTAACTCATCAATAACTATTTTTTGATTATCATGGATACCTGTTTGTTTTTCATAGTTGTTTATTACTTGGATTGCAATAACACTTATAAGTGTAGCTGCTAAAAAAAGGGTTGTTTCATCAAAGTATAAAAGAATAAGCATCCCAAGAGGTAAGGAGACTAGAGTACCTACCGTCCCTGGTGCTTTTGGTGAGAGTCCACTATATCCTACAGTTAAAAAAAACCAATTCATCTATATTCCTTTGTTATGTTAGTGATGTTGTTTGATAAAGTTTCATAAGTTGTAGATAAAAATCTTGTTCATCATGCTCTTCTAAAAGTCCTTGAACTGCAAACGTATCATAATAGAGTTTTTCAAGATTTTTAAATCTATTTGGAAGTAGTTTAGAAAGGATAAAAGAGCTGATCTCTTTTCTCATAAGCACAGCAGGGGGAAGCAATCCAGCTTCTAAGAGTTCTAAGATTGAATCAGATCTGTATGAGATTTGATGATGTTGCCCGTGGGGACATGTATTTTTACTTACTAGTGTTTTACACTCATCACAATAAACATATTCACTTGCTACAGTAATCTCTATATCTATTCCAACTACTTTATCAATAATAGATTTATTTGAGTTACAATCATAAAACATCCCAAGTCCTGCATGGTTACGCCCAATAGTCAAACGATCACATCCATAGTTTTTTGCGACAATAGCATCAATAATGATCTCATTATATCCTGCAAAAATATAACTATTTTCGAGTGGAACAATCACAACACGGTTTTTTGGAAGAAAATTATTAATAAAATATTCTAAAGACTCTTTTCGTATATCGTATGCAATATTAGCACAATCGTAAGGTTTGAGTAAAAAGATAATAAGTAAATCTGTAGTATCAAGTGCTTGACGAATAAGTCTTTCATGCGCACGATGTAGAGGGTTTGCAGCCATAACGATAGAGGTCATATGGTGTGCATTAACAAGTTCTTTAGCTTTTTGAATCATTTCAAGATTATGGTTTGGTTCGGGATTGATGCGAGTATAGTGTCCACTAACTGCCCATTTACCAAGACGCTTCATAGTGCTTTTAACACCTGGATGATGAAGATCATCAGTCCCATAGAGATGTTTTACACGCTCTTTTGGATCTATCTCAAAAACATCTTCAACTTCAAGAGTTGCAAAGGGTTCGTTATTACATAAAATAGTAACTTCTTGACCTTTTTGCAGTGTTGGGATAATAGCTTCATTTCGTTTTCCTGATGGTGCTAAAATAAAAGGGAAGGGGAAAGATTTATTATTAATAAGCCCTGTTTGAAGCACCTCTTGTGCTTCATCTTTGTTCATAAGTTTTGTGACAGGATCTAAAAGTCCATCAGCAACAAGATCAAGTGCTGATGCAGCTTCTTTGTCTATGTAAATGGTGTTATTTTTTCTTGATGATGTCATATTTTTTTCTTTTCTCCCATAAACTTTTTCGACTTATGCCAAGTTTTTTTGAGAGTTCAGTATCTGGATACTGATCTTGATACTGAAGGACAATAAACTTTACATAATCTTCAATAGGAAGAATTTCTCCTTTATCAAAAATATTACTTTGACTTTTTATCTCATGCGTTGTTAAAGGTAGATCATCAACCTTTTCAGTAGCTACAAGGATCGCTTGCTTTTCATCAATAAGTTCAAAAAGAGTATCTCTTTCAGCTTTTTTTAATGTCTCAAGTTCAATGAGGTATAACAGTGTATTGTTTGAAGCATTTTCTATCTCTTGGAATGCTTTTGGATCACTTAATGGAATAAATTGTAATGTTAGATTATGCTTTTTAGCATATTCAAAACTTAGTGCATCTGCGTGTTTTTGAAAATTTGTATAGATACAAACAGGAAGTTCAAGTTCATCAATATCAAGATTATGTTGCGTGTTAGTAAAACTATGTGCAAGATACTTTTCATAAGTGGCATTGAGTTTTTTTAATGATTCATAATCTTGATAATGGTCTATTTTACGTACAAGTTCTTCTATCATAAATGGTTTTAAAATATAATCTTTTGCACCAGCTGCAAGTGGTTTTGAAACAGTATCATTTGAAATATAAGAAACCATTAAAATAACAATAGAGTTTTTAAATGTTTCAATAACGGGATGAAAATCTTGACCATTAATGTTAGTAGAAAGGAGTACAACATCATAGTTATTACTTCGTATAGCATCTTTTGTAGAAGTACACATTTCACAGTTATGTCCAAGCTCACCAAGTTTCGTAGCTATACTTTGTGCCAAATAAATTTCGTTTTCAATAATTAATATTTTCATCTATTGTTCATCTTTCCAGTTAAAATATTTTACATTTGCATTTGCGATAACAGCAACACCTTCTTTACGCCCTACAAATCCGAGTTTTTCTGTTGTTGTAGCTTTTACATTGACTCGTGCTTTCTCTAAAGATAAAATCTCTGCTAATTTTGTCCTCATAGCATCCTTATAGTGTGCTAATCGTGGCTGCTGAGCAGCAATTGTTATATCAATATTAATAATTGTAAATCCATATTGAATAATCTTTGCATATACCTCTTTTAGTAAAGTTTTTGAATCGATTCCTTTATATTGAGGATCATTATCAGGAAAAAGCATTCCAATATCACCAAGTCCCGTAGCACCTAAAAGCGCATCGATAAGTGCATGAATTGCTACATCACCATCACTATGTGCTTTAAAACCATAAGATACATTATCTATGTGTATTCCACATAAATACATTTTTCCTTGAGTATCAAATTCATGAACATCAAAGCCGTTTCCACTAAGAATATCTGAAGATGGTGGCTGTAAACATGGGAGTTTGTTAAGATCTTGAATGTATGTGATTTTATGTGCATCCTCATCACCTTCAACAAAAACTCGCTTTGCACCAATAGCAACCATGGCACTGCTTTCATCTGTATATTCGATATCTGTTTGTAATGCTTTGCGAAGAAGATCTGTTTTTGAAAGCTGAGGAGTCTGTACTCGCTTTACAGCATCCCTATCAATGGTTTGATCGTTATATACTATAGTATCACTAACACGCAAATAAGGTACAACAACATCACCTTGTTCTTTTGCACCTATAATAGTGTTTAAAAGTTTTTGTGTTATACATCCTCGAGCAACATCACTTACAAGTGTATAGGGAGTATCTACATCTACAAGAGCATTTCGTAAAGATTCCTGGCGTGTTGCACCACCTGTTACAAAATTATACTCAGATGTATAATTTTTCATAAACTCTATATCTTGCGATGATCCAACAATAATGATCTTTTGAAAATTGTATTTGTTTGCAAGATTATTTGCTACAAATTGCCACAATGGAAGGTGTCCAACACGCAACCACTGTTTTTTGACATCACTTGAAAAACGGCTAGAACTCCCAGCTGCAAGTAAAATAAGGGTCAAGTTTGACAAAAGTGCTCCTGAAAAATAAAAGTGTTACGAAATTATACACTTGTAATGCTTTTATTACCTTAAAGTGACAAACTAGTGAGCTAAACTGTAGATATGTTCAGTATTGTAAGAGAAGGTTTTAATATTGGTTTAACTTTATTTGATTATATTTCCAATAGACAAAAATATTAGGAGAAATGATGAGATCTTCATGGGTAAAAGAGCGTGAGAATGATCCTGTTAGAACACAGATGTATTACGCTAAAAAAGGCATTATTACACAAGAGATGGAATATGTCGCTAAAGTAGAAGATCTATCTCCTGAACTCGTTCGTAGTGAAATAGCACGTGGAAGGTTGATTATACCTGCTAATGTGAACCATACAAACTTAGAACCGATGGCTATTGGTCTTGCAGCAAAATGTAAGATAAATGCAAATATTGGTTCTTCGGCAATTGCTTCGGATGTTCAAGGTGAGATAGAAAAGATCCAAGTGTCACAACATTATAAAGCTGATACTGCAATGGATTTAAGTACAGGTGGAGATCTTGATGAGATCAGAAAAGCAGTTATCGCAAACTCTAAAATACCAATAGGAACAGTGCCTATTTATCAAATACTTCATGATGTAGGTAATAAGATAGAAGATTTAACAATTGATGTGATGCTTGAGGTATTGGAGCGTCAGGCTCAGCAAGGCGTGAGTTATTTTACTATACACGCAGGTTTTTTACTTGAGACTATGCCAAAAGTTGCTACAAGAAAGATGGGAATTGTATCTCGTGGTGGAAGTTTGATGGCTGCATGGATGATGCACTATCATAGAGAAAACCCTTTTTATACAGCATTTGATGATATTTTGGAAATTTGTCGTAAATATGATGTTTCATTATCTCTTGGTGATTCACTACGCCCTGGTTGTTTGGCAGATGCGTCTGATGATGCACAACTTGGTGAGTTGAAGGTTTTGGGTGAATTGACACTTCGTGCATGGGAAAAAGATGTACAAGTGATGATTGAAGGGCCAGGACATGTTCCTCTTAATCAAATTGAGCGTAACATGAAGATCCAACGTGAACTTTGTCATGAAGCACCATTTTATATCCTTGGGCCACTTGTAACAGATATTGCAGCTGGGTATGATCATATTTCATCTGCAATTGGTGCTGCTGTTGGTGGATGGCATGGAGCAAGTATGCTTTGTTATGTGACGCCAAAAGAGCATTTAGGACTTCCAAATGCTGATGATGTACGTGAAGGGATTATCGCATATAAAATTGCTGCACACGCAGCTGATATCGCTCGTGGTCGCAAAGGTGCGCGTGATGTTGATGATGCTATGAGTGATGCTCGTTATAATTTTGACTGGGAGAAACAGTTTGAATTAGCACTTGATAGTGAACGTGCTCGTGAGTATCATGATGAGACACTTCCACAAGATGTATTTAAAGAAGCAGAGTTTTGTTCTATGTGTGGACCAAAATTTTGTTCATACAAAATTACACAGGATATTATGGAAAATTCAGATGCGATTGCGCAAATTGCTGAAGAAAATAAATTGGCAGAGGCTCATTAATTTACAAAAAATTATTTTAAATAAGACAATATTTATCTTATTTGAATATGATACGATTATAAAATTTAAATAAAGGAAAATTTCGATGACTGAAGAGATTGTAAAATCAGCATTGTCAAAGGTTATGTATCCTGGTTTTACCAAGGACATCGTAACGTTTGGTTTTGTAAAAGATATTGTTGTTGATGGTAATGATGTTCGCGTAACTGTTGATATCACTTCATCTGCTCCAGAAGTAGCACAACAAATTAAAGAAGATGCTACAGAAGAATTAAAGCGTGCTGGTGCACAAAGTGTTGCTGTAGAGATTAAAGCACCTGTAATGCCAAGAGAGAGTTCTTCTCGTGGAAAAAACATTGCTCCACAAGTGAAAAACTTTTTAATGGTAAGTAGTGGTAAAGGTGGGGTTGGTAAATCAACAACATCAGTAAATATTGCTATTGCTCTTGCGCAGCAAGGGAAAAAAGTAGGACTTTTAGATGCAGATATTTATGGTCCAAATATTCCTCGTATGCTTGGTGTTGCAGATGTTAAGCCTGAAGTAAATGGTAATAAAGTACTTCCAATTAAAGCGTATGGTGTTGAGATGATGTCAATGGGAAGTCTGATGGAAGAGGGGCAATCGTTAATCTGGCGTGGCGCTATGATTATGAAAGCGATTGAACAGTTCTTACGTGATATTTTATGGTCTGAATTAGATGTTCTTGTTATCGATATGCCACCAGGAACTGGTGATGCACAATTGACTCTTGCACAATCTGTTCCTGTAACAGCAGGTTTGACAGTAACAACACCACAAAGTGTTTCACTTGATGATTCTCGTCGCTCTTTGGATATGTTTAAAAAACTTCATATCCCAATTGCTGGTATTGTTGAAAATATGAGTGGATTTATCGCTCCAGATACTGGTGTTGAGTATGATATCTTTGGTAAAGGAACTTCTGAGCCGATGGCACAAGAGTTTGATACAAAAGTGATAGCTGAGATCCCTATAGAACCAGCTATTAGAACAGGTGGTGATGAAGGAAAACCTATCACATTTGTAGCACCTCAGAGTGAAAGTGCAAAACGTTACCATAAAGCTGCAGAGTATATCTGGAGTTTCATTGAAGAGATCAATGCTAATGGTGGTGTTGATAATGAAGCTGTACAACCAACGACACCTCCAGGTGTTTCTGCGTGTAGTATGTAAAGTTAATTCAAATATTATTTAAATACGGTATAATACTACCAAAAATTAACAGGTAGGATTATACTGTATGATGATACGTTTTCTTCTTCTTATCGTAACGATAACTCTCTCTTTAGTTGCTGCACCAAATATTTCAGATCTTAAAGCTGCAGTACAAGCAAATCCAGATCTTTTAAACTCACCTCAAGCAAAAGCGATGATGGCACAGCAAGGATTAAGTGCTCAAGAGGTCAAAAAAAAGCTCCAAACACAACAGGCAATGCAAAATAGTGATGTATCATCACAAGCTGATATTGTTAATAGTATAGATATGAATAGTTCGATCTATCAAGAAATGAATCAAACAAAAAAGACACAAACTGTTTTGAATCCTTCATCTTCAAACTCTTTGCGTATTAATCCATTTCGTTATAAAACTTCAGAAGATATTATTCAAGCACTACGTAAACAACAACTTGGACTTACAAAGAAAAAGTTGCAACGTTATTCAAGCCGTTTTTTCGCAAATAAAAATGTGATCAATCCAACATCGATCCCTACACCAGATGATTATATTATCTCTAATGGTGATAAGATGGTTATTTATATATATGGTGACAGAGATACAACATATACACCTACGGTAAGTAATGATGGTACTATTGAGTTACCATTTGTTGGTCCGATCCATATTGGTGGTATGCGTTTTAAAGATGCAAAAAAACATTTAACTGAGAGTTTAAGAAACCATTTTAAATTGAGTGATTTTTATATCAATATGGAAAAATACTCAACTATTCAAGTAACACTTGTTGGGGATGTAAAAGCTCCTGGTCTTTATAATCTTGCATCTTTTTCAACTGTAAAAGACCTTCTTTTAGCATCAAAAGGGTTACATGAGAGTGCTTCAGTAAGAAAACTACTTATCAAACGAAACGGCCGTGTTATTAAAGTGATAGATTTTTATGATCTTTTATTTAAAGCACGTCGTGCGAGTGCTACAGTTTTAAAACATGGCGATATTGTTGTAGTGAAAAAAGCACAAATCTTAGCATCAGTTGATGGCTATGTAAATGATGCAGCTATTTTTGAACTTAAACCTGGTGAGTCGTTACGAACACTTATCGATTATGCTGGTGGTATGAAACCAGATGCATCAAAAACAAATATCAGAGTAAAACGGTATGTAAATAATACAAAAGTAAAAACTTTTACAATTAGTTACGATAAAGCACGTCGT
>Ga0256843_1000469_pt1 | contig 34714 bp, 33 predicted proteins | sample AlvinellametaG_FD_191572 | JGI IMG/M metagenome (GOLD analysis project Ga0256843, IMG submission 191572) | Pompeii worm associated microbial communities from hydrothermal vent at the East Pacific Rise, Pacific Ocean - Alvinella | ecosystem: Host-associated > Annelida > Integument > Unclassified ...
TTGGTACAGCAATACTTGCAACTACAGTTATAATAATTATAGCAAACATCATCTCTATAAGTGAAAATGCTTTTTTATTCATATATAACCCTTTAAATCAATAATCTAAAAAATTATAATAAATAATAACTTTATTAATTCTTAATGATATAATTATTAATATGATTTATTTTTTAGTATATTTAATCAAAATTATCATATATTGTATTTAAAAGATTCCACTAATTTATTTAATACCTCTAGTTTATCTATATCTTTTTCTATTTGTATTCTCTGTTTTATTTCACCTAAAACATTTTCTAAGGATATTTGACACTCTTTAAAGCAACTATTTACTTCTTTATTTGTTAAATCACAACTTTGCATTCCAAACTTTAATAAAAATTCTTTATCCCACCATTTTTTACTTCCCAATAAATATAAAGCTGGTATATCATCTTTTATATATACTGTAGTTGATACTACATCATAAGCTGGAGCTAATTTTATATTATCAATATCATCATACAACAATCCAAAATTTTTCAAATGAGCATCACCATTTTTTACCAAAAAGTTTATTACTATCAATTTAAAAAAATTTATTAAAGAGTCTTTTTTGTGTTTATTTGATACAAAAGTTTTAATCGTTTTTGCAATCTTTTCATAAGTACCTTCATACTTATCATCTCTTTGCTTGCCCATCAAAACACACATATCTTCAAATCCCAAATAACTTCCATCTTCATGTACATCAAATCTTTTCATAATAAAAAGTTTTTCATCATCTGAAATAAAAAATTCAGATACAGGTATATTTGAACCTTTTACTATTTTCATACAATAGTACTCATTTAAAGCTAATTCTTTATAATCTTCTCCCCATGATTTTACTATATAATCATCTAATTTTAAAGTTGCTTTATTTTGTACAGTTGCTAGAACTTTAGGCTGTACTCCACTTAATGCAGAACTCAATGCAAATCTAGAAACAAGATTATCAAAAAGTTTTTCACTTGTAGGATGCAACAAGTCATCTAAATACAATGGTTTATTATTAAATTTTTGAGTAGATTTATAAGTAATTCTACCTTTTATAGAAGGTGCCATCACCTTTAAAAGTCCAAAGTCATCTGTTTTGACTATTTTTGAAAAGTGTTTTTTTATTATTGAAAGTAAATATCCCTCAGGTAGATGCATCTCAAATATTGGATGAAGTTTATTATGTATATAATTTTTTGATCTTACAGGCATAATAAGTGATATAAAATCTTTTTTATTATCACTTGTATATCTAAAGATATATTCACCATCTTCAAAAATTATATCGCCTATAAGATTATTATCTATTTGTACATCTAATTTATCCATTTATAACATCCTCAAATACAGGAAAAGCTGATTTTTCTTTTAAAGATAGCTCAAAACCAAGATAATCTGCAATTTGAATAACTTTTTTAAGACCAATATCTACAGGTCTTCCATTTTCAAAACTACTAATAGTAGCTCTTGATATATTTAGATCATCACTTAATTGTTGTTGTGATATTTTTTTTTGTTTGCGTAATAATGATATAGCTTTTCCAAATTCAATAAAATCCATAGTTGCTCTTTTTGATTAATATATTTATCATTTTATCTTTTTATTTTATATTTGTCAAATATATTAATCAAAAAATACCAAATGTTAATTTAACTGATGATTAAACTCTGGAACAATTTTTTTAAGTTGCAATATTTTATCTTCACACACCAAAAGTTTATCAATATCTTTTTTCAACTCATCTATATCGTATTTTGTAGGTTTTGCTACAGTTATTGATTCATAATCGGTACTTGCATCACTATCATCTATAAGAAGTTCTTCATATAGTTTTTCTCCAGGTCTAAGTCCTGTAAACTCTATACTAATATCATCTCTACCACTTAGATCTATCATCTTTTTTGCTAGGTCTACTATCTTGATAGGTTCACCCATATCAAGTATAAATATCTCTCCACCTTTTCCTATACTAGCTGCTTGAAGTACAAGCTCACAAGCTTCTGGTATTAGCATAAAGTATCTAGTGATATCTGGATGTGTTACTGTGATATTTCTTCCCTCTTGAATTTGTGATTTAAATTTTGGGATAACACTTCCACTACTACCTAGTACATTTCCAAATCTTACTGCTACTATCTCTGTATTATTTGATTTTACATTTTGTGCATATAGTTCGCATATTCTTTTAGTAGTACCCATCACATTTGTAGGACGTACAGCTTTATCTGTAGATATTAACACTACTTTTTTGGTATTGTATTTTATAGCTGTATCTATTACATTTTTTGTACCAATAATATTATTTAAAATAGCTTCTTCAATATTTGCTTCTACTAGTGGTACATGCTTATAAGCTGCAGCATGTATCACAATATCTGGTTTATATTTTTCAAATGTTTTTTCTAGCTGTTTTTTATTTTTTATAGATTGCATCACTGTTGCAATATTGTAAGAGTTTACCTCCTGCTCTATAGTGTAAAGGTTATATTCACTATGATCTAATAGTATTATTTGTTTTGCCCCAAATGTACAACATTGTCTTACTATCTCACTACCTATACTTCCACCTGCACCAGTAACTAATACCACTTTATTTTTTATAAATGATTCAATTTGTTTTTTATCAAGATCTTTCGGGTGCCTTGCAAGTAAATCCTCTACAGAGATATCTTTTAATTGTTTTGAGAACTCTTTATCACTTAATATATCATCAAGTGATGGTAAAATTTTAACCTCTTTAAAATATTGACTTAGATTATCATACGCTTTTTGGATTTTATCTTTTGTAGCACTTGGCATTGCTATTACAAGTAGATCAAGTTTTTTATTTTGTTGCTTTTTCTTTAAATCATCTGCAGATAAAATTCTAATAGCATCTATACTTCTTCCTTGTATAACTTTATCATCATCTACAAAATACAATACTTTGTACTCACTGTTTTTAAACTCCTCTTCGAGCTTTAGTCCAGCTTTTCCTGCACCATATATTACTACTTGTTTTGTTTTTGGATTTTTACTTCTATTATGATAATAATAGTAAGCATACATTAAAAAATTTATACTAAACAGATACAAAAACAATTCACTTGCAAGAAAAGCAAATCTATATACACCATGATAATATGGCATATATAATAAAAATGGAACAATATACACTATACTTTTTAATAAAAATGTTTTTTGAGTAGCTTTACTCCAAGAAAGACTGTAGTCTTTAAATATTAGTAATGAAGCCAATATTCTAAGTGATATAACACTAAGAACCAATTTAATATCAAAATCTATATGAAATATAAAAAATGTCCACCAAAATGTAAATAAAGAAAGAGTAATAATTACTATAAAGTTTAGTATTTTTTTATCAATATTTATCATTCAAAACCTTTTTTTAAATCTACAAATTTTACAACTGCATATAATAATATCATAGAAATAATAAAAAATATAAATATATTATTTATAAAGAATACAATACCAAATAATATTATATTAATAGCAATAGAATAAGTTGTCACTTTTAAATGACTCCACCCACTTTGATTTAGTCTTTGATAAGCGTGCTTTTTATGTGCTTGGCTTAATTTTTCACCATTTAGTTTTCTTCTTATGAGAGTAAGTGTAGCATCAAACCAAAATAAACCAAATAAAATTATCCATATCCATAGATTTGACGGCTCTTGATTTGCATAATAAATTGTAAATATTGCTACATTATATCCAAGAAGAGTACTACCAACATCTCCCATAAATATTTTTGCTTTATTTCCATAGTTCCATACTAAAAATCCTAGAGTTGCCATAATTAAAACTATAAAATGACCTCCACCAAATAGTATAAATCCAGCAATACTTAAAAACACTATTTCACTTCCTGCATATCCATTGATACCATCTAAAAAATTATAAAGATTTATAAACCACACTATTAGTAAAAAAGCAAACAAGTTGGTGGTAATGATTTGATTATCAATACTAAATATAAATAGATCTAAACTACTAAATCCACCTAAAAAATATAGCCCCCCTATAGCTACTGTTGCCTGAGCTATTAATCTAATCTTTGGACTAAGATCATACAAGTCATCAAAAAAACTCACTATTGATATAATAATACCCACTAATAAAGCATGAAAAAGGGTAGGATCTATTTGGTTTATATAATATAAGTAAATCAGTCCTAAAAACCATGTAATACTAAGAGCAATACCTCCACCATGAGGAGTGGGGACAGTATGGCTACTTCTCTCATTTACCTCTTCCAAAAGAGCATTTTTTATATAGTAATTTTTTATAAGATATGTTAATAAAAATGATAAAATAAGTAAAAATATATAGATCATAATATTCTATCTTCTAAAGTTCTATAAACTTTATCATTTTCTCTTTTGGCAATAGTTAAAACCAATACAATTACTCTATCATCTATCACTTCATATACAAGTCTAAATCCTGAACTTTTTAATTTAATTTTATATACATTGTTATATCCACTTAATTTATCTTTTTGAATCTTTGGATTTATTAATCTTTCTTGTAATTTTTTTTTAAATTGAGATGCAATAGTATGACCTAACTTATTCCACTCTTTTTGAGATTGCTTGGTGAAAATCAAATCATAAATCATTTATATCTACTTTTATTAGATCTTCTTCTTTATAGTTTAATCTCTCTTCAACAATTTTAGCAAGATAATAATCATCTACTATATCTATCATCTTTTCATATAACTTGCTAGGCACCAAATATGCACTTGCTACATTATGATTTAATATTGCAATTGCTTCATCACCTGCTTCATTTATTAATTGTGTTGGTGATTTTTTTAGTTCTGATATACTTGCAGTATAATTTGCTAATATTGGTTGCATTTTAAATTCCTTAATTTAGTATTTAATATTATACTTTTTTTAGTATCTTTTTGTCAAGTTATTGTTCACCTTTTATCATAAACTTTATACCATCTTCTACACTATATGGATTAGTTAAATTTAATATCTCTTTTGTTTTACTATTATCTACTTCTAAACTCTCAAACAATCTTTTATGAAAAGATGGCTTAACAACTTTTAATAAACTTTGAAAAAATGGTATTTTTATAAGATATACTTTTTTATCTAAATTTTGAGCTATCAATTTTATTAGTCTAGTAGTACTAAGTGGTTCATCATCACTAGCTAAAAATACACCATCTTTTTCTTGAATTATTAACTCATCTATTAAATAGCAAATATTCCCTATATATACAATACTTCTTCTATTATCAATATTTCCAAAAGGTAAAATAGGCATTTTATTAGTTAAATTTATAAGAGCTTTTATATTTGCTTTTACACCATATCCATAAACAATAGGAGTTCGAATAATAGTAATTTTAAAATTCTTATCTTCAAGCTTTTTGAGCTCATTTTCAGCTTTTAATTTACTTTTTCCATAATCATCTTGAGGCTTACAAATAGTATATTCTGTATATGCTAAATCATTTTCTTCCCCATATACTTTAACTGTACTCATAAATATAAAATGCCTAACTCCACTTTGCTTTGCTTTCTTTGCTAAATCTATAGTTTGAGTTATATTCACTTTTTCATATTCTTGCTTACTTGCTCCACCCATTTGATGAACCAACGCTGAAAGGTGTATAATAGTATCTGTATCTTTTAAATCTAAACTATTAAAATCACCATTTACAAATGAAAAAGTATCTATTTTATATTTTTCTTGGTATTTATTTATAAAATAGTTTCCTATAAATCCTGATGAGCCAGTAATGAATAAATTTCTCACAATTCATATACCTCTTTAGCTAAATTATTCATAATATTTTTTCTACAAAACATATTTTTAAAATCAGTTCTATTAATTTTATCATCAAAACTATAATTGAAAAATTTTTCTTTAAAATCATCAATATTGCAAGGTTCAAAAACAACTGCATTACTAATATTTTCTTCTATAAACTCTTTAGCATATCCACTGACTCCAGCTATAATCTTTTTATCTGTAGCCCCATATTCGAATAGTTTTGAAGGTAAAACTTTTTTAAATGCTTCATAATCATTTAAATGTAAAAACAAAAAATCACTTTGCTTGTATATTTCAAGTAACTTATCTCTTCCTACTGGATCAAAAAGTTTTACATTATCTAATCCTTTAATACTTTCTTCTAATCTAAATTTTATGCCACCATCTCCAACAATATGTATCTCATATAAATTTCCAAGTATTCTTGCCATATCTGGAATAATTTTGTCTAATCCTTGACCTTCTCCAATATTACCTGCATAAGTGATAATCTGTTTTGTATTGTCATTTCTATTACTAAAATCATAATTTAAAAATATATCATCTATTCCATTTGAATAAAAACTATATTCAACTTTATTATTCAAATTTAAAAAATATTGTTTAAACCCTTTTGAAACCAGATTAATTTGTGTAGCTGAGTTAACAGTATATTTTTCAATCATTCTAAAAATAGGTATTATATATCTTAACTTACTTTTAGCAAATATAGATTCTAAAGTATCAGTAAATATATCTCTTATATCTAAAAATAATTTAGCTTTTTGTTTATTTGCAATTATTGCACCTAAAAATGCTGTCATAAGTCTGGATGATGTAGCATATACTACATCATATCTATCTCTTGTTTTTAAAATATTTCTAGCCTTAAATAAAAACTTCAAAAATAAAACAGATTGACTTATAAATCCACCTTTATGTGTTCCTAAGTCTATTCTATTTATAAATATATTATCTTTCTTTTCATATTCTAATGCTTTATCTTTAAAACTTTTATATCTGTTTGGCATAGTTGTTATAACTTCAATTTCATCATCTTTAGAAGATAGTTTTTGCAGTTCTTTTGCCAATGCAGTAGTTCTGAAAGAACCAGCACTTAAATCTGGCTCATAATAAAAACTTAATACTAATATTCTCATATATTTATCTCCACTTCCAAATCCTTATTAAATTCTATTTCTAAAACTAATGCTTTTTGAGTTTTATTAAATTCTTCTGCATACTCATAGGTATTTAAATTAAAATTTATATTATTTATTTTCGATCTTATTTCTTCTTCTGCTATATCTGAATGAAAATGTAGTCGAAATATTGCATTAGCATTGTTACTTAAACTATCTTTAATAATGATTTTATCATCTTCAAATACCCACTTTCTAGTATGTAAAACAGGCTTATATCCATTATGAGTAACTTTGATATGATCTTCTTTTTCTTCTATTTCTATTATATTAGCACGATCTGCTACTCTAAATCCACCCCATACAACACTACTATTTTTATTATTAATTTCTACAGTATTATGTGCTTTTGTAGATCTTTGATAATACCTTATATCATCTGTTTCATAAGTACTAAGTCCACTATCTACAATAAAAGGTTTATCTTTAATTCTTAACTCAAAATTAAAAGTATCAGCATGTGCATGACCTGGTATATAACTAGCTCCCACTTCACCCATATCTACAATACACTCATAATTTTCTTTTGATATTTTCCTATATCCCGAGTCTTTAAGTTTTATATTTTTAGTGTTTATTTTTAAAATATTGGCATACTCAAAAAGCTCATTTGATGTAGGTGCTATTTTAGTAGCACTATCATTAAGAAGTGGAATATCTCCATTTTTATAACTTATATTTTCAAGCCAACCTAACATAATTTCAGCTTTGAAAGTTAAAAATTCTAATAACTCATAATTTTTCCACTTATTATTTTGTACTAAATTGATGCAATCAAGCAAACGAAACAACATAAGCTGATGATACATAGGGCTTAACTCAAAATGTCCACCATCATCTAAAATCTGTTCTTCTAATTCAGTTTCTAATATCTCTTTTGCTTTTTCATAAAAATTTTTATCTTGAAAATAATATGCTCCAAATAAAAGTGAGAAACCATTTTCAAGTAGATGGTTTCCTAGTAGATGATATTCTAAATTATCAAGTAGTATATAATATTGTACATATAAACTATCATCTATCTTTTTTTCTTTTATATCAAATTTTGTTAAAAACTTTATCCAGTTCATACCTCTTAAACTGATAGGAAAAGGTTCTAAACCATCTTTTATATTTTCAAGATTATTTATAAAATCATATATTAAGTTTATATCTTCTTGATTTTTTAGATATTCAAAATATGTTAAATTATAAGTCCAAAGTTTACCATAGTCACTATAATTCCAATCTATATTATCCTCAAATATTTTAGACAAATTTAAAAAACTAAATTCTTTATTTTTTACAATACTATAGTTATTTTCTATAGAACCATATAGCTTTAAAGGAGTCATAACATTCGACTCCTTTATAAATTCATATTTAAAATCAACACTCTTTCTATATCTATTTCTTAGAAAATAAAAAAGTCTAAAATATATCTGCTTAGATTTTAAATATTTAATAGTATTAAAAAGAAGTATTAGCTTATTCATTAAACTTTCTCAACTACTCCAGTTCTAATAGATTCTAAAATCTTAAAAGTTGTTTTAGCTGTATTATAAATACTATCAAAAGGTATAGCTTCTTTTCCAGTCTTTACAGCATCTTTAAATGCTTTAAACTCAGCTACAAATCCTTTATCTTGATTTGCACTTTTTGTTTTATTTGCTTTACCACCACTATAAATTATAAGTTCTCTAAAATCAGTCATACTCATACTTATACCATTTGCAAATACTTCTATATACTCTTTTGGCATAGTTGTATCCCCATAAGCATAATATCCTATAGTAGCCGTAGATCCATTTGCATAATTTAGTATAATATTTATATTATCTTCATCTGGTATTAATTTATCATTTTTAGTAACAGTTGTAGCATATACACTTACTACATCACTACCTATTAGATAGCTACAAGTATCTATAAAATGACACACTTCACCTATGATACGACCACCACCAATAGATCTGTCTTGTATCCATACATCTTTTGGGATAATACCAGCATTTACCCTATAGTTTACAGATACTTGTCCATTTATACTTTTCTTCATACTCTCAATCATAGGAGAAAATCTTCTATTAAAGCCAACTTGCACTATAGTCTTACCATTGTATGCTTCTTTTATAGCTTCAAGTTCCTCTTCATATATACAAAGTGGTTTTTCTACAAAACAATGTTTATTTGCTTTTATAGACTCTATTACAGAACTTGCATGTTTATCGTGTTGAGTAGTGATAAATACAGAATTTATCTCATTGTTTTTAAATATCTCTGTACTATTAGTAGTCATATATTTAAAATCATACTTTTTACCTGTACCTTGTGCAGATACACCTGTAGCAGTACAAAGTCCAACTAACTCATATCCACCAACTTTTTGTATATTCGGCAAGATTACAGACTTTGTAAAATTTCCTGCACCTATTAGCCCTACGTTTATATTATCACTTTTGATAACTTTGGAAGTTCTCTCTATAATTTTTTCATCTTCTAATTTTATATCTCTATTGTATTTTAAGACTATTCCTAGATATTTTTCTTTTATTTTACCTTCTAGCAGATCATAGGCTTTCATTGCATCATCAAAATCAAATTCATGGGTCAATATCTCTTTTGGAGTGATTTTACCCTCATCGATAAGCCCTAAAAATGCTTCAAAATTTCTTTGTTCTGTCCATCTTACTAAATCATAAGGATAGTCATTTCCTTTCTCTTCATATTCTGGATCATATCGTCCTGGACCATAAGCCATAGATAATCTTAAATCTATCTCTTTTTTATAGTATTCATTTCTAGGTATATCCATACCAACCATACCAAGAAACACTACTCTACCTCTCATACGAGAAATTTCTGCAGCATCTATTACAGGCTGATTACTCATAGTTGAAGCTGCAATTATTACTGCATCTACTCCATAACCATTTGAAAACTCTTTTGCTTTTGATATTAGATCTCCTGCATGACAAGTTTCATCTGCTCCAAGCTTTTTAGCTATGGCTATTTTATCTGGATCTACATCACTTCCTATTACCTTACAACCATTTGCTTTAAGTAATTGTACTGCTAGCTGACCTAATAGTCCAAGCCCCATCACTGCTACTCTTTCACCTAGTTTTGGTTCTGTTTGTCGTACCCCTTGAAGTGCTATCGCCCCAACAGTTACAAATGAAGCATCTACATCATCTACACCATCTGGGATTTTTACCATTAGGTTCTTAGGTACATAGTTTATCTCACTATGATTTGCATATCCAGCTCCTCCACAAGCTACTCTATCACCTATATTTAGTCCACTCATATTTGAACCCAATTCTATAACACGACCAGCAGAACTGTAGCCTAAAGGTATGGGAGTATCTAGCTTTGTAAAAACCTTCTCAAGAGTATTTCTTACACCCTCTTTTTTCATCTTGTCTATTACTTGTTTGACAAGATCAGGTCTATCCTTTGCTTTGGCAAGCATGGATTTTTTTGCAAAATCTACAAGCATCTTTTCTGTGCCAGCACTTACTAAGCTTACTGTTGTCTGCACTAAAGCACCATTGTCTTGGCATATAGGAGCAGGTACTTCAAAAAGTCCTAATTCTCCTGTTTTAAAGCTTTGTATTAGTTGTTTCATCTATTTGATTCCTTTTGATTTCTATTTTCTTTAAATAAACTATATTTTTTTAATTGTAAAAATGGTTTTTCTATCAAGTACCAACTCATAATACCTGATATAATACTTAATATTATAACGCTAAAAAAATATTTTATTTCACCTACAAGTTTTATATGGACAAAAATATTAATTATTAACATATGATAAATATAGATACCATATGTAAAATCATTTCCCTTTAATACTTTCTTACTTAATGTTTTAAATGAAAAAGCAAATGAAAATATCATAAAAGAAAAGATTACCCATTTTATAATATACATTATAATATTATTGTCAATACTATAGTAGTTTATTATTATATTAAACAAAATAAAGAGTACAAACCACAATAAAAATTTATTTTCTATCATGCTGTGAACATTCTTATAAAACTTATAAAAAGCACTTCCAATAATAAATATAAATAAATAAGGAAGTATCGAGATATGCAATAATTTCACAAAAAACTCTCTATTTGTAAAATTTGTTAACATAGTTGTATCATATATCCAAATGGCAAATGATACCAAAAATAATATTATTATAATTGCTTTATTCTTATTATATAAATAAAACATAATTGGTAAAGCTATATAAAATGTAAGTTCTACAGATATTGTCCATAACGATCCATTAATAACCCCAACACCAAAACCACGAAACATATCTGGATTATAAAATTGTATAATACTACTTTGTGCTATTAACCAACTAAAAAACAGAAAATTAAACTGTACAAATCCAAAATAATACAATATCATTATACCTATAAATATATTGATATATAAAGCTGGATAAATTCTTAAAATTCTATTTTTTATATATTCTTTTAAATTGGAATTATTTTCATAACTCATTGAAATTAAGAAACCACTGATTAAGAAAAAAACAGGAACACCTGGTATATAAGATATTAAATCAAGCAACATCTTACCCCCCCCCATCAATTTTATAATCAAATTGAGATAATATATGAGAACTTGTATGTTCAATTACAACCTGTAATGCTGCAAAAAGTCTTAATAAATCAAAATTATTATTCTTTAAATTAATTATCATACTGCCTAAACCATTCTTCAAGCACTATCAATGCCCAGATATAGAGACTTCTATCTCTTTTATTAGTATTATGTTCATATATTATTTGTTGTATATAATCATAATTAAATAAACCTCTTTTTTCTACACTTTTTTTAGATAAGTAATCATCTATAAATACTTTTAAATCTTTTTTAAGCCATATCCCCATAGGTGGATTAAGACCTAGTTTTGGTTTATTTATAATATTATCAGGAATTTTACTTTGAAGTATTTTTTTCATAAGATATTTTGTTTGCCCATCTTTGATACGATACTTAGTATCAACACTTATCATAAATTCTATTACTTTATGGTCTATTAGTGGAAATCTTACCTCAAAAGAGTTTGCCATACTCATAGCATCTCCATAGTTTAAAAGATTATTTGGTAAAAATGTTTTTAAATCTACTATTGAACTTTTTAATATACCATCATTATAATTTTGTTTATTCCATATATCTTTTACTATATGTTTATACGGTTTATATGCTTTAAATAGTTTATTTAATTCATCATCACTATAGTATCCTATCCAATCTTCATACATTTCATCTTCTGCTTTACTTAAAGAATTTACAAAAGTTTTTATTCTTCTTAATTTATGATTCCCACTAGAACTTTCAGTAATTAAATTTGTAAAAATTGAAGCCATCTTAAATAATGATTTAGGTACGTTATTTAACTTATTTGCCAATAATATGGCTTCATATCTAGGGTATCCTCCAAATATTTCATCTCCACCATCTCCTGCAAGGGCAACGGTAGCTAATTTTTTTGTTTCTTTTGTTAATTCATGAATAAGTAAGGCTGTTGGATTTCCAAATGGTTCATCAAAATGATTAACCATCTTTGGTAGTAATTCTGCAGCATTTGGATTAATTATTATCTCTGTATGATTTGTCTTAAAATAGTCAGACATTATTTTCGCATCAGAAGTTTCATCATATTTACTAGCACCTTCAAATCCTAATGTATAAGTATTGATAGATTTTTTTGAGTGTTTATTCATATAATGAAGTATCATACTACTATCAATTCCACCACTTAAAAATGAACCAAGTTCAACATCTGCTATCATTCTCATTTTTACAGATTCATTAAGTAAATCATCCAAAGATGTTATTATCTCTTGTTCACTCATATCAATATTTAAATCTTTATAATCTTCAATATCCCAATATTTTTTTATCTTAATTTCACCATTTTGATATGTTAAAATATGAGCAGGTGGAAGTTTCATAATATCTTTAAAAATAGTATTTGGATAAGGTACATATAAATAATGTAGGTATTGATATATTGCTTCTTTATTTATATTAGGTTTAGTTTGTAATGCTTCAAGAATTACTTTTATTTCACTAGCAAATATAAACTTACCATCTTTTACATAATAAATAAATGGTTTAATTCCCATTCTATCTCTAGCACAAAATAGTTTATCTTCTTGCTTATCATAGATAGCAAAAGCAAACATTCCTCTAAAATTATCTAAACACTGTTCACCATATTCTATATAAGAATAAAGGATTGCTTCTGTATCTGATGCAGTTTTAAAAGTATATTTATCTTTTAATTTATCTCTTATTTCATCATGATTATAAACTTCACCATTAAAAACTATAATATATCTTTCACAATTACTTACAAAAGGTTGATTCGATAATGAGTTATGATCAACTATACTTAATCTATTATGTCCTAAAGTCCAATTATTCACTTCTAAAATTCCAGTATTATCAGGACCTCTATGAGATGCTATATCAAAAAATTTATTATTATTTGTTTTATAGTTAATTCCTATTATTCCACACATAAAGATTCCTTACATTTCTTTAATATATACTCATTTAAGTCTATAAATGTTTTATCTATTATACTAAGAAGTTTTGTATTATTAGAAATTGATACATCTATAGTATCATTTAAATCTATATTTTTTGTTTCTATATATATATTATAACGCTTAAGGTTATCCAATATATCCATTATTGATATACCTTTACCTGTACCAATATTGATAAGATTAATATTGGTACTATTAAGTAATTTAATTATAGATAAAGAAACATCGTATACATGAATAAAATCTCTAATACCATTTCCATTATTAATAATATTTAAAGTTGTATTATTTTTATATGATTCAATTATTTTTGAAATAATAGAAAACTTATCATTTCCTCCATACATATTAAAAATTCTAGTAATAGTATAATCTATATTGTATTGCTTACAATATGTTTCAATAAGTAATTCATTAGATAACTTCAAAGAAGAATGTAGATTACTTGGATATACTGTATCTATTTCACTACAAAATGGGTTATTTCCATAAAGCGAGCTACTGCTATTATATATAATTTTATTTATAGAGAACTCTTTAACATATTGCAATACAGAAGAAGTTATCTGTATTGATTGATGAATATATATATCAATCTTAGATAAATCATTTAAATATGGAGCTGATTGAAAATTATTAAAAATTATATTAATATGTTTATCTTTATACTTATCTAAAAGTTTTATATCTTCTGAAAGCTCTCTTGAAGATATTAGCACAGAATTTTCCAATAACTTAAAAATAGATTGAGATAAATTACTCTCTCTTCCAATTATTAAAGTTATCATTTATATCACCATTTCTTTATATAAATTTATAAAATCTAAACCTTTACTTTTTGAACAAAAATCTATATTCTTTAATTTTTCTTTTTCAAATTCATAATTCTCAATTAACTCATTTACTACTCTAGCTAAATCATCAGAATCATTTGTCTTAAATTGAATTGCCTCATTTGGTCTATAGGTACAATCACTGACAACAGCAGGTATCTTAAAACACAATGCTTCCTTTACTGACACAGCATCTCCATCTGTAATAGTAGGTCGTATAAAAATATCAGATTGACTAATATATTGCCAACCATAATTTTTTTCATCTTGTATGTGAATAATTCTAGCTCTCTTATCCAAAGCTAATTTATTTAATTCTTTTTGAAAATATTCTTTTTCCTCTCTATTCATAGAAGGAATAAGCAATATCAATATTGTATCTGCATTTACCTTATTAAAAGAATTGATTAGAGTTTTAAACCCATAAATATCATCACCATTTTTTGTAATTTCTAATCTATATGCATTAAAAATTAATATTTTCATATTTTTTTGCCTATATTTACTTAACAAATTTGGGTTTTCTTCAATAAGTGGCATCAAAAATGGAGAAATTAAAGTAACATTAGATGCTTTCATTCCTATAGAATACAAATCATCTTCTATATTCTGATTTGCTACTATAATTTTATCTATATTATATATCATACCTTTAAAAAAACTATTTTTTACAATTGTAACAATATGTTCACCTTGAATACTCCAAACTAGTTTAAAGTTTTTATGTATTTTCTTTACTAAAACTAAAAAAAACAATCCATAAATATTAGATGCTTGATAATGAATAATATCTTCTTTGAAGCCAAAAAGCAGTCTTTTTAGTAACCAAAAAAACTTATTGCCCACTTGTTCAACATCATTTTCTTCAGCTTCCACATTATTTAATACGGTCATTTTAACAGAAACATCATCGGTCCTTTGCAACCATTGAAACAATCTTGAATTATGTATTGTAACACCACCTATAGGTGGTGGTAATAAACCTATATATCTAATTTTAACTTTTTTCATATTTTTTTACCTCATATGCTAATTCTTGCATCTTAATATATATAATTGCCAACATTATATATCCAGAAATTGTTGTCCAGCCAAAAGCAGAAAAAAACATCATCTGAATAATACTACCTGCAATTAAACCTGCAATCAAATAATAATATGTTCGTGTTACGACTATAGTAATATTAATAAATAATTTATAAAATAGTCTCAAAACAAAATAAAGACCTAAAAGAGGAATTATGGAAGCTGATTTCAATACAAAACCAATTGCTGCAGAACCCATAGGTATGCAACCATTAACACAAAATAATGGATTATTTATAATATTATGAATTACGGTACTAATACTAGTTAATCTTATATTACCTGAATTCATTTTACTTGGAGCTAAAAAATGAAGTAATGGCAATAAATCTACAAATGCAATAAGAACAAATATTAATATAACAGATAATATAATTATAAAACTCATTTTTTTAGGAGAAATTTTAAAAAACTTTAAAAATAATATAAACAGACTCCCTAATAATATGGATAAATATATAACACCTGATGCAACCAAGAAAATCGAAAAAAATATAATTATAATTCCATATAGTTTAAACCACCCCTTATAAAAAAATGACAATAAACCTGGTATAAAAAAGGAGTATACTAAAGCAGAAGGTTCACTAGCAAAACTTTTAAGTCGATAAAAATCAATTCCAAAAGCATGATGAATTGGATTAGTTACAACAAACCCAAGATATTCAATTAAACTTGTATGAGATAGTCCTTTAGAACCTGTAGTAGTTTGATATTCCATACTCATTTCAAATATTAATTCTTTATCTAATTGCATTAAAATAAATTGCAAAATTCCCATAAGTGAAAAAATTGTGCAAAGTATAACTATACCTTTTATTATAAAATCAAGCTGATTTTTTTTCACACTAAGTAAAACTCCAACAAAAAATATAGAAAGTAAGTTCGTAAAAAGTATAAATTTATTACTTGAAAATACAAACAAAGATGCAACAAACAAATAAACTAATAATATAAACAATGGTTCATATACTAACTTTTTTATATTTTGTATTACTATCAACAAAGAAATAGGTAATATTATTAATAATAAAATAAACTGAAATTCCCTCTTAATATCAAATATATTAAGAAAACCAAAATTACCAAATGAATAAAATGACACTATTGTCAAAAATAATACATAGTATAAAATTTGATTATATTTTTGCATACTATTCATTAGTTTTTATTAACTTTATAATATTTTTTAATGGTCTTAGCAAATAAATATAATATGTAGAAAAATCAAATACAAATGGACTTTTTATAATTATAAAAAAATATCTATGTAGATTTGAAATATAGTGTTTCACTTCGCCATTCATCATCTTCCAAAAATCTATATTCATATTACGATATTCTATACTATTTTTACTAAATAATTTTTTCCAAACTTCCAAAAAAAATTTTTCTGCTTCTATTTTATTTTTATAATTAGTAGTAATTTTCTTTTTATGATTTAAATAATTCACTAATACAGTATCAAGAATATATCCTTTCATATTATTTTTAATTAAAACTTTCAACCATAAGTCCCAGTCCTGATTTGCTTTTAAGTCTTTATTAATTCTTAAATTATCAATATAGCTCATTTTTGTAACACAAAATGAAAAACTTCCCAAAACATTACTATACAACATATCATCAACAGATATGATATGTTTTTTGTGCTTAATGATTCTTTGTTTATTACTACCTTCATAAACAATATTATAAGCACAACTAACAATTACATATTTATCTTGCTTTAATACTTCAAGTTGCATTTTTAACTTATTATCTATCCATACATCATCATCATCTAAAAATGCTATATATTCACCTTTGGCTATATCAAGACCTTTATTTCTTGCTTCAGCACCTCCTAAAGATTCCTGATAATTTAAAAAAACAATACCTTGATATTCACTTTGTAATTTACTTACAACTTCTGCTGTATCATCTGTACATCCATTGGCGATAATAATAACTTCTATATTTTTATATGTTTGATTATAGATACTATCCACTGCTAACTTAAGCATGCTTGATCTATTACACGTAGGAATTATAACTGACACTAAATTTTTAATCATTATTTATAGCCTCTATTTTAACTATATCATTTAGTTTACCATAATTTAATGACATTATACAACTTGAAAATGTTAAATTATGATGATTAATATTAATTTTAAAATCATCAAAATTTATCATTTCATCACAAATACTTGTTGGATTACAAAATAAATTTAAGTCTTCTTGAGTATCAATGCTAACAAAATTAGAATTAATTATTAAATTATAGCAATATTTTTTTTGTAAAAATACATCTTCTATCATCACATTTACAATATTTTCATTTTCCGTAATCTTTACATCTGAAATTTTGTTAAAATATTTATAAAATACGGATGTTCTTGGAAAATCAATATTATGCACTATTCCATTGTGACTTGATTGACCTAACATAAAGTTATATATATTTTTTCTATCATAATTAAATCTACCTATATCATATATGATTGGTTTTCCTTTATAAAATATTATAAAACTTCCATTATCATTATGACTATGATCTAATGCTGCAAATTTTTTATCTATTATCCATATTTCAATTTTATCAAATATAAACTTTTTCCAAAATTTATATTTACTTTCTAAACATTCAAAATCTGTAATTTTAATATTAAAAATATTATTCCATTTTGAAGAATCATTTTTTTTAGAAAATGGAAAACCATGAAAAAATTCAACTGGAAAATCTGGTGAAACATCTCCCACTAATGGATATAAACTTGAAAACTCACTATGCAAAGATTGTGTTATAGACAATATCATATTTAATCTATTCTTCAAAAATAACTGCATAACTTTATCTTCCATTTGGATTGATATGTTATATATCTCCAATATAGTTCTTGTAATTAAAACTTGATAATGGAAAGAACCTTCTTGTAAAACTCCTTCCTTAATATGTACATCATACTGATTTTCCAACAATTTATATCCAGTAATAGATACAAAATCTATACTAAAAACTTGACCTAAAATATATAGTGCTCTCGCATTATTTAAAATATGATTATTTGTATATTTGCCATGATATTCTATATTACTTAATATATCAACTATCTGCAATTTATATATTTTTTCTAATTTTTCAATATTTATCATTTCATATATTTTTATATCATTCTCTTTAACTATAGAAATAAAATATAAAATATTTAACAACCTTTCACAAATACTATAAGTTTCATTTACAATTCTACCTACAGTATTAAAATTATCTATCCAATAATTCAAAATACTTATTGATTTCTTAGCAAACTCTTTATTTTGAAAATCTTCAATACCTATCAAAAGCCATCGAAACCTATGAACAGAAAATAAGCTTTCATTATCACTAAAATTATATTTAAATATATTTTCTGATATTTCTATATCAAAGCCTGTTAGAGATATAAAATAACTATCATATTCAACATCATTTAATTTCAAACTTGTTATTTCTGGCATATTAAAAAAACTTACATTAAAATCTTGCATATCTACTGAGTATTTGTGTTTAGTAAATTGATGAGATACAAAACTAAATCCAATATCAAATATTTTTAAATATTTTTTATTATTTAATAAAAATTCTATTCCACTATCATTTAATATCTTATTTATCATAAAACACCTTCATCCAAATTTCCAAAACTAATACTTTCCAATATATCCAACTTTCTTTATTAGTGAAAGTATTCTTTTTTAATAAATTTAAAAATTCATTTTCATTTATCAAACTTTCTTGAATTAAAACAGAATCTTTCAAGTAGTAATCAAATATATTACGATTCTCATTTATCCACGTTTGAATAGGTGCACCAAAACCTTCTTTTTTTCGATATAAAATATCTTTATCTACATATTCTTCCATTATCTCTTTTAATATTAGTTTATATTCCCCATCATCTATTTTCTCTTTTAATGGTATCTTTTTACTATAATCTACAAGTCGATAATCAAGTAATGGAACTCTTGCTTCTATTGAAGTTGCCATTGTCATTTTATCTGTTAAAAGTAGGATATCATCTTGTAAATAATATTTAACATCAAAATCCATAAGAGCTTGTACATAGTTCTCTTCACTTTTTTGCTTGAATTTATGATCTATCTCTTCTCTAATTGTATTGTCTTTTTTATACCATTTAAATAGTTTATTCCACTCTTTTTCATTAAAATCTTTATATATATCATAATAAGAATTAGAAAGTTTTTTACCATAAAATAAAAATTTTATAATTTCTTTTAATATTTTCTTTTCTTTATATCTAGGATATCCACCAAATAGTTCATCTCCACCTGCACCACTTAATATAACTTTTATCTTTTTTGATGCTATATCTGATATAGCAAATGTAGGCATAAATGCAGCATCACTCATTGGCTCTTCTAAATGAGATATTAATTTTCCTAATTGTTCAAATATATTTTTACTATCGATCTTTTCTTCAAAATAATCCATATTATATTGCTTTGCAACTTTTTTAGCATATAAGCTTTCATCTATTTTTTCACTTGCATTATCCCAATGCATGTGAAAAGCATAAAAATCTTTATATTGTATTTTTTGAGATGCAAATACTGAAATAGCCGTACTATCAACACCACCACTTAAAAAAGTTCCTACATCAACATCTGCTTGAGTTTGTAATTCTGCACTATCTTCCAATAACTCTTTTACTATTTTTTTATAATCACTACTATGATTCTCATATGATACCTCATACGATTTATTATTTAAAACCTTATTATTTTCTATCTCTATAAAGTACCCTGATTCTACTTTTTTTATATATTTAAAAGGTGTATATGGAGAAGGAGCAAACATAAGATCTATATAACTACTCAAAGCATCAAAATCTAATTCCTTATCAACATGATGCACTAAAATAGATTTTAATTCCGAAGAGAAAATAAATATATTATCTTTACTATAATAATAAAGTGGCTTAATACCTACTCTATCTCTTGCAATAAATAATTTATTTTTTTTGATATCATAAATAGACATTCCAAACATACCATTTAATTTATCCAAAAAATCTATACCATATTTTTGATATAAATGTGGTAATGGCTCTATATCTGAAGTAGTAGTAAATTTTATACCATCTTGTTCTAATTCATATCTTAACTCTTTATAATTATATATTTCACCATTACAAAATACAACTATATTTTTATCATCTGAAAAAAATGGCTGTTGTCCATAAGTTATATCTATAATACTTAATCTTCTCATACCTAATGAGATATTATCATTTTCATAAATACCTTCACTATCAGGTCCTCTATGAATCTGAACCTGTCCCATTTTTTTTAGTAAATCAGATGAATTTATATTTTTATTTATTTTTGTAAAGCCATATATTCCACACATAACTTATAATCCTAAACTTTTAATTATTTGTTTATCTGTAGATTTTTGAAAAAAATCATCAAGATTAATTTTTTTCATAGAATTTTCATATTGCTTATCCAAAATAATTTCTAAATCATCTTTTGAATAAAATATATCCCAATTTGCATGTTTATATTCATTTGGCAGTGAAGTAGCTGTTGCTTTTATCTTACCACCTAATAAAGCAATAAAATTATTCATAAGCATCATCTCTAATGCAGCACCAGTTCCAACTGAAACAATGGTATTACAAGTATCAGAAAATTCTACTAATGTTCCTTCATCAATAGTCCATTTGTTTGGTATATCAAAAGGAGTATTTAATTTATGATTTGGATGCAATCTTATAATTATATTATCAAATTTTTTTATATCTATACTTTGAATATAATCAATAATTCGTGCATTTTCTTCTATATCATATCCCAACAATATTCCTAAATTATTTAGTTCAACATTTTTAGATACGAAAGCATGTAAGTATTGTTCTCTTGGTGCCCATCCTGTACAAACTTTTATTTCATTAAAGATACTTTCATAATATTTTCCTTTAACTATAGTAATATCAGGAGATATATTTAAATCTTTTTCTATTTTTAAATTTTTTACATGTATCCAACTAAATAATATACCATAAAATTTTGTACCATATATATATATACTTTTCGCTGTATCTCTTAACCCTTTATTTAATAACTTATGAATTACTTGATTTTCATCCCAAGTAATTAGTTTTATATCATCAAAATATTCTCCTAGTCTTTTTCCATATAAATATCTTATATAATTATTTATCTGTACTAAATCTAGTGTTTCATCTATACAAATGTTATATATAATTTCGATGTCTGAGTTTTTACTTTCTTTTGTACTTAAATGATACAATGGATATTTCATCATAAAAATAAATAGTTGAATATAATCAGCGAACTTTAAAAACTCAAATTCACTTAAAAAATACTCTTGTTCTTTATTTAATAATTTATATGTTTCATATCTTCTTCTTAAATTATACGGTTTATCACCAAATAGTATAGCTAAAATAGCAAAATTATTTTTTTTATCCTTTAATATATTTATTAAATCACCATAATAATTATCTTTATATCCATTAGGATAGATTCTATCAATCATTGTAAATGTATCAATTAAAACTATTTTATCTTTTCTTAAATCTTTTTTTCGCTTTTTATATGAAGTTTTATAAACAATCAAATTACAAAGTATCAATATAAATTGAATTATACTTTTTATATAATATACCGACAGCTTTTTTATTTTAGAAAATATAGAAAGTTGTTTAGGCATAGTTTTATCAAATCTATAACTACAAAAATATTCAAAAAACCTGCTAGTACCTATATTTCTAGATAATACAGGATTAGATATATGATAACTATTTGTATAATATTTTTTAAGTTTTATACTAATCTCTTGATTAAATTCCAATTCTAATGAAAATAAGTTTTCATCTATCCATTTTATTTTTTTCATAAATTAATTAACTATATTATAAGGTGTTTGACCATTTAAAATTCTTTTTGCATTAAGTGCAGCTTTTTGTCTCATCTCAAAATATGCTTTATCGCTATAATAAGCAGTATGTGGATTTAAAATAAATCTACCATCAAGCCATTTTTCTCTATTTCTCCAAGCTTTAATTAATTTAGAATTTTTCGGTGGTTCATATGGTATTACATCAAGTGCAACATTTAATAATTTTTCACTTTTTAACGGTTCATAAAAAACATCTATATCTTTAATAATTCCTCCTCTTGCAGTATTGACTAATGAAGCACCTTCTTTCATATTAGATATAAACTTTTTATCAATCATTGCAAATGTTTCTTTACTAAGTGGACAATTAATAGAAACTATATCATTGTTTTTTAATAACTCTTTTAGAGTTTCTACTCTGTTTGTATTTAACATTTTTTCATAACCTCTTTGAACATAAGGGTCATAAAAAGAAGTTTGAAATCTTAAAGCATTGGCCTTTTGAATAACACTTCCACCAATTCTACCAGCACCGATTACACCTAATTTATAATCACTATTTCTTTTTATAGTATTTATAGTGTTTTCTTGCCAAGTATCTGTATAATCTCTACATTTATAATCATATCTACTAATTCCACGAGCTATATTCATAATCATGGCAATAGCTGTGTCACTTACTTCTTCTGTTCCATAGTCTGGTGTATTACATACATATATATTTTTACTTTTTGCATATTCTAAATCAATAGCATCATATCCTACACCATATCTTACTATACCTTTTAAATTTGGTAAATTATCAATATATTCTTTTGTAATATGTTCATGCCATACAAGTAAAACTTCTATTTTTTTATCCAAGCGATTACTTAAATTATTTTTTAATACATTTTTTTCAATATGTGGAGTATCAATATAATCTGTAATATATACTTTTTTACTCATAATTAACCTTTCACTTTAAATGACACTTGACCTATTTGATCAATTTCATGTATTACAATATCTCCAACTTTTAAAATATTATTTTCTACACCTGCAGGAGTACCAGTTAAAATAATATCACCTTTTTTTAGTTTAATAAAAGATGATATATATATTAAAGATTGATATGGATTATAATTCATCTGAGATATATTCCCTACTTGTGTTATTTCACCATTAATAATTGTTTTTAAAGTCAATGACATCAATATCTCTTTATCAATTTTAATAATATTGGAAGATATTGGACAATAATTATTTCTACTTTTAGAAAAACCTAAATGATGATCTCTATTATGAATATTATCACATGTAATATCTCCACACACTATAAACCCCTCTATAAACTCTTCTACATTATTTTCTGTTAAATTATGACAATCTTTGGCAATAACTACACCCAATTCAACTTCTGACCATAAAGAATTGCTATCTTTAGGATATTTAATTGTTGCATTATCAAAGCATAAACTAGAAAGTGATTTTACAAAATACAGAGGCTCTGTTTTGTTATTCCCAACACCCTTATAATTTAATGCTAAACAATGAATATTTTTAGGATCAATCATATTATTTCCATGGTATTGTAGTTTCCGTAAATCCTCTATTAATTAACCATTTTTCTATTACAGGTATTTGCCAAGGAGCATCAATATCAAAGCCATAATCAGTAATAATTGCTTGAGATTTGTGACCTTGCCATTTAAATGGCAATGGTCCATTATAAATATCATCAAAACATCTAGGATTCATAACTTGTATAGAGAAATCTGTAAAATATGATGACGCTTGAGTATCTCTTAATGACGATACACCTTCAATATGTTTTAAATCTACAAATGGTTCTATTATGCCATTATCATTTATTTTTCTAGCTCTAGCAGGTGAAAACATATCATATTTTGCTACAGAAAAACAAGAATCAATCTCTTTATTTGTAGTCACAGTATCTATTGCTTCATTTAATAATTTAATATCAATTGCTGGTGTATTACAAAAAAACAGTGTAATAGTATCAATTTCAATATTACCTAAGTCATCTTTTATATATTGATAAGCATGATACAACACATCTTCTGTTAATGTATCAGACTGAGCTAGTTTTTCTGGTCTTTCAATAAAAAATGCGTTATACCGTTCTCCCATCTTCTTCATATCATCAGAATCAGTAGAAATATATAATTTATCTATTTTAGAGTATTTAGCTGCTAAAAATGAGTACTCACAAGAAGGTCTTCCTAAAAAGTTCATAATATTCTTTCCCGGTACTCCTCTACTATTTTTTTTTCCTATAAATAATGCTATATTCATCATTAATCCTTCATTTTATCATTAATATATTTCACTTGTTCACATACTTTTGTAGCATATCCCCATTCATTATCATACCAAAGTACTAGTTTTAGCATATTTCCTTGTACTAAATTTGTAAATCTATGATCTACATTTGCAGCAAATTCAGAACCTTTGAAGTCCAACGATACTAAAGGATCAATATTATTATTAATAATATCCCATTTTTGATTTTTAGCATAACCTTCAAATACTTTTACTATTTCTGCTTGTGATGTATTCTTTTTTAATACTAATGTTATATCTGCACAACCTACAATTTGTGTTGGAGTTCGTATAGAATAAGAACCAATAAGATCAGGTGATATACCATCTACAACTTTACAACTAGCACTTAAGGCAGATGTTGGCTTTGGTATCATATTTCCTACGGCACTTCTACCAAGTGCAAAATGATGATAAATCTCTCCCGGAACAGACCAAGATGATGCTGGACCATCCATAAGGTTTTGATATCCTAACCATGGATGCATAGTAGTCAATTGTCCTGAAGCTATACCAAAAGCATTTTTTATAATATTTAATACAGGACCAATAGCCGTAGCATCACAAATACTTGATGAAATAACATGATGCTTAGATAAATCTAATTTATCTTCATTTGCTCCAAGTACCATAGTAAAATCAACTTCATTTGGAGAATGCGTTACAATTACTTTTTTTACATTTTGCTTTTCTATTGTAGCATGACCTCGTAAAACATTATCTAGTATTCCTGAAGCATCTATTACAATATCTATATCGCAAGATTTCCAATCTACTTCATCGATATGATTTTCATGAAAAACTTTTAAATTATACTCCTTATTTTCCATATGATTATTACAAACTTTAAACTTATCTTTTAGCTGATCATATAATGTATCATAATTTAATTGGTATGCTATATTATCTACATCTTTATTAATATCATTAATAGCAACTATTTCGAATAGTTTTTTATTCATATTTGTTCTAAATATTGCTCTACCTATCCTTCCAAAACCATTTATTCCAACTTTTAACATTTTCTTTCTCCTTAAATTTCTAACAATGACTAAATGTCAATGCCTCAAAGTTTTTTATTATTATAATTTCTGGTTTGTCTTTAAAATATTCCTTCCAATTATTAAACTGTGTATATCCATACATAAATATAAAGTCAAAATTATATTTCTTTGCTACCTCATAATCAATCAAACTATCTCCTATATATAAAATCTTACCTTTCAAATTAGAATTATCTAAATTATTATATTTTGTTAATGGACCGCCCATAATTAGGTTGAATTTATCTATCATGTTTCTCGATTTTAGTATTGAAATAATTTCATCTTTATCCCCACCAGATAATATACATGGTCTTATATTATAATAAGCTATTTTTTCTAAAAACAACTCTATATTTTTTGTCAAACAAGCATCCCTTAACATTGCAACTAATAGTGTGTTGTAATTGCGCAAGATTTTATCAAAATTATCACCTGAAAAATATCTTTTAATTTTAGTCTCTCTTGGTATTCCATTATTCGAAGTAAAATATTCAACAAATTCTGAATGAAATAATTTATCTGAAAATTCAAAAGAAGCTTTGTATATTGCTTCTTTTTTAATGCCATTACTATCTAAAATAACACCATCAAAATCAAGTATTATATTATCATAACTTTTATAATCGATCAAAACATAATCCTATTTATCATTTTATTAAACATGTTTTTTATTTCATTTCTATTTGTAGCAAAAATTTGAGGGAATATACATACCCAGATTATAACAAAAATTGTATATAAAATACCTGAAATTAAAAAGTATAACACATTCGAAACACAGCTAAAAATATGAGTAGATATATAAGCTAATACTACAAAAAACAGTATAGAATATATCTGATGACTAATAAATCTCATCATATTAAACCTTAAAAACTTAGCATTATAATATAGCTGTATATTAACCCCTATAACTTGACCTAGTATCATTTTCCAAGCTAATCCAACTGCACCCATATCAAATAGATATATAAATAGAAAAGATAAAATTATACCCATGAGCATACTTATTAAACCAATATTTCTATATAGTTTTGTTTGTCCTGTAGCATAAAATATACTACCACTCAACTGCCCATAAGTTTGATGAACAGGGTAAAATGCCATAATTGCAAGTACCAAATAAGCATCTTGAAACTTATCATCTGTAAATATTGCCAATACTGTTTCACTTTGCATAGATATAAATACGCCAAAATAAGCTGCTAAACTATAAAGCATAGGTATATATCTAAAAAAAAGTTTTCTCATATTTCTTATATCTTTTTGTTCATAAGATTTACTAAATTCTCTTGTAATAATCGGTGTCATAGAGCTAGTAAATATAAAACACATAGCTGCTAAACTATATGCTAATCCATAGAATCCTGTTTGCTCACTTCCTGCATATTTTTGAAGCAACCAAATATCTAATAATCCAACAATAACTCCAGCAATAGAATACAAAACTAATGGTTGACAATATTCTATAAATTCTTTAGTTAAACGAATAATTGAAAATTGAAAATTAAAAATATCTGAAAATATATCTTTTTTTATAAATAGTAAGGTTAAAACAAACAAAAAAGAAAATAAAGCTATATAATGAAAATAAAAATAAATTTCCAAATTAAAAGCTGTAAAATATATAAAATAAAGCAATAAAAAAAGAGATACTATCTTATGTCCTATTTTTATAAGCTCAACTGAAACTGTTAAAGCATAAGCATCTGATATTTTTATAAATATTTGTGTAAACCAAGTAAAAAATCCAAAGAATAATCCTATAAAAACATACTCTATTGGTATATCTGGTAATATATAGTTTGTATAATCAAAATACTTAACTATACCTATAAAAGTAGATATTATTAACAGTATCAAGAAAGCATATATGAAATAAAACGTTATTAACTCTTTTCTTGTAGCTCTAGCTGATAGCTTTGTAAAAAAAGCTATAGAACTTCCCATATCAAGGAACCCTATAATTTTCATAAAAAAATCTTGAAGATACACAAACTGACCATAAGCAATAGGACCTAATGCTTTTGGCACTATTGCTATAAGTATAGCGCCTATAATACCACTTATGATACTTGCAAATAGTTTTATAGAATACCGCTTTTTTAAGCTATCTTCTCTCATAATTACTATTTACTTTATTTTTTATAATGTTTGTTAAAAACTTATGCCCATGTACATTTAAATGCGAACCATCTAAATACAATGAAGTACTGTTAATATCATTATAATATTTATCAAATATTGGTATTGTATTTATAATTTTGATTGGTTTATTAATTAAATCTTTTTCTATTACAACAGATTGTCTAAAGTTAGATTTATCATATAAAGTATATTCAGCTGCTAACAATATTAACGACACATTATATTTTTTCTTTGTTAAATTTATCAGATATTGATAAAAAATATATTTCTTTTTTTGGAATGGTATATTCTTTTTAAATATTAATTTTTTACTTATAACGTTTTCATTATGACAAGTATAAAACTTATAATTTAAACTACTTAGCTTTTTAACTAAACTTTTTTTATCATATGTTATTGGTAAAATATTTTTATTTATAAGTTCAATAACTAATTTATTAACATTATTATATGTCACTGTTTTATCTTTTGATAATAAATTATTAATATTTATTGTTAATCCACTTTTTTTATTTAATTCATTTACAATATTTATTAATTTCTTATTAAACTCTATATCATCTATACATTTTTTCTGATATTTTTTTGGCTTAATATTAGCTATACTATTTATTTCATTTAAAAAAATTTCTTTTTTATCCTTTATATATACATTCCATAACAAATAAAATATTTTCGAATTGTATAAAATTCTATTTTTAATTACAGAAACTGTTATATTTGAATTATATTCAGTAATATCAGAACGATATATTTTTGTATTTATCGTTGGTGCTTGACCATTAAACATATCAATCCAGTATGAATTAGACAAATTATCCAAATCGTTTCCTAAATATAAAAAAACGACAATATTTTTTGTATTGTGCTTTTGCAAAAAAGAATCTATCATATACATATATGAAGCTGGTCCAGCATTTGGAATAGATAAGTTATAAACTGACTTATTACTTATTTTAGAAAATAATCTAGAAAATGTTTGATTATTATCTACACCATAACCAAATGTTACAGAGTCTCCAACAAATAGATAGTCATAGTCAGTTTTTACTTTTTTATTTCTATACCCTTCCTTATCTAATTCTACATGAAATGGTATTGGATAATATGCTTTATCCTCAACAATATGATTAAAATTATTTTGTAAAGATTGAGGAAGGTGCTTATCGTTTTTAAAATAACCTATAACATAACTATCTTGTTTATCAATTTGATATCTTTGAGGAAAGTCAGAAAATGATTTATATCCCAAAAAATCAAGTATAATTTCAAAAAAAACTATTACAACTGTTACACTACTCAGTATGAGTATAATATTTTTAATCCAATTCAAATTCATCTCTCCAATCTTCTTTATCTTTAAATTCAGGTTGCTGCTCTTTATACAATATAAAATTATCTATAACTAGTACATCCATTTCTGTCCTCATAAAACACCTATAACTATCTTCAGGAGTACATACTATTGGTTCACCTCTAACATTAAATGATGTATTGACTAACACTGGACAGTTTGTTTTTTCTTCAAATTGTGATAGTAGTTTATGGTATCTTAAATTTGTATCTTTATGTACAGTTTGTACTCTTGCACTATAATCTACATGAGTAACTGCTGGTATTTGACTTCTTGGTATATTTAATTTTTCTATACCAAATAATTTGTTTTGCTCTGTTGTCATCTGAATTTGTTTTGATTTTTTTACAGATGCCACCAAAAGCATATAAGGACTGATAGTATCTAATTCAAACCATTCATTTACTTTTTCAGCTAATACTGATGGTGCAAATGGTCTAAAACTTTCTCGATATTTAATTTTTAAATTCATAGTAGATTGCATATCGCAACTTCTTGGATCCCCTAAAATACTTCTATGCCCTAAACTTCTTGGACCAAACTCCATCCTATCATAGTGCCAACCTATAACTTTTTGATTTGCTAATTCACTACTTACTATATCTACTAATTTATCTTCATTATCTATATATTCATATTTTGCATCTATACTATCTAAATACTTTTTTATCTCATCATCTGAAAATTTAGGACCTAAGTATGCCCCTTGCATTTTATCCATTTCAGAAGAATCAATAGTTCGTTTATTCTTAAGTTCTTGATAATACACAGAATATGCCCCCCCCAATGCACCACCTGCATCTCCTGCAGCTGGTTGTATCCAAATATTATCAAATATTTTTTCTTCTAGTAATTTTCCATTTCCAACACAATTCAGTGCAACCCCACCTGCTAAACAAAGATTTTTACTTCCCGTAACTTCTTTTGCATGATATGCTAACTTTATCATAATCTCTTCAGTTATAGCTTGAATTGAAGCAGCCAAATCCATCTCTCTTTGACCCAATTCACTTTCACTCTGTCTTGGATTTGCTCCCAAAAGCTTATGAAACTTATCACTTGTCATAGTAAGACCTGTAGTATAGTTAAAATAACTCATATCAAGATGGAAAGAACCATCATCTTTTATATCTATAATATTTTCTTTTATAATATCTACATATTTTGGCTCTCCATAAGGAGCTAAGCCCATAACTTTATATTCTCCACTATTTACTTTAAAACCAGTATAGTATGTAAAAGCAGAATATAAAAGTCCCAATGAGTGTGGAAAATTTATCTCTTTTAAAAATTCTATTTTATTACCATTTCCATAAGCCAATGTTGTAGTATTCCACTCTCCAACACCATCTATAGTCAATATTGCAGCTTCTTCAAAAGGAGATGGATAAAAGGCACTTCCCGCATGACTTTGGTGATGCTCTCCAAACATAAATTTTGCTTGAATATCTTTTTTAAATTTTTTTGCTTCTTTTTCTTTACCTGGATTTAATTCTAAAAATAACTCTTTAAATTCTCTTGATAAAGTTTCTTTTAAAAATAATTTATCTTTTAACCATACAGGAATTGCTTTTATAAAACTACTAAAACCTTTTGGAGCTTCTGTAAGGTATGTTTCCAAAAGTCTTTCAAACTTTATAAAAGGCTTATCATAAAATGTGATATAATCAATATCTTCTAAAGTTATATTAGTTTCATTTAAACAATACTTTATTGACTCAAATGGAAATCCATCATCTTGTTTTTTTCTAGTAAATCGTTCCTCTTGAACAGCTGCTACTATAACCTCATTTTTTATAAGAGCTACTCCTGAATCATGATAATATGCTGATATTCCTAATATATACAAATCAAATCCTAAAACAAACTATAAATAAATGGTGCCACTGCACTACCTTGAGCTAATACAATTAAACTTCCAAGTAATAACATGACTATAATAATTGGCAATAACCAAAATTTTTTTCTTACTTTCATAAAAGCCCATAATTCTCTTAAAAATGACATTTCATATTCCTTAAAATTGATTTTTCATAGATTGGGGTTGAGTAACTCTTTCTACCCAATAAGTATCTTTGGATTTATTAATCTTCTTATTTAATAAATCTTTACCTAATATTCTTAGGAATATTGATATAGGTGTAAATAATCCAAAATATAGTATAAACATAATTATTTTGGACACTATACTTCCTATAAAGTCACCTACTTTTATCCATACCTTATAAAAATTAGTCAATATAATTGGCTTCACTAGTCCTATTACCAAGAATAATACAGCTATATAAAATAATATATTTACATTTTTTAATAACCCAAATACAATAAATATAACACTCCATATAAATGAAAATATTCTTAAATCTTTTATTTTAATCTCTGACATTACAATCCTCTTTCCAATTTTTAAACACACTTTCTTCCAATATTTTAAATGTATTAATTTTTTCATCATTATATGTTAGATAATCATACTTATATATTTCATATTGTTTAGTATTATTTAATTCTTCTATAAATAATTGATAAGTGCTCTTATCTAAGTTATCAACATGAATTATTTTTTTATTTAACACTTTAGTAAAAGAACAAGTATGTTCAAAAAAAGATATCTCTTTCATAGTAAAAAATACTGATGGTTTATTAAATAAAATTGCATAAGATATAGCTGTAGTTCCTTCGTTTATAACAAATTCACACCCTTTGACTAATTGAGCAGATTTACCATGTACTATTTTAATGCCATCTAACTCTTCTTTGTTTAAGAATAATCTTGTTTTTGGGTGAGCAGCTATTATAACATCTATATGAAATTTATCTTTTATCCAGTTAAAAAACTTAAATAATTTATTAAAATAACCATCTATATCCTTATGTGCTGTATTTCCATCTAGTACATAATCACTTGCATCTATAACATCTGTATCTAAAAAAACACAATATTTTGTATGATATTTAAAACTTATTGTTTCTAATGACAAATTATAGTCTCTTGAATTACTTCTTATAATCTTTGTATTATCACTGATATATTCAGATAACATATTTTCATCATATTTACATCCACTTATATAATAATCGGTATAAAATAACTGTTTCTCTAATCGTTTTTTTATATTATATAACTTCATTTTAATTTTTTTAATTATACTACATGGATGAGATGTGATTGGTATAGATCCACCAACATAAGTAATAAATCTAGCATCTGTAGTATTTCTCATTTTAGATAATAACACTTTTGCATTACTACCTAAATAAAAAAATATAAAATCATCTTTTGTTAAGTTTGAAATTTTTTCTAAAAACTCATTTTCTCTATCCATCTCATGATATTTGTCAAATTTAAAATAATCTATAGAAACTTTTTGTGCATATCCTGGCAAAAAGAACTTATGAATATCCAATACTTCTACATCATATCCTTTATCATAAAAATACTCCACACCAAATCTTTGATGATCTCTATATGTATAAGGTAAATTTGGTATAAAAACTATCTTCAAAGAGTCCATCCGTCATCTACAACTATATTTTGTCCATTCACATATTTACTCATATCACTAAGTAAATACACCAATGTTCCTCTTAAATCTGAACTATCTAACATACCTTTAGAGCAAGCAAAAGCATTGTATTTATCTAAAAACTCTTGTGGCTGATTACTTTTAATTCCACCTGGACTTAAAGTATTTACTCTTATATTTTTTCCTTTAAAATACTTTGCCATATATTTTGTTAGGTGTATAAGTGCTGATTTTATAGCTGCATATTCTACAGGCATACTCATATTTGTATCATCATATATTTCAAATCTTGGAGCAATTACACCATAAATAGAACTTATATTTATAATATTTCCATATCCTTTAGTTGTAAAATATTTAGCAAATTGTTGAGAAGTAGTAAAGTATCCTCCAAGATTCAGTCCTACATTTTGTACAAAATCATCATATTCTACATCAAAGAAATCTCTTCCATAGTTCCTATTTCTAGGATACGCATTATTTACTAAAGCATCTATTTTTCCATATCTTTTATTTAATTTTTTAATACATTTCTTTAGACTTTCTTTTGAAGTTATATCAAGCTTTACAAAATCTATATTTTTAGTTCCTAACTCTTTTGATAACTGCTTTTTTACTTCCTTACCAATTTTTTTATTAATATCTGCAATTATAGCAATTCCGTTTTGTTCAACTACTGCTTTTACAAACTCTTGACCTATAAGACCAGCCCCACCAGTTATAACTACTACTTTATCTTTTAACATTACAATATACCTTTATAAAATTCTATTTTTCTATCATTTGTAGTATTAAATTTATCCTTAAATTCTTTAGTATAAGATTTATCTATTTCATATATTTTCATACTTTCTTTTTCTTGAAATTCTACAACTTTACCATTGGTATCAAATATATTACTACTCTCTTGATATTCTAAATTATTTCCATCAATTCCAATTCGGTTAACACCTATTATGAAAAGTTGATTTTCAATAGCTCTTGCTTTTAAAAGTATATTCCAATGATTAATTCTTTTTTTAGGCCAATTAGCAATATTTACAATAACATCACACTCTTTAGCATAAGCACTATAAAGCTCTGGAAATCTTAAATCATAACAGATAGTTAATCCAATCTTATGGTTTTGGTACTCAATGATACTTAGTTTATCACCAGCATTAAAATATTTATCTTCACCAGAGAAAGAAAAAGGATGAATTTTACTATATTTTCCTAATATATTTCCATTATTATCTATAAATATAGATTTATTTAGTGCTTTATCATTATTTTTGATAACCACTCCAAATAAAATAGCTATTTTGTATTGTTTTGCTAAATCTTTAAATTTAACTATAGTTTCACTATTTTCCTCTATCTCAGAAGTTTCATTAATATTGATAGAAAATCCTGTAAGTGTCATCTCTGGAAATATAATCAACTCAACGCCACTTTGTGAAGCTCGTACAATATAGTCTTCACAAAATTTTAAATTTGCTTTTTTATTTTCCCAGATTTGATTAAGTGAAACAGTAGCGAGTTTCATTAGTTATACTTTCTAAATACAGGTTTTAACGGTTCTCCAACCAATAGCTTCTCAACTTCATCATTTTCTATTATAGTTTTTAATTTTTTGATAGCTGTTTCCATAGCTTTTATTGTAATATCTACATGCTCTTCTTTATGGCTATATGTTATAGTTATCCAAGGTATAAATACGCCTTCATTTATAACTATATCATGAAAAAAAGTATGTAATTCTGGCCAAAATTCACCATCTTCTTTCGTACATAATATTTGAGGATTTGCATCAAATCCAATTATCCTAAAATATTGAGATACATCATTATCCTCTACTATTCTATTAAAATCATTTTTAAGCTTTTTTCCTATATTCCAAATATGTTCAGAAACATTATATTTTTTACAAGCTTTAAT
>Ga0256843_1000470_pt1 | contig 34507 bp, 30 predicted proteins | sample AlvinellametaG_FD_191572 | JGI IMG/M metagenome (GOLD analysis project Ga0256843, IMG submission 191572) | Pompeii worm associated microbial communities from hydrothermal vent at the East Pacific Rise, Pacific Ocean - Alvinella | ecosystem: Host-associated > Annelida > Integument > Unclassified ...
ATCACTTACAAATTTTGGAGCAGTTACTAAAACCTCACAATCATTTGTTACTCTGATTGTAAGGCTTTTGATGTTTTTTTTAATTATTTGCACTTTTTAATTCTTTTAACTTTTCCTTTACAGCTTCTACATGCCCTTTTACTTTTACTTTTTTCCACTCAGCTACTATTTCACCTTCAGGATTTATTATAAATGTACTTCTAATCACACCTTCATACTCTTTTCCATACATTTTTTTAATTCCCCAAGCCCCGTAAGCTTTAATCACATCTTTGTTTTCATCACTTAAAAGTGTAATTTTTAAATCTTTTTTTTCTATAAAGTTTCTGTGTTTTTTTGGGCTATCTGGACTAACTCCTAAAATTACAGCATCTTCATCTTCAAACCAATCTAAATTCTCTGTAAAATCACATGCTTCAGTAGTACATCCAGGAGTATTGTCTTTTGGATAAAAATATAAAATTACCCATTTTCCAGCTAAGTCTCTAAGACAAATTTCTGTTTCATCTTGATTTGGTAAACAAAACTCAGGTGCTTTCATTTTAATCCCTCCGTTAAATATAATTTTATAACCTCATCAGCTTTATCGCCATGTTTTTTTCTAATTTTTACGATTTTGATCCCAGCTTCTTTTAGAGCTTCTTGCATATTAGGCCCTACTCTTCTTACTAAAATCTCACCACAATCTTTAATCACTAACACTTGATTTCTATGCTCATTTGTATGATGTTCATCATCTGCGTGATCATGATCATGTGAATGTTCACCATGTGAATGAGAATGTTTTGGATTTTCTCTTAATTCTACTAATTTATCTTCATCAAACACTGCTAAATATGGTGCTTGACCTGTTCTTTCAAAAATTTCTAAATTTTCATCAAATACTGGTATAGCTCTTTTCATGCTGTATCCTTTTTTTTAATTTAAGAGTTAAAAACTCCTATTTATTTATATAATATCAAAAAAATTTTAAATTGCAAGATTTTCTCTTACTTTCGGTAATAAAATATTTTTTATATCTTCATATGTTTTTACAAATTCATTATATTCTTTTCCATCTGGGTCAGTAAATGGGATATGGATAGTTTTTGTTTTTTTAGGAAATACTGGACAAGTTTCATGTGCATTATCACATACAGTAACAACCAAATCAAAATCCATATCCATCACTTTATCTAAAGTTTTAGAATGATATTTATCAAGCCAAATCCCATTTTCTTCTAATACTCTTTTTGCATTTGGATTTACTCTTCCACTAGCCTTTACACCACTACTATAAGCCTCAATCCCATTTGCATTTAATATAGCTTCAGCTATAATACTTCTACAGCTATTACCTGTGCATAAAACCAATACTTTTTTCATGACCATTCTCTTAATTCATTATAAAGACTATCTCTTTCAACCGGAATAAATCCACTATCTTTTATTAAATGAATAAATTCATCAAGCTCCATTCCATTCGCACTTTTAGCTCCAGCTGCACTATTTATACTCTCTTTTTCAATCGTTCCATCTAAATCATCAGCTCCATATTCTTGAGCTATTAGAGCTAAATTGATAGTAGAAGTAACCCAATAAGCCTTTAGATGTGGGATATTATCAAGCACTATTCTTGATATTGCAAAAGTTTTAAGTATCTCTTGACCACTAGGAAAATCTGTAACATTTAAATAATTATTAGCTCTTTGATATACAAGAGGAATAAATGTATTAAATCCACCTGTTTTATCTTGAAGTTTACGAAGTCTCATCATATGGTCTATTCTATTTTCACGACTTTCAACATGCCCAAAAAGCATAGTAGCATTACTTTTTTTACCTCGAGAATGCCAAATTTCATGAATTTTTAGCCAATTATCACTACTTACTTTTCCCTTACAAATATAATCTCTAACCTTTTCATCAAAAATCTCAGCACCACCACCAGGCATAGAATCTACACCATTTTCTACCATTTTATCAATAACTTCTTCATAACTTAGATTATATTCTTCACTTAAAAAATTAATCTCAGCTGCAGTCAATGCTTTTATATGTATATCTGGTAATTCTTTTTTTATCTCTTTAAACATTCCAAGATACCATTCAAGCCCAGCATCTGGGTTATGAGCTGAAACTATATGAACCTCTTTTGCTCCCTTTTGCCATGCATTTTTAGCAATATTTACAATTTCATCTATATTCATAGTATAAGGATTTGGATTTTTTCTATTTGCAGAAAAAGCACAAAATTTACATATATCTTTACAAATATTTGTAGGATTTATATGACGATTTATATTAAAGTATGTTTTTTTACCAAATTTTTCTTCTCTTATCTCATTAGCAAGCTCACCCAATGTAGCCAAATCAAGATCATACAATTTTACAGCTTCATCAAAATCAATTCTTTCTTTATTTTTTATCTTTGCAATAATCTTATCCAATATAAAGCCTTTTTTTAAAAAGATTATAGCAAAAAAAAGAAAAAGGGTAAAACCCTTATTTATTTAAAGCTTCTACAGCTTCAAGAAGTTTTAATCCTGATTCATTTACACTATTATTTCCAAGATATTTAGCTTCTTTTGCTGCAATTATAGCTTTATTGAATTTTTCAGCACTTAATCCTGATAATTTTTGTGCTTTTTTAATATTTTTAGGTTGAATTCTTACTTTTTTCTCTTTTACATATAAGCTTCCAACTTCTGCAATAGCTTTAATTACTCTATAGAATGTTGGATTTACTGGCTCACCAAATCCACTTGGTACTCCACTTAAAGCATCATCCATAAGTTTTCCAGCTTCTGTCTCAATAATATGTCCATCAGCTAAATGTTCAACATATCCTTTTGCTTCAAGTTTATCAATAGCTTCCATAATATGAGTTTTTTCTTCTTCATCTTTTCCAGATAAAAGTTCTTCACAACTCATTCCACTACTTGGAATTGATTTGAAAATTTCAGCTTCATATTTAGAAATAAATGGTAATTTTTCACATTCAGCTAACTCTTCATATAAAAGACCTGATTTAGTAGCTTCATATACACTTAAAATTCTTTCACGTCTTGCTTCTTCTACCCATTTTCTATTTGGTGATGAGAAAAATTTATTTGAAAGTGATAAAGTTTTTACACTCCATGAATGAATACTTCTCTCATCAGCTTGGTCAGCAATCACTTTTTTACCATTATCTGTTACAAAATACACAGATTTGCCATTTGATTCACCTTCACTAATAAGTCCAAATGCTTCAAGTGAATATAAATAATCTCTTAAATTAAAGTTATTATCAAACCATTTTATATGATCTTTCATATCTGCAAATTCTTGAGCTACTTTTGCTTTTACTTTTGGCATTTCATTTAATCTTTTTCCATATTTATCTATAAGTTTTTTGAATTCTTTGATTTTTTTATCAACTAATTCTTTTTTAATCTCTTCAAAAGTAGTTTCAATACCTTCTTCAGATAATTTAGCAATAGTTTTTAATGCTTGTACTTCCTCTTTTTCTATTGCGAAAGTTTTTACTGCTTTATCAGTTTTATCATGCATAATTCTATATACTTCTAATGCTTTATATCCACCTTCTGTTAATGTATCTACATCAGCAATATATCCAAGTTCTTCAAGTAAAATTAATGTTTCAACATCAACTTCTTCACCATCAGCTACTTTTGCTAAAGCTTCTAAAATAGAGATATCTAATACACTACCCTCTTCTACGAATCCAGCATAATTAAGTGTTTCTTTTACAGCTTGTCCAAGACCTGTAAATGTTACATATTCACCTACTGGTATAGAATAAGTAATAAGTCTCATAGCTTCTAATAAATCTTTTTTATTTCCTTCTACAGGTAAATGATGTGCTTCAGTTGGTCCCATTGGTGATTTTCTAATATAGTTTGCCATCTGGGCATCTATTACTAATTCTGGTTCAGTCGCCATATAGATATCAAATACTTTTTTTGCATTATCAGTAATTACACCATCTTTTGCAAAACCTCTCTGGGCTAATACATCATTTGTAATAGATGTAGTTTTATCTTTGTTTAAAATAGCCATCTCTATCATAGAGATAATTTCACTACTAATTACTCTAAATCCATCTTTTAACTCATCAAAATTAATATCTTTTAAAATATTAGCAATTCCTTCTCCACCATAAGTAAGTTCAATCTCTGCTGGAGTAGAAAATCTCACTAATCCACTTAGATTAAGTTCCTCCACTGCTTCGTTGTTTAAATCAGCTACTGCTAATTTTTTTGCTTCTAATAATTTTAGAAGTAGTTTTCCTGATTCTTTTTTAATAATCATTCTTTAGTCTCCTTTTATAAATTTATTTATAATTGTATCACTTAAAAAAGATTAAGTCAAGTACACTCAACTATAAATCTTGATTTTTTTTGTTATAATCAAAAATATTTTATAAAGGATAGTGATGTTAGAAGAAATTATTTACTCTAATAAAGATGATTTTGAAATTATAAAAACATTAAAAAATGAAATAAAACAATATACAAATAATTTAGAAAAAGAAGCTGAAGGAAAACAATTTTTTGTAAGATATACAAAAAAAATGGATGAATTTATCACTATTGTATTTAAATTTGTACTAAAAAAAATGTTTGGTTATTATCGTCCAAATATAAACTCACTTCCAATAACACTTACAGCAATGGGGAGTTATGGAAGAGTACAACTTTCTTTATATTCTGATATTGACATTATGATAGTTTATAGAGATTTGCCTGGATATAATATAAAAAATATTATAGAAAATTTCATAACTTTGCTTTGGGATTTGGGACTTCAAATAGGACATAGAGTCCATAAAATTGATGAACTTTTTGAAGTCAGTAAAAAAGATATTATGATTAAAACACCTATACTTGAGAGTAGATATATATATGGTAGTAAATATTTATGGGTAGAAATACAAAATGAGCTAAAAAAAATAAGACTTCATAACCAAAAAGAATTTGTCCTTACAAGATATAAAATGCTTCAAGAAAACCACAAAAAATATCCTTTATCAATGGAGCCAAATATAAAAAATGGTTTTGGTGGTATGAGAGATGCAAATACTATGTTTTGGATAGCAAATGTAATATATGGTGTAAATCATAATGCAGAACTAGCTGGAATTTTATTTACAGAAGAAGAATATCGTGAATATAGAAACGCTCTAGAATTTATATTTAGAGTAAGAACTCATCTGCATATTATCACAAAAAGTCATAAAGATGTAGTATTGCTTGAATATCATAGGGATATAGCTTTAAAATTAGGTTATACAGATACACCAAGATTAAAAGCTGAAAGACAATTTATAAAAGATTTATTAAAAAGTTTATGGATTATAAACCGTTTTACTTCTATAAATATTAAAAAAATGATTAAACCATTTTTATATAATCCACAAAATATTTCAAAACTAAATAGAATTGAAAAAAACTATTATATATGTGAAAATAAAATTTATATAAATTGGCATTGTAAAGATAGTATGAAAGAAAGTTTTAAAACTTTATTAAAATATGATTTTAAAACATATGATGTAAGTTTGGTAAATCTTTTTTATACACAAACAGCAGATATTACAAAAAAACAATTAAAAGATTTATTTAAAAAAGAAAATATTTATCCTATTATAAAAGCTTTATATAAAGCAAATAAATTACACCTAATTATCCCTGCTTTTGAAAAAGTATTATATTTAGCCCAATTTGATGGCTATCATCAATATCCTGTAGATATACATTCGATTAAAACCCTATATAATGTAGAAAACATTAGATATAAAACTATTCAACAAGTATATGACAATTTAGAATCAAACTATAAACAAATTCTAAAATTAGTAGCTTTATTTCATGACCTTGGTAAAGGAAGAAAAGAAGATCACCATTTAGTAGGTGAAAAATTAATATCAGAATTTATGAATCATTTAGGATTTAAAGACAGTGAAATAAAAATAGCAAAAAGATTAGTGAAATATCATACAACAATGTCAAATATAGCACAAAGAGAAGATATAGATAATGACAAAGTATTATTAAATTTTGCAAATATTGTAGGAGACAAACTTACATTAAATTTACTATATATTCTTACATATGCTGATATGGATGCTGTAAGTGATACATTATTTAATTCATTTAAAGAACATTTACTAACTCATTTATACAAAAATACATTAGAAATAATTGAAAATAAAGAACTTTTATTATTATCTACAAAAAGAAGTAGAAAAGAAAGACTTTTATTAAAAAATGAAAAATTTTTATCTCTTCCTAGATTATGGCAAAAAAAAGTCTTAAATTCACCATCAACACAACTGTTTTTAAAAAACTCTGTAAATGAAATTGCAGAAATTGTAACTAAAATGTATAAAATAAAAGACAATTATACATATGAAATAAACTATAATCCTTTAACAATAGAAATCATCAAAAAAGGTATAAATTTTAATCTTGGATATTTCTTAGCAAAACTTTCATATTTACCTCTTAGACATATAGCAATATATAAAGTAGATGATGTAAAATATTTTAAAATGGAATTTGAAAGTGAATATGAAGATGAATGGAGTATAAAAGAAATTATAGAAAAATCATTTAACACAGATGAATACAATTTTCCAAATCCAGGTATCTATAAAAAAGAATTCTCAATAGACTGCAATCATTCTAAAAATTATATTGCTTTAAAATTGCAAACAAATGACAAAAAAGGTATAATTGCATATATAATGCAAGTAATGGATAAATATAATATTGATGTAGAGGATATTAAAATATCAGTACAAAAAAACATAGTAAGAGATATTTTAATAATAAACAAAAGTTCACATTTTTGTGAAAAGCAATCTCAAATATTAGGAGAATTCAAGTGAAAAAACGAATATTAATATTTATATTCTTAGTAATTACAGTTGGTGGTATGTTATTTACTGCTTTTACTGCTTATAGATTTTCTAAAATCACTGATTTAGCTATCAAACACTCAGCAGAAACTATCCGTGATATGTATGTATATGCTACAGATAAAGATTCTATCTTAGATATCATTAAAGAGATGCCAAATATAGATAATGTAGCAATTATAAAGAATATAAATAAAAAAGACATCAAAACTCCTGGTAATATTATTTTACCTGTAAATACAGAAGAAAGTATCTTAATCAAATTTAAATTCTTAACAGAGTTTGAAAATGAAAAATATCAAGTAATTCTAGAGACAATTATAATAAACTTATTATTTATAGTAATCTCAAATTTACTTTTAAACTGGCTAATTACACCTTATCTGAACTTTTTTGAAGAATTCAAAAAAAGTATAAAAAAAGCTAAAATGGGTATTTTTAGTCATAAATTACATACTAAATTAAAAAATGAATTACATGATGTAATAGAAAATTACAATCTATTTTTAGATCAATTACATAAAAATTTCCTTTTATTAAATAAAAACTTACAAATATTAATACCACATGCTCCTCAAAAAGCAGATAAATTAATCTCTGTTCAAGAAAATATGGAGATGCTTGCAAATATAAATAGATTTAAAAAAATTATAGAAGAAGATGCTAATATTGGAGAAATTTATAATAGATTAATAGATATTTTTGAAAATAAATTTAATCTAAATAATTTCAAATTATATGCTGTATTAAATCAAAAACAAGAAATAAAAGTAATTTATTCTAAAGGTGATGAATGTTGTGATATCAATGTTCCAGGACTTTGTAGAGCATATAGAACAGGAAAAGAGATCGATTCTACTAAATTTCCACATATTTGTTCTGAATGTTTATGTAATAATAACTATATATGTATACCTTTTAGTGTAGGTGGAACTTTTACAGGTATTATAAATATAAACTTTACTAAAGAAGAAGAACCTCATATTAAAAAAATAATTCCTTATTTAGAAGCATATCTAAATGAAGCAGCTTCTATTATGGAAGCAAAATATACATTAAATCTAATGAAACAAAACTCTGTTACAGATCAGCTTACAGGATTATATAATAGAAGATATTTAGAAGAAATTTTAAACAAAATAGCAGCAACAACTATAAGAGGAAAAGCTTTAATAGGTATTTTATTAATAGATATAGATTACTTTAAAAAAGTAAATGATACTTTAGGTCATGATGCTGGAGATGAAGTACTAAAAGAATTATCAAAAGTTTTAGTAATTAGTATTAGAGATAGTGATTTTGCTATTAGATTTGGTGGAGAAGAGTTTTTAGTAATTTTACAAAATGTAAATGATGAGCATGCAATATTAAAAGTAGCTGAAAAAATAAGAACAACATTTGAAACAACAAAAATAGCTGTATCAGGAAAAACTCTTACAAAAACTGTATCTATTGGAGTATCTGTCTTCCCAACAGATACTAAAAAAATATGGGAAGCTATTAAATATGCTGATTTAGCTTTATATGAAGCTAAACATAGTGGAAGAAACAAAGTAGTAAGATTTGATCCTCATTTAATAGAAAAATCAAATTATCAATCTTAAGAATTGATAATTTCCACTTCTACACTTTTAAATCTTGCAGTTTTTACTTTTTCATCTGCTTCATCACCAAAAATATAATTTATATGATTTTTTGCAAAATGAAAAGTTGTAAATAATGTAAATGGTTTTACTTTTTTAGTATATTTAACCTTTAAAGGGTTAGTCTGTCCATATTTACTTTTTAAAATAACTGTATCACCGAAATTATGACAAGGATTAATAAGTAATATATCATCACTATATTTTTTCAATAATTTATCACTTTCTTTTGTCTGAGCCATATTATTATAATGAGCTAAAGCCCTACCAGTAGTTAGATAAAATCTATTTTCATTATTTAAAAGTTTTAATATTTGCTCTCTTATTTGATATGGTCTATAATGAAAATGTCCTTTTCCATCTGGAGTAGAAAAATTCTCTAAATGTAATATAGGAGAATCACTACCATCTAAATGAATAGGCCATTGTAAAGGTTTTTTTGCTAATCTTTCATAGCTAGCACCTTCATATCTTTTTACCTCTTTTACTAAATCATTAAAAATTTCTTCACTTGAAGAATATTTAAATTCACCTTTTAATCTATTTTCAATAGCTTGTATAACTTCCCAATCATCTGGTAAATTATTCATTACAGCTGGAGTAGAAAGATGAAGTCTTCTTTCTGCATTTACATAAACTCCATATTTTTCATAACTACTTTTTACTCCAAAGACAATATCACTATTTCTTGCTACATCATTAATAAATAAATCCATAGTCACTAAAAGTTCTAAATTTTCAATGGCTTTATGAATTTTATTTTGATTTGTATGAATATGAGTAAAATCCTCTCCCATACAAAATAATGCTTTAAATTTATCTTCAAGCATAGCATCTACCATATCAGGCGTCATAAGCCCTATCTCTTCAGGTCTTTTATAATCAGGAAGATAATATGGTAAACACCCTACATCACAGCACCCCTGTACATTATTTTGTCCTCTAAGAGGCATAACCCCAGCACCTTTTTTACCTATATTACCACTCATCATAGCAAGGTTTGATATAGCATTTACAGCTTCTGTACCATCAAGATGCTCTGTTATTCCAAGCCCCCATAAAAAAAGTGTTTTTTTTGTAGAAATTAATTTAGCAATCTCTTCTATTTGAGATTTTATATTTTCATATCCATTTAATTTAGTAAATAATTCCTTATCATTTTCTTCATTTAAAACATTTTGTTTATATTCTTCAAAATTTATACATCTATTATTTATAAATTCACTATTTTCTAGATTATTGGATAATATCTCTTTTGCGATTGCATTTAAAAATAAAAGATTAGCTTCATAAGGTAAAATAACACTAATATCAGCAAACTTCATTAAAGTAATCTCTCTTACATCAATTACTATTACTTTTACTCCTGCTTTTTTAGCTTTAATTATTCTATTTGCTACTATTGGATGTGCTTCAGTGGTGTTACTTCCTATAATAAATAAAACCTCAGCATCAAAAATATCATCAAAACTATTACTACTAGCACCTTCTCCTATACTCATCATAAGCCCACTAAGACTTGGTGAATGACAAACTCTTGCACAATTATCTACATTTGGAGAATTTAGTGTTTGTCTTATAAATCTTTGAAATAACCATGCATTTTCTAAACTAGTCCTAGCACCACCCATTCCACCTACTGCTTTTGGAGAATATTTGTCTAAAATTTCTTGCAATTTCCAAGCAGTTATATCGATAGCTAGATTAAAAGGTGCCTCATAAAAAGTATGGTCATATTCATATAAATTACCTAATCTAATTTGAAGTTCAAATGGCATATTTTCTGCATTTTTTTCTATAAACTTATATGAAATTAAATTTTTTGTAAGTCTATTATTAGAATTAGCAAAATCAAATCCATATTTACCTTTTATACATAATTCACCTGCACTAGAAGGTCCATTATCAACGGCATTAGCTTTTATAATTTGATTATTTTCTACTTCTAAATCTATCTCACATCCTACACCACAATAAGCACATACTGAGTTCATTTTAATCCTTAAACTGCTTGATATTAAAATAATACTAAATATATCTAATTTTTCTTAATTTTCCAATAGTTTCATTTATTTTTTATATATTTTACTAAAAAATAAACACTTTTATATATTTTTTGTATAATTTTAACCATCTTACAAGGAGATGGCATGAATATTTTAATTGCAGGTGCTGGTAAAGTTGGTTACAACCTTGCAAAAAGCTTATCAAAAAACAATGATGTAACTATCGTAGATACAAATATAAAAGCTCTAGAAAAACTACAAGAAACACTTGATGTTATGAGTATTTATGGCTCTATCATAGAACATAAAACATTTTTAGGATTAGATACAAAATTTGATTTTTTTATTGCAGTTACTGATAATGATGAAATAAATTTAGTATCTACTTTAATAGTTGATAGTTTAGGGTTAAGTGATAAAAATATAATTAGGCTTACAAAAAATTCTTACATCTCTACGTCTAATTATCTTAGAAAAAACTTAAACATAAATAGATTTATTTTTCCAAATAAATTATCAGCTCAAGCTATTTCTAAACTAACTCTAATGCCACAAGCAACTACTATCAAAGAGTTCTCATTTAGTGATTTTATTTTAGTATCTAGTTTTGTTAAATCACCAAAAACTTATAAAGTTTCTGATTTTAATTCTCCAGATATTACAATAATAGGAGCTCAAATAAACAACGATTTTATATTTTTAAATGAAAATGATTATTTAGAAGAAAACAGCTTAGTATATATTTTTGGACATAAAGATTCTATTCAACACACTTTACAAAGAATAGATACAAAAACTCCTAAAAAAATAGAAAATATATTAATTTATAGTGCGAGTGATTTAGGAATAGAGATAGCTAATATTTTATCTGATTTAGATTTTAATATTAAAATATTAGAAAAAGATGAAAAGACTGCTAAATTAGCATCAGAAAAATTAAAAGAAAATATTACCATTATAAATGCTTCTTATGATGATGAAGATATTTTTATAAATGAAGGACTTCAATATTCAGATATAGCTATTACAGCTTCATTAAAAGATGAAGAAAATATCACAAAATCATTGCAAGCAAGACAATTTGGAATAAAAAAAATAATTACTGTCAATAATAATTTAAACTATTATTCTATTGCTCATTCTCTAAAATTAGCTACAATTAGAGGCCCTAAAATAGCTACTTATTATGAAATTTTAGAAAATATTGATTCTTATAATTTAATTTATGAAAGATTTTTTTTAGGAGCTAGTGGAAAAATATTTATTAAAAAAATATTAAAGCAAAATAATATAACTCCTCCAAAAGAATATACAAAAACATTAATAATAAGAGATGAAAAAATTTATATTCTAAAAAAAGAGTTTAAAACTCAAGAAAATGATATTATAGTAGAATTCAACTTTTCAGGAAACAAAACATGGATAGAGAAAGCATAAAAAATATTTTTAAATTATTATCATTAGTAGGATTAATGATAAATCTGTTTTTTTTAATACCTATTTTTACAGGTATTTACTATAATGAAAATATTTCTAATTTTACTATATATACTATAAGTACTACTATATTATTTTTAACAATTTTATTCACTTTAAAAACACACTCAATAAAAATGAAAATAAAAGATGCTATTTTAAGTGTAAATCTAGTATGGATTATGATAAGTTCTTTAGGTGCTATTCCTCTGATGCTTATGACTCATATAACCTTTATTGATGGTTTTTTTGAATCTGCTAGTGGATTTACTACTACTGGTGCGACTATTTATTCAGATATTACTAACTTACCAAAAACAGTTTTAATGCTTAGAAGTACAATGCATTGGATTGGAGGTATGGGAATTATTGTTTTAGGAGTTGGTCTTTTATCATTTATAAATCCGTCTGGGTCTTTAACTCTATTTAAATCAGAATCAACAGGAATTTCAGCAGATAGAATCACTCCAAAATTAAAAGATACTGCTATAAAATTATGGATTATATATTTAAGCTTAACTTTTATAAATATGCTTTTATTAAAAATTGAGGGAATGAGTTTTTTTGATGCTATAAATCATGCATTTGCGACTATTTCAACAGGAGGTTTTTCTACAAAATCTGAATCTATGGGATATTGGATAGATAATCCATATATTTTATGGACTACAACATTTTTTATGTTTATTTCTGGTATCAACTTTATAGCCCATATAAAGTTTCTAAAAGGAGATTATTCAGGATATAAAAGTGAAGAGGTTAAATGGTATATTGTTTTAGTAATTATTTTATCCTTAATAGTAAGTTTAGTGCATTATTTAAATTCAAATGATCCATTATTCTTTGCTTTAACAAATGGATTTTTTACGATTGTATCTGTAATCACTACTACAGGGTTTGCTACTCTTGATTATTCTCAATGGGGACCATTAGCTATTTCTATAATTTTTATCGCTATGTTAATAGGCGGAAATGCAGGAAGTACTGCTGGAGGTATAAAAATAATTAGATTTATTGTTATGTTTAAAAATTTAATTTATCAACTAAAAAAAATTCTATCTCCAAATGCTATTTTTTCTATAAAAATAGATAATACAAAATTATCTAATAATATCATCAATAATGTAAGTGCTTTTATTTTTTTATATATACTAACCACTGTAAGTGTTACTTTATACCTATTTGCTAACCACTATGATATGTTAACTTCTATTAGTGCTGCAATAGCATGTGTTGGAAATATTGGACCTGGATTTGGTCATGTAGGACCTGTAGATAATTTTGGGTTTTTTACTCAAACTCAAAAATTCATATTATCTATTGCTATGATTATAGGAAGGTTAGAATTTTATACTGTTTTAATATTACTTACAAAAAATTTCTGGAAAAAATTCTAATTTTTTATCCAGTTTTTTAATATATAATCTTTAATCCCATTTGGCATTATAGATAAAGTCTTTACAGCAGTTGCAAAAACAAAAGGAAATGCATATTCTTTTTTGTTTTTAGCTATAGCATATTCTACTTTATCTACTCCCTCTTCTAAATTCATCAAAAAAGGCATTTTAAATCTATTTTTTTTAGTCATTTCAGTTTCAATAAATCCAGGTTGAATATTTATCACTTTGATATTAAAAGGATCTAATTGATTTCTTAATGCTTCAGCATAAGAATTTAAAGCTCTTTTTGAAGCTGAATATGCTAAACTAGTAGGAGATGCTACAAATCCTGCTAAACTAGAAATAATTACTATTTTACCTCTTTTATTTTGTTTCATTTGAGGCACAATATTTTCTAAAAGTGCATGTACAGATATAAAGTTTACATCTATTGTATTTTTAAAATCATCAAAATTCATAAAATCTGTAGAATGTGGATATGAGATACCAGCATTTGCTATTACCATATCAATCTCATTTTCATTTACTATTTCTTTTATAATAGTTCTTAATTTATCAAAATCACTAACATCACAAGGGTATTTTTCACTTCTTCTTGATATTTCAAAAATATTATGTCCCTGTTTTTTATATCTTTTTACTAATTCAGCACCTATTCCACTACTAGTACCTGTTATAATTATATTCATATTTAACCTTAAGGATTTTTTGATGTATATTATATCTAAACTTTTTACTTATCTTTTTTTACCGCCAGCTATTTTTATATGGAGTTTAATTATTGCTGGATTTGTATCTAAAAAATTTAAAATTGTATTTATTAGTTTAGGGGTTATTTTCTATTTACTAAGTATAAAACCTATAACAAATATTTTATTAAAACCATTAGAAAATATTCATATTACAAAGAATCAAGCTAATACAATTGTTGTTTTAAGTGGAGGAAGTAATCCAAATGATATATTAAAAACATATCCTGATGCTTTTAAGAGACTAACCTATGCAATTATGTTAGCAAAACAAACAAATTTACCATTAATATTTACTGGAGGTGGTATAAAACAGCCTAATGAAGCACAAAATGCTAAAAACGACATTAATCTATTTGAAAAAATATTTAATTTTAAAATAAAAACTTATTATGAAACTAAAGCCATAAATACTATAGAAAATGCTAAATTTACTATGAATCTAATAAAACAATACCATTTATCTAAAAAAATATATTTAGTAACAAGTGCCTATCATATGAAAAGAAGTATAATGATTTTTAAACATTTTGGATTTATAGTGATTCCAAAACCTGTAGGTTATTTATATGAAGACAATTATAATTTCTATGATTATCTACCAAATATTATGAACTTCACAAATAGCTATAAAGCTATTCATGAATACTTTGGTATTTTAAGTTTAATATTAAGAGGTTATAATTTAGGAAATATTTTTTAAAATTTCTTGTAAATCATCTATATTTAATGGCTTAGCTAAATAATAATCAAAACCACTATCTAAAAATTTTTCTTTATCTCCACTTAAAGCATTTGCAGTAATTACAGCAATTTTTATATGTTTTAAACCTTTTTCTTTTTCAAATTCTATTATTTTCTGAGCAGCTTCACTTCCTGTCATATTTGGCATATTTTCATCCATTAAAATCAACTTATATTTATCATAATTTTCTTTATACAATTCTAATGCTTCTACTCCATCATTTGCCATATCAAATGTTAAGCCTAATTTCTTTAACATAATTTCCATAAACATCTGATTTGCTTTATTATCTTCTGCTACTAAAATATGATAATTAAAATGTGTAGTGTTTTCTATATTTTGTTTTTTAGGTGTTGTAATTTTTTTACTTTTTTTAGCAGGAATAGTAAAATAAAACTCACTTCCTTTAGCCTCTTCACTTTTTACACCTAGTTTACCACCTAATAATTCAGCTAAATTATTACTAATACTAAGTCCTAATCCAGTACCCCCATATTGTCTAGTAGTTGAACTATCTGCTTGTGAAAAAGGTTGGAAAATAGTTTTTAATTTATCTTTTGGAATACCTATTCCCTCATCTTTTATTTTTACAAAAATCTCCTCTTTTTTATCATCATAAGAGATATCAAAATATACATTTTTACCTTCTGGAGTAAATTTAATTGCATTACTAAGTAGATTTGATATTATCTGTTTTAGACGAGTTGGGTCTGTAATTACATCTACATCTATATTTTTTTCAGTAATATGTAATTTAATATCTTTTTCAATAGCTTGAGCTTCAAATAAAGAATATATTGTTCTTACTTCTTCTTTAAGATTAAATGGTATTTTTTCTATATTCATTTTACCAGCTTCTATTTTAGAAAAATCAAGAATATCATTTATAATACTTAATAAAGTTCCTCCAGATTTTTTTATAATTTCTAAATACCCTTTACCCTCTTTATCATCTACTTTTTCTTCTAACAATTTAATAAATCCAAACATAGCATTTAAAGGCGTTCTAATCTCATGAGACATATTCGCTAAAAATTCACTTTTTAATTGTTCATTTTTTTTAGCTACCTCTTTTTCAATTTCTAATTTATTTTTTTCACCTAAAATTCTTAATAAAAAATATCCACCAATAGCTAAAACAAGCCAAATACCTACAAATAAAATCTCTTTCCCAGCAAAATTTTCTTCTAAATCCCCTGCTATATTATCTTTTTTTTCATCTTCTTTAAATATTAAAACACCTATTAAGTTTTTTGTATTTGGAATAAATAAATCTCGATATTCCTCTTTAACCTTATTATCTTTTAAAGCTAAATAATATGTAGTATTGAAAAAATCTGATGTCTGATAAAAGCCTTGTTTTTCTAAAATATCTATCTTTTTTAATACATCTTTTAAATTATTTTTATTCTCTTTAAAGAAAAATTTAATATCAAAATCATTATATTCTAATTCAAGGTTTTTCATAAACTCTTTTAAAGTTTCATCTGTAATCGTTGAATGTTTATCCTTAATTTTAATAAAATTATTAATAGTTGTATTGATTATATGAGAATAACTATTTAATATAACTCCTTTTAGTTCCTCTTTTTCCTGGTAACTTTCATATAAAGCTACACTAAATACAATCGCTAGTACAATCAAAACAGTATAATATATTCTATATAATTTTTTCATCTCTTATTTCCTTTTATTAATTAATTTTATTTAAAATGTTTTTTAATTTCTCTATATCTAAAGGTTTAGATAAATAATCATCCATTCCTATCTTTACAAATCTATTTTTTTGATCTGTTAAAACATTAGCAGTAAGAGCCACAATAAAAACTGGACTTAAATTATTTTCTTTTTCAAATCTTCTGATTTCTACTGTAGCTTCGCTTCCTGTCATATTTGGCATATTTTCATCCATTAAAATTAATTTATATTTATCATAATTTTTCTTATACAATTCTATAGCTTCTATTCCATCATTTGCTATATCAAATGTTAAACCTAATTTTTTTAATATCACTTTCATAAACATTTGATTTGCTTTATTATCTTCTACTAATAAAATATGATAATTATATTTTTTATCATCTACTACTTTTGTTTCTTTTTGTGTATTTTTTTTACTTTTTTGAACAGGAATAGTAAAATAAAATCTACTTCCTTTTCCTTCTTCACTCTCTACTTGTAAAGTACCACCTAAAAACTTAACTAAACTAGAACTAATACTAAGTCCTAATCCAGTACCCCCATATTGTCTAGTAGTTGAGCTATCTGCTTGTGAAAATGCTTTGAATATTATCTCTAATTTATCTTTTGGAATACCTATTCCTTCATCTTTTACTTCTACATATAATTCATTTGAATTATCGTCATATTTCACAATCAAATATACATTTTTTCCCTCTGGAGTAAATTTAATTGCATTACTAAGTAGATTTGATATTATCTGTTTTAGACGAGTTGGATCTGTAACAATACATACATCTGTATTTTTTTCATCTATATGAAGTTTAATATTTTCTTCTTTAGCTGTATTTTGAAATAATTTATATATTATATTTAATTCATCTTTTAGATTAAATGCTATTTTTTCTATACTAAATTTACCAGCTTCTATTTTAGAAAAGTCAAGAATATCATTTATAATATTCAATAAAATTTCTCCAGATTTTTTTATAATATTTAAATTTTCTTTATTTTCTTTATCTTTTATTTTTTCTTCTAATAATTTAATAAACCCAAACATAGAATTAAGAGGTGTTCTAATCTCATGAGACATATTCGCTAAAAATTCACTTTTTACTTTTGTAGCTTGTTCAGCTTTTTCTTTTTCTTTTTCTAGCTTTTCATTTGCTGATATAAGTTCAGAAATATATTTTTTATCTAAAGCTTCTATTTTTCTAAGTAATATAAATACAATAATTAATATCATTAAATAAATAATAATAGCACTTATTACTCTTATTATAAATCCTTGTTTTAAAAGTTTTAAAAACACAGACTTTCTGATAATAACAACAATAGCCCCTTTTAAATCTCCAATTTTATATCCATAAGAATTATCATAATGATCTTTGATATAAGAAGGGGTTTTTTCTTTGGATAAATGACATTGTAGACAAGTTTTTGAAATATATAATGGCTTATAATAAAAAATTTCATTATTTTTTGTTTTCATAATATATTTTTTTTGGTTTTTTTGAAATAAAGATAATATTTTAGCTTCTTCTTCATTTGCCATATTATGAGGATTTCTTGGATTTGTAGATATCATTTTTATCTCAACTTCAGCATTTACTCTTTTAGAAAACTCTTTTGCTATATCTCTGATTTCTACAACAGGCATTAAATGTACAGTTTTTTCATTGATAGGAATTTTATATTTTTCAAAACTATCTTGATATACCTTATTAAATGCATTAATAAATTGAATTAGATTATTAGCTTGTATCTGAAGAATCTCTTTTTTTACTTTTTCCATTTGAAGATAATTAATATTTAAAATAACAAAAAATATTGCAAATAATACAAATGCGAAAAAGTAAAAAAATTTTTTATAGTTTTTCATAACGACTACCTTTTTTTAGGCTATTTAACCTGTGTTTTCTTATAAAATAAAAAAGAAAAACTAAGACAAAAGTCTTAGCAAATAACTATACTCTTAATCTCTGTCATCTCTTCAAGAGCGTATTTTGGTCCTTCTTTTCCTATTCCTGAAAGTTTATAACCACCATATGGTTGTATATCAAATCTAAGTGTAGGAATATCATTTATTACCACTCCTCCACATTCAAACTCATCTACAGCTCTTTTCATCAGATCTATTCTATTTGTAAATATTGAAAATTGTAATCCATAAGGAGAATCATTCATCTTTCTTACTGCTTCATCGAAACTACTTACTTTTACTAAACTTACAATTGGTGCAAATACTTCTTCACATACAACATTCATATCATCAGTAACATCTGCTAAAATTGTAGGAGTAAATACATTCCCTTCTTTAATAACTCCTCCTGCTATTAATCTTGCACCTTCACTAATAGCACTATCTACCCATCTTTTTGCACGATTTACACTATCTTCATTAATAAGTGGCCCCATAAAAGTATCTTCTTTAAATGGATTACCTACAACTAAATGTTTACTTTCTTTTGATAATTTTTCAGCAAATTCTTCATATATCTTTTCATCCACATATACTCTTTGTAAACTAATACATACTTGTCCTGAATTAGCAAATGCACCAACAGCACATCTTTTTGCTGCTTTATCTAAATCAGCTGTATTTTCAATAAATGTAGCAGCATTTCCACCAAGCTCTAATGCCACTTTTTTAATACCAGCATTTTGAGTAATAATTTTTCCTACTTGAACACTTCCTGTAAATGAAATGATTCTAGGAATACTACTACTTACTAACTCACTTCCAACATCTGCATCACCATAAACTACACTTAAAGCATCTTTAATAGCATATTCACTTTCTATAAAAAGTTTAGCAAAAGCATATGCAGTATATGGAGCTTCTGGAGTAGGTTTTAAAACTACACTATTTCCTGCACCTAAAGCTGGAGCTATTTTATGAGCTACTAAATTTAATGGAAAATTAAAAGGGGTAATAGCCACTACCACTCCTGCAGGAACTCTTTTATAATAAGCTTCTGTTTTAAATCCACTTACAGTTGCATCTGTTGGGATTGTTTCACCATGAAGATTTATAAGCTCTTTTGCACAAAGTTCTATATTTTCAATACATCTTTGTACTTCTATTTTTGCCTGAGAGATAGGTTTTGCTACCTCTTTTGTGATTAAAAGAGCGAAATATTCTTTATTTTCTTTTAGCTTTCTAGCTACATCTTCAAGCCATGCTATTCTTTGATGTAATGGAGCTTTTTTAGTCCTACAAAAGGCTCTATTTGCTACATCTAATGCTCTTCTAGCATCTTTTATATCACATTTTACATATTGAGTTACTATCTCTTTTGTATAAGGTGATATGACATTTTCTAATTCACCATCGTATTCCATACTTCCTATAAATTTCTTAGCAATATATGCCATTTATTATCCTTTTCTTGGAAAATTTATTCATTATATTACCATTTTTTGATAAAATATCTCTAAAAAAAAGGAAATTTTTATGAATGAAGCAAAATATATCTGGATGAATGGTGAATTTGTAGCATGGAATGATGCAAAAGTTCACGTATTAACTCATACTCTTCACTATGGAAATGGTGTATTTGAAGGGACAAGAGCTTATATGACTGATAAAGGGTTAGCTATTTTTAAATTAAGAGAACATACAAAAAGATTACTTAATAGTGCAAAAATTGTAAAACTTGATGTAAATTATACATTAGAAGAACTTGAAAAAGCACAAATTGAATTACTTAGAAAAAATGAATTCTCTTCAAATGTATATCTTAGACCATTAATCTATATTGGATATGGAAAAATGGGACTTTATCACGTAGGTGCTCCAGTTGAGACAGCAATAGCTGCATGGGAATGGGGAGCATATTTAGGAGATGAAGGATTAGAAAATGGAATTAGAGTAAAAACTTCATCAATCACAAGAAACCCTGTAACTTCTACTTTTGGAAAAGCAAAAGCAGTTGCAAATTATTTAAATAGCCAAATGGCAAAATTTGAAGCTATGGAAGCTGGATATGAAGAAGCATTAATGCTAGATAGTGAAGGTTTTGTAGCAGAAGGTAGTGGAGAGTGCTTCTTTATTGTAAGAAATGGAAAGCTTATCACTCCTCCAAATGACAACTCTTTAGAGTCAATAACTCAAGATACTGTACTTGAAATAGCAAAAGATCTAGGTATAGAAGTAGAAAGAAGAAGAATTACAAGAGATGAAGTATATATTTGTGATGAAGCATTCTTTACAGGAACAGCCGCTGAAATCACTCCAGTAAAAGAGCTTGATGCTAGAATTATTGGAAATGGTAGCAGAGGAGAAATAACTAAAAAAATTCAAGATAAATATTTTGATATTGTATATGGAAGAGATGAAAAATATATAGATTATCTAACTTTCATATAATATAATACAAGGAAAAAAAATGGCCACGAATTACAACGATTATTTTAAAAAAAATAATACTCCAAATGACAATACACCAAATGGGGGAAATTTCACTCCTCCAGAAATGCCTAATTTTATGAATAAACCAATTACTTGGATTATAGCTGCTGTAATTATTTTATTAATTTTTGCAAAACCTTTTGTAGTAATCAATCAAGGTGAAGTTGGTATTTTATCAACTACAGGTAAATTTGATGATAAACCTCTTGGGGCTGGTATGCACTTTTATATACCAATTATTCAAAAAGTATACGTAGTTGATACAAGAGTTCATATCATTAACTACAAAAGAAATGCAGAAATTGGAAGTATGAATGATAGTACAGGAAGTATCAAACTTTATCCAGCAATTAACGTATTAGATGCAAGAGGATTACCTATTACGATTGAACTAACTGTAGGATATAGACTAAATCCAGCAAGTGCAGCTAAAACTATCGCAAACTATGGATTTAACTGGGAAGATAAAATCATAAATCCACTTGTAAGAGATGTAGTAAGAAATGTTATAGGAAGATTTCCAGCTGAAGATTTACCTATAAAAAGAAATCAAATAGCAACCCTAATCAACGCAGATATGGCAAAACAACTTGATAAATTAAAATTCAATCCAGTATTACTTGAAAGTGTTCAACTTAGAGAAATTATTTTACCTCAAAAAATAAAACAACAAATTGAAGCAGTACAAATTGCAAAACAACAAGCTGAAAGAGTTAAATATGAGGTATTAAGAGCAAAACAAGAAGCTCAAAAAAAAGCAGCTCTTGCTACAGGTATAGCTCAAGCTAAAAAAATCCAAGCACAAGGGGAAGCTGATGCTGTTATGATTAGAGCAAAAGCTGAAGCTAATGCAAATAAACTAATCTCAAATTCTTTAAGTCCTGAATTATTAAAACTTAAACAAATTGAAGTTCAAGGGAAATTCAATGAAGCACTTAAAACAAATACAAATGCTCAAATTTTCTTAACACCTGGTGGAGCTGTTCCAAATATTTGGCTTGATGCAAAAGACAAACAAAAAGCGAGTATTTCAAAATGAGTAATATTGCAATAGAATGGGATAAAAACGGGGGTTTAATCCCTGTTATCGTACAAGATGCTGATTCAGGTGAAGTTTTAATGTTAGCTTATATGAATGAAGAAGCATTAAAACTTACTCAATCTACAAAATTTGCTCACTATTTTTCTAGAAGTAAAAATAGACTTTGGAAAAAAGGTGAAAGTAGTGGTCATACTCAAGAAGTAAAAGATATTTTAATAGATTGTGATAATGACACAATACTTTTAAAAGTAAAACAAAATGGTGTAGCTTGTCATACAGGTAGAAAATCATGCTTTTTTACAAACCTTGAAGGAGATGAAACTTGTGAAGTAGAAATAGCTCCTCAATATAACTTTTTAGATAATTTATATCATACATTACTTGAAAGAAAAGGTGCTGATCCTAAAAGCAGTTATGTAGCTAGCTTATACAATAAAGGTGAAAACTCTATTCTTAAAAAAGTAGTTGAAGAAGCTGGGGAATTTAGTTTCGCTATAAAAGACAATGATAAAAGTGAAATTATTTACGAAGCTGCCGATTTATTATTTCATAGCCTAGTAGCCTTAGCTTATAAAAACATTCATCCAGAAGCAATTTTAAATGAATTAAAAAGAAGAGAAGGTGTAAGTGGGATAGAAGAAAAAAACTCAAGGGGAAAATAATGCATATGCCATATTTTACAATAATTCATTGGCTTGATATAGCATTTTTTGTTATTTTATTTATAGCCCTTTCTCTCCTTTCTGCTCAAGCAAAAAAAACAAGTGTTATTATTAGTGGTATTTTCGCATCATTTTTAGTAACTACATTTGGTGCTGTATTAAGTATTATTATTATAGAAAAATACACAAAAAAAGCTCAAATGGTAAAAGTCACAGAAAGAAGAATACTTTTTAATGAAACAATGTTTATTAAAGGATATATAAAAAATGTAGGTAAATTTCCTATAAACTATTGTACTGTAAGCATAAAACTAATAAATAATGATAGAAAACATTTTCAAAAAGGTACATTTTTTAAAAGTGGTGGTTTAAATATATTTGGTGATAAAGATAAAAAATTAGCAAAACCAAATACAGTAAAAAAAGAAAAAGTATTTACTTTTAAACCACCTTTAAAACCTGCTTATAGAGAACCTTTTTCTATAGTTTTACCATATCCTGGATATTTTAGAAACACTATGATTATCAAGAAAATTTATTGTCATTAAGACTTTAAATTTTCTATAAATGTATCTATATCAAAATCTCTTCTTTTGACTAATTCTGCAAATTTTAAAATATTAAAAACTTTATTTTCTTCTTTTGAAAAAAATGGAAAAATTATTTTATTATTATCAACTAAAAAATAAATATCACTATATTCAGGGATATTTTTTCTTTTAATAATCAGATACGTTAATTCATTATCCAAAATAGTACTTATATCTTTAGGAATCACTACTCCTATTTGTTCTCTACTAGAAGCATTTATCAAATACATAAAAACTAAAACAATCTCTTCAAAACTTAGTTTTTTACCTTTTGGAGTTATCACTTCCATAATATCATCATTATAATTTATTTCTATATATTCTTTACTTTCATCAAAAGGAATTGGTAATTCAAGATTTGATTTTATATTTAAATCCAAGTCATCTCTTATATAATTTAATACATCCATTTTTTACCTTTTTTTACGAATTTTAACATAAATTCCAATTATTATAACCATTAAAACAACTACAATAATAGTTATTTCTTTTAAATATTTATGTATTAAATCTTGATTTTCCCCTATAAAATATCCAAGTAATGTAAGAATAGTTACCCATATTCCAGCACCTAAAATAGTATAAATTGAAAATTTCATTTTATCCATTTTAGCAAGTCCTGCTGGAAAAGAAATATATTGTCTAATTCCTGGGATTAATCTTCCTGTAAAAGTAGAAATATGACCATGATTTTCAAAAAACTTATCAAGTTTATTTACTTTTTCTTCACTCATAATTTTAAGTAAAAACTTTCTACCAAAATGATGTGCTAAAAGATAGTTAAACCAAGCACCAGCTAAACTCCCACTAATACCAAAAAATAAAACTAATCCTAAATTCATATCACCTTTATAAGCTAAATATCCTGCTGGTATCATAACAACTTCACTAGGAAAAGGAAAAAAACTACTCTCTAAAAACATAAGCAAAAATATACCAATATATCCAAAACTTCCTATTGTATCTACCAAATAATTTACTATTTCTTGCATTATATTTGTTTAGCTTTTTTAATAAACTGCTCTACTTTTAAAAAATCTTTTTTTCCTTTTTCTTTTTCTACTCCACTACTTACATCAACACCATAAAATCCAAGATTTAAAATCTCATCTAAATTCTCAGGATTAAGACCTCCTGCTAAAATAATTTTACTTTTATCAATACATTCAAACCATTCTAAATTTACTCTCTTACCACTTCCACCAAATTCTGGCACAAAAGCATCTATTATTCTTACTTCTGCTGGATATTTCCATATATCTTCACGAGATTTAGCACGAATCACTTTTATATGTTTTGTTTTTAATTTTTCATAAAAATCACGATTTGCATCAAAATGAATTTGAGCATAATCAGCTCCTATATATTCACAAATCTCATCAATTTTTTCAGGCGTTTCATTTACAAACAATGCTACTTTAGATATAAAAGGTGGTAAACCAGCTATAATCTCTTTTGCTATTTTAGGTTCAATATATCTTGGTGATTTTTCATAAAATACAAATCCTAAAGCATCAGCCCCACAAGATTCAGCAAACTTAGCATCTTCATAATTAGTTATTCCACATATTTTTACTCTCATTGTTATCCTTACTTAATTAGTTTTTAATTCATTTACTTTTTTATCTACTTCTTTTAAAGAAGTATCTAAATTTTCCACAAATTTACTAATTTCTTCAATATTATTTAAAGAATGTTCTGATTCTTTTTGAATATTTTTCAAAAATTCAACCATATTTTCTAATTCTTGAAATGCTTTATGTATCTCTTCAGCATTTTTAGCTGATTCATCTAATAATCTATCTGTAGATACTTCTAATTGCTGAATAGATACGTTTACAACATTAGAATGAGTTAATATTTCCGTAGTATTTGTATTGTTTTGTACCATATTTATACTAACTTCATCTACAATCTTAGATATAACATTCATTTGAGCAGTAATTTCATCAGCATTTTTTTGTGTTTTTTCACTTAAAGCTCTTACCTCATCAGCAACTACTGCAAAACCTCTTCCATGCTCACCTGCTCTAGCTGCTTCTATAGCTGCATTTAATGCTAATAAATTAGTTTGATCTGCTATTTCTTTAATCATTGTAATAAAACTTTTAGTATTAGAAATATTCTCTACCAAAATATTTAATGAATTAGACAATGTTGCTACTAATTCTTCATTTTTAGAAATAATATCACTCAAAGAAGCTATATTATTTACAGAGTCTTTAAGTGTAGTTTTTACCTCTTTAGAATCTTTATTTAAAATATCTAAGTAAGATATTATATTATTTAATTTACTTTCTACATCAAATGATTTATCTACTGCCAATTTTATATTGTTTAAAGCTATAATAATAGAGTTTGATAGGTCTTGAATCTCTTTTACAATTTTAGAAGATGTCTTAGATGTATTTGAAGAAAATTGTTTTGTTTCATTAATCACACTATTTAAAGAATCAATAAAATTATTTAATTGTGATATAGCTCTTCCAATTTCATCTTTTGACTGATATGGTGATCTATAAGTCAGATTTTTATGTTCCATCACTTGATTTAAAGTCACTTCTACACTACCAAATCCATCTTTGATATTTTTAATAATAAAATAAGCAAATAAAGTAGCAAGTCCAACAGATAAAACACCTCCTATTAAGAAAAACCAAAATAAGAAATAAAATAAGTCTAATGATTTTTGTGAAATATGCTTTAATTCATCTATATGCTTAGAAGATTTTGATTCATACAAATCTAAAAATACATTTTTTATATTCTCATCAATTACTACTCTTGTAGAATCTAAAAGAATTCTATCAAATAATTGTTTTTTATTTTTAGCATATATTAATTGTTTTAGTTCATTATCTAATCTTTTTTTATATTTTTGATAATTTGTCATATATTTAGCTCTAAATATCTCTAATGGTGATGAAATAATAGGTGTATATGAATATTCTTTGTTTTCATAAACATATTCATATGCTTTAGTTACTTTTGAAGCAATATCTTGAGCAGTTTTAAACTCTTCTAAAAAAATAAAAGCTGTCCAAAATGTAATAGTAGATAAAAATATTAAACCAATCATAGGTAAAGTATTCATTACAAGCAATTTATAAAAAAAATTTAAATTTTTAAACATTTTAAACACCTTTTTCATTTTTATTTATAGATTTTTACTTCTCCACCCATTCCTATTCTAATTTGTGGATTATAAGGAATTTTAATTTTAACAATAAATCTTTGATCTAATTTTGTAAATTCTCCACTAGCTATATCTCTTGGTACTAAACTAAAAGTAGAAGCACTTACTGGCATAATTTTTTCTACTTTTCCTTCTATGTCATTTTTTAAAGCATCAAGTGTAATAATAGCTTTACTTCCTATTTTCACACCACTAAGTTTTTTTTCACTAAGTAATACTTTAATATATATATCTTTTGGATTTACTATACTATATATAAAAACCCCTTTTTTTATTACCATATCCTTATTTACAAATTTTTTAGCTATCATACCATTAAATGGAGCAAATAACTTACTATCATTTAACTTAATCAAAATATCTTTTTTTAATTCATTTAAAGATTCTATTTGATTATTTAAGCTATTAATTTGTTGTTGTAATACATCTAACTGGATATAATCATTTTTAATAATATTAAGATTTTGTAATAAATTTTCTTTTTCTATTTGTAATAATCCATAATTTTCTTTTTGTGATAAAATCATATTTTTTAAATATTCATATTCTGTCTTAATTTTATTATATTTATCATAAGATATTTTTTTTGCTTTATATAATTTATAAAACTTATCTTTATCAAACTTTAATTTATTTAGTTTTACTTCATTTGCTTTTATTTGAAAATTCAATGCTTTTCTTTTTTTATCAATCTCTAACATATTATTTTTAACTATATTTTGTTTAATATCTAATGTTTTTTTTAGCTTTTTTTGATTTAAAACTAATGTATTTATACTATGTTGTTGTGCTTTTATTTTATATTCAATCTCTTTTGATTTTGTTTGTAAAGTGGTAGTTTCTAAAGAAGCTAATAAATCTCCTTTTTGTACTCTATCTCCAGCTAATTTAGTCATATTTTTAATTTTACCATCTATTTTAAAAGCTAAGTTTGTTAAACTATCAGTAGCTACAAATACAGCTTCACTACTCACATACTTATTTTTTTCATACATAAAAACACCAAAACCAATAGTTATTAATATAATAATAGCTAATATTATTTTTTTCATCTATTTCCTTTATTTTTTAATTATACTAAATTTTTTTTTGTAAAAAAGTAAAAACACAAATATACTACCAAATAACCCAAAAAGCCCTGCATTAAAAAATACATTACTAAAACCATAATTTGTAGCCATTAACATTTCATATTTACCAAATATAACTTTTGCTATATCAGTAGGAAATGGTAGATTATCTATAAAGTTTTTCACATACAAATAATCTTGATTTTCATTCATCCTTAAAAACATATCATTTTTAAAAAACTCTAAATTATTTGTAGCTATAGCAGTTCCAAAACTACCTCCTACAAATCTAGCATAATCCATAATCATAGTAGCTTGTTCTGTATGTTTGGGTGCTGTATTCATTACAAGTACAGTAACTGGAGCAAAAAACATCCCCATTGCCATTCCAAAAGGAATAGTATAAATCACAGCTTGAATAAATGGAGTATAATAATTTATTTTTGGAATAAAATATAATGTATCTACTAAATATATTAATACTCCTATTAAAATCACTATTTTAGGCCCTACTTTATCACTAGCAATACCAGCTAAAATTGAAAAAATACCTATAAAAACTCCAAATCCAAATATTCCAATACCTGTATTTAAACTAGGAAGCCCTTTAATATGTTCATAAAATACAGGAAGTAAATAAAAATATTGATACATACTAAATCCAAGAATAACAAAATATATTAAAATCCCTAAAGTAAAATCTTTATGTTTAAAAAGTTTATATTCTATTAATGGATTATTTGAAAATTCAAAATATATAAAAAATAAAAATGCTACTAAACTAATAAAACTAAGCCATAAAATCAAATCACTTCCAAACCAACCATATTGTTGCCCTTTTGATAAGATAATTAATAAAGCTAATGTAGAAATACCTAAAGAAAAAAAAGATAAAAAGTTTAATTTTTTATTCTCAGTAGTATCTTTTGTTAATAAAATAATTCCAGCAATAACTGTTACAATACCTATAGGTACATTAATAAAAAAAACCATTCGCCAATTAAAATACTCTACCAAATATCCACCGAGTGTAGGTCCAATAGCTGGGGCAAATGCTACACCTAAAGCAAATATTCCCATAGCTATTCCCTTTTTTTCTGGTGGAAAATATGAAAATATCATAATATGAGCTGTAACCATTACAAGTGCCTCTCCAACGCCTTGAATAACTCTACTAAATATCATAAACTCTAAAGAGTTACTAACTCCACACATAAAAGAAGCTAATGTGAAAGCTGAAAGTGCAAATAAAAATATTTTATGTTTTCCAAAATTATGAATTAGAAATGGAGAAATTAAAAGTGTAATTGCAGCACTCAGCATATAAGCTGTAATAATCCATTGTACTCCATACATATCAGTAGCTAATACACCTGTAAGCTTAGGCACTATAATATCTACAATTGTTGTATCCATTACAGCCATAAAAGCACCAGTAATAGCTATAAGAGTGAATGTTATTACTTGAAATTTAGTTAAATTTTGCATTTATATATTATTCCATTTAAAAATCCATACTTCATTTAAAAAGTATTAACTTTTTTACGTTATTATAACATAACATAAATAAAAAGTTTTTAACTATTTTTCCCTTAACCATTCTTTTATTGCTGGGATTTCACTATAATCAGTCATATCCATTTTTATAGGTGTAATTGATACAAATCCATCACTCACAGCTCCTAAATCACTCCAATCCTCATATTCAAATTCAAGTGCGGGAAGTCCTATCCAAAAATACTCTCTTCCTCTTGGATCATGATGCAAAAAGGCTTCATTTGAGTAAGTTTTATATCCAAGCTTTGTAACTTTTATCCCTTTTATTTTATCATTTGGAATATTTACATTAAGAAATTTTCTCTCCCCTTTAAATGGATCGTTTTTTAAAACTTTTTGAGTAATTGCTCTTACATATCTTTTTGTTTCTTCCCAATCTACAGTATCATCATGTTTATGATAAGTTTTTACTACTTGTGAAAAAGCTATACCACTAATTCCTTGTAATACTGCTTCCATCACAGCCCCAGCAGTTCCAGAATAAGTGATATCATCACCCATATTAGCACCAAGATTAATTCCACTAAGTACTATATCAGGTTTGATATCTTCAAAAATATGATTTAATGCTAAATATACACAATCAGTCGGTGTTCCATCATCCACTGTATAAAAGTCATCATCTTTACTTCTTAAAAATAGTGGTTTTGATATAGTAAGACTATGTCCACATGCTGATTTATGATGTTCTGGTGCTACTACAAAAATCTCTCCTAATCCTTCTACAGCTTCTATAAGTTTTTGTATTCCTATTGCATCATATCCATCATCATTTGTTATCAGTATTTTTTTCAAGTTAAAAACCTTTTTTGTTATAATTATATCAAAAAGGTCATTTTTATGCAGTTTGATAGATGCAAAAAACTTTTCTCTAACTTTGATGAACTTCAAAAATTAAATATTCTAATTTGTGGAATTGGTGGTGTTGGTGGATATGCACTTGATTGCTTATATAAAAGTGGTATCCAAAACATAACTGCTATTGATTATGATACTTTTGAAATTCACAATCAAAATCGCCAAATTGGAAGTGAACATGTAGGAAAGAAAAAAACAGAAGTTTTTAAAAAACTCTATCCTAATATAAAAATAATAGATACAAAAATAACTCCTGAATGGATAGAAAATTTTGATTTTGATAAATTTGATTATATAATAGATGCTATAGATGATATTCCTGCAAAAATAGCCCTTATTAAAAAAACATATCCAAAAGTGATCTCATCAATGGGTGCAGCAAAAAGGATAGACCCAACCAAAATAGAAATCACAACTCTTAAAAAAACACATACAGACCCATTTGCTAGAATTTTAAGACAAAAACTAAAAGATTATAAAAACTTAAAAGTAATATTTTCAACAGAAGAGCCTATAAAATGTGAAATGGGAAGTTTTATAGGAGTAACAGCTAGTTTTGGAATGGCTTTATGCAGTGAAGTTATAAAAGGATATAAGTGAAAATTTTAGAAAATGTTATAGAATGTTATGGATGTGGCACATTTTTGGATATAAGTAAAGCAGATTCTACTGTAAAATGTCCAAAATGCCACTCAATTATAGATATAAAAAATCATTCAAAAGAAGCTTTAGCTTATGCTGTATCTGCTTTGTTAATATTTATTATATTACCAAATTATCCTTTGATTACTACAAGTATTAATGGCACACAACTATATACTACAATTATAGATACTCCAATAATGATATATAAACAACATTTCCCTTTTGTAGCAGCTATTACATTTTTTACAATTATTATAGCTCCTTTACTAAATTCTATAATTATTATTTTTGCATTTTTTAATAAAAAACCTAGAAAAACTTTATTTAAGTTATACCATATCTCTAGAGAATGGGGTTTTATAGATATTTTTATGCTTAGTTGTATAGTTTCATACATAAAATTATCAGCAACATTCCAAAATACACATTTTGAAAAAGGATTTTATTTAATGATTATATATTTAATCTTTTTTTATCTATCAAATAAAAAATTTGATGAAAAAACTTTATTAAAAGGACAAAAATGCCTTTAATCTCTTGTAGAAATTGTAAAACAGTATATGAGGTAACTCACTCTTCACATTTTAAATGTGAAATATGTGATCATTTAGTTACAAAAAGAGATTATCATTCTTTTGAAATATCTTTAGCACTGGTTATCGCTGCTTTATTTATAGCAATTCCTGCATTAACTGAGCCTATTATGCTTCTTACAAAATTAGGAGAAGATAATCACAAAACTATTTTTCAAGGAGTTAAATATTTTTGGACCCATCATGATTATTTCATTGCTATAGTTATTTTTACAGCTAGTATTTTTATACCTTTATTTAAAATTATAGGACTATTAATAATATATATTTCGCTAAAAATACATCTAAAAATGAATAAAAAAACAAAGCTTTGGATTTTTAATTTTATTAAATTTATTGGAAAATATTCGATGATAGATATATATGTAACTGCTTTATTAGCTTCTATAGCTATTTTAGGAGAAATTTTTTCAATCAAAGGAGATGTCGCTATCACTTCTTTTACTTTTATGGTAATATTGACCTCTTTATCAGCACATTATTTTGACACAAGGATTATTTGGGATGAATGAAATACAACAACCACAAAAAACAAAATTAGTTTCATTAGTTTGGCTAATTCCTATAATTATTATTTTATTTGTAGGATGGACAGAATATGAAAATTTTTTAAATAAAAAAAACAAGATAACTTTAATTGCTAAAAGCGCAAATGGATTTAAAATAGATGTAACCCCTCTAGAATATAAAGGAGTAAAAATAGGAAAAATCACAGATATATCATTATCAAAAGATTTAAATAACACAAAAATCACTATTATGGTCCAAAAAAAATATATGCCTTTAGTTACAAAAAAAGGAAATGTTTTTTGGATAGATAAACCTAGAGTATCTATAAATAAGGTATCTGGATTAAATACAATTCTTTCTGGATATAAAATACAACTTTCACCTAATTTTGATACTAATCAAACAACAACTAAATTCAAATTATATGAAAATCCACCATTAAAAGGGTATTTTATAAAATTATACACAACTAGTCATATTAATCTTTATACTCCAATATTATACAAAGGGGTAAAAATAGGTGAAATTACAGATAAAAAATTTGATAATAATTTTATATTAACAGCTATAATCTATAACCAATACAAAAAATATATTAATAACTCATCAATATTCATAAAAAATCCTATATTAAAAATAAATCCACAAGAAGGTATTAATCTAAAAATAAACTCGTTATCCACTGCTTTATTAGGAAGTATTGATGTATCCACTCCAAAACAAGAAAAATTAACAAAAAAAGAATTCAAACTATATAATTCCAAAGATGATGTAATTTCAAAACAAACTCTATTATTAAATATAAAAAATGAATATAATCTTCACAAAAATTCACCTATTATCTATCAAGGTCAGAAAATAGGATATATAAAAGATATATTTTTAGACAAAAATAATTTAATAGCAAAGAGTTATATTTATAAAAAATATTCATATTTATTAAGTGATAATTCTATATTTATATTACAACATCCTGAAGTATCGCTAAATGGAATTAAAAACATTAAAAATATAGTATTTGGTAATTTTGTGTCTATAACTCCACACTCAGGAAAACTAACAAAAAAAGAATTTACAGTATATCAAAGCCCTATAAATAAAGAAAACTCTATTATTTTATCTTTATATACAAATGCTCTACATTCTATCACTAAAAACTCAAAAATTTATTATAAAAATATTCCAATAGGAAAAGTTTTAGACTACACACTAACTCCTAATCTAAAACAAATAAAATTAACTATCGCTATAGATAAAAAATACAAAGCTTTAATTACAAATTATTCAATGTTTTATGATATATCTTCACAATTAATTGAACTAAAAAATATGAATATTAATGTCAATTTTGAAGGATTAAATCCTTTAATAAATGGTGGTATAGCTTTAGTTACAATACCTAATAAAAAACTAACAAAACACTCATTTAAACTATATTCTTCTTATCAAAAAATTGAAGAAATCAAAAAACTAAGATATTCTGGTTTTATAAAAACCGCTTATTTTTCAAATGATTTTAAATTATTTAAAAATATGAATATTGAATATAAAAATCAAACTATAGGATTTATTAAAAATATCAAATTCAAAGATAAAAACAGCTCAATAGCAACACTTTTTATATATAATAAATACAAAAATTTAATCTCTAATCACTCAAGATTTTATAAAAAACCAGCTGTAAATATAACAGCAAATCTAAGTGGGCTTGATATCCAAATAGCAAACTTCACATCTTTATTAAAAGGTTCTATAGTTTTAGATAATTCTAAAGCTAGCCTTGATAAATTAAAAATATACCCTAATCTTAAAACTATACAAATAGCTGATAATTCTATAAAAATTATTTTTAAAAATGCTGATGGAGTAAATATAGGATCAAAACTAGAATATAAAAATTTAAAAATAGGTGAAGTTATAAAAATAAATCCAACTGATAAAAATACTATAGTTACCGCTCTTTTATATGATAAAAATTTTGCAAAACAACATACTATTTTTTATCTAAAAAAACCTATTGTATCTTTAAATGAAATAAAAAATGCCTCAGCATTAATCTTACCAGTAAATATAGGTGTAGTCAAAGGTAATGGAACATATCAAACAACTTTTAAAGGATATGAAAATAAACCTCTTTTCTTAAATACAAAAGAAGGTAAAATATTTAAAATTTATACTGATATATCAACTCTAAGTACAAATGCTCCCGTATATTACAAAAATATCCCTATAGGAAAAATAGTAAAAGTATCTCTATCAAATGATGCTAGTAAAGTAGTTGTGTTTGCATTTATAAAAAACAAATATCTAAAATTAATTAGAAAAAATTCTAAGTTTTATAATATATCTGGAGTTGAAATGAAGTTTTCAATATTTGGAACAGCTAAAATAAAAACAAATACTCTTACAAGTATGTTAAAAGGTGGGATTTTAGTAGTAACTCCTACAAAATATGCAAAACAAGCAGATATAAATGATACATTTAAATTGATAAAAAACCTACCAGAAGATTGGCAGGAAATAAGCCCAAAAATTCCTTAAAGTTTTTTAAGGAATTCAGCTTTTAGATAAATACTTCCAATACCATCTACTTTACAGCTTACATGTCCAGCTACATCACACATTCTGATATTTTTTACAGTAGTTCCTCTTTTTACAGTTTTTCCAGCACCTTTTACTTCAAGGTCTTTAATAACTGTTACAGAATCACCATCTTTTAAGATATTTCCATTACTATCTTTTAATACCTCTTCTTCATAATCAG
>Ga0256843_1000471_pt1 | contig 34505 bp, 38 predicted proteins | sample AlvinellametaG_FD_191572 | JGI IMG/M metagenome (GOLD analysis project Ga0256843, IMG submission 191572) | Pompeii worm associated microbial communities from hydrothermal vent at the East Pacific Rise, Pacific Ocean - Alvinella | ecosystem: Host-associated > Annelida > Integument > Unclassified ...
GGAAAATCATCTACATCTTGTAGCAAGTAGTGATGATATAGGTAAGACTATGCAAAAGTTTAAATCGTATACTGCGTATGAATTGTTAAAACTACTAGAGAAGAATAATGCAACGACACTACTCAAAAAGAGGATACATTGATAAGGCAGAGCATTGGCGATATAGTAGTGCTAGAGATTATCAGGGTATAGATGGATTATTGGAGGTAGAGAGATTATGGTGAGTTTAGATACTGATATGCATTCCATAGCTGGAGCTGTGGAACGAGTAAAAACTAGACAAAATGTAATTCAGTAATTCAAAGCTTCTTTTCAGCATCCAATGGTTAAAGTATCGGCTATATCTCAGCTTGATTTATATGGGTTGACTAGGAGAAATATGAACTGTATTTTATTGCCAAAAAATGCCACTAGCATTACGGACGAAGAGCAAGTCACGCACATTAAGAAAGTACTAAAATCTAGCGTAGGTGACAAGCTAACTATTGGTGAGATGGGTGGTAAGTTAGGTAAGGCTACTATTGTTATGATACATCAAAATGAAATAGTTCTTAGCGATATTACCCTCAACAAAGAACCACCCAAAAAACTTGACTTAACGGTTGTGCTTGCTTTGCCTCGTCCTAAAGTGTTACGTAGGTTGATTATGGATATGACATCGTTGGGGGTCAATAGACTGATTATTGTGAACAGTTACAAAACAGAAAAAAGTTACTGGCAAAGTCCTTTACTCAACCGCATAGACGAGTTTGTTTTTGAGGGCTTACAACAAGCCATAGATACCGTGCCACCTGTCATAGAGTTAAAAAAACGCTTTAAACCCTTTGTTGAAGATGAATTTCCTGCTTTAGTAGGCAATGCAGTCATTGCCCATCCCTATGCGTCACATTCGTGGAAGAGCTACCTTGATGAGCTAAAGTGCCATAGTAAGGCAATGCCAAACGTACTTTGCATTGGGGCAGAAGGTGGATGGATAGACTATGAAGTGGAGTTACTATGCCAACATGGCTGCCAAGCGGTAAGTTTAGGAGAACGAATTTTACGCACCGAAACGGTGGTCAATGTGTTGTTGGGGCATTGGTTGAGTAATTAGCGTTATCTTAAAAATATAGCATATGAAAAATATGACAATTTGAAAGATTTTTCCCTGACAAAGCAATTTTATGATACCCTACAATAATTATTTTCTAAATGTTAGGAAACCTTATGAGTAAACAAAAATTAGAACAGATAAAAAAAGCAGGGTTCATTCTAAAACCCAACGATCCAGAGATACGTCCATTGTATGAGCGTATTAAAGCACAGTTTGAAGCCAAAGGCATAGAAGTAATACTTGCAGAACGTTCTGCTAAAATGATAGGTTTTGATGGGGTGGCATTTGATACTATGTGTCAAGATGCCGACTTTTTAGTCTCCTTAGGTGGTGATGGTACGTTGCTCTCTTTGGTACGCCGTTCATATGCGTTTAAAAAACCAGTGGTTGGTATTAATGCGGGAACTTTAGGATTTTTAGCCGATGTTACCATAGATGATGTCGATATGTTTTTAGAGCAACTTTTTAGTGATGACTACCGCATCGATGACCGTATGATGATTGCTGGATATTTGAAAAAGAAAGACGGCACAAAAGAGGAATTTTTTGCCTTTAATGATGTGGTTATTACCTCTCCAAAGCCATCTAAAATGGTACAAGTCAATGCTTCTATTGATGGGGAGCGTTTTAACTCTTATCGTGGAGATGGGCTTATTATCTCTACGCCTACGGGGTCTACGGCGTACAACCTTGCAGCTGGGGGTCCTGTGGTGTATCCTTTGACCAAAGCATTTATCGTGACCCCCGTGTTGGCACACTCTTTGGCAAACCAGCGTCCTTTGGTTGTGCCAGTTGACTTTAGCATTGAGCTTGATGCTGAAAAATATGAAGCCATTGCTACCATTGATGGACAAGAAGTCTATGAGATGCAAGAGGGCGATATTTTGTGTATTCAAGGGGCAAAAAGAGGGGCAAGACTGTTACACCGTAAAGAGCGTAACTACTTCTCTGTGCTAAGAGAAAAACTGCACTGGGGAGACAGACTTTGATAGAGCGTCTTTTCTTTCGTGATTTGGTGACGTTTGATAAAGTAGAATTGTGTTTTAGCAAAGGATTGGTAGTTTTTACAGGTCCTTCAGGTGCAGGAAAGTCTGTGCTTATGTCTACCATTCTCTCTAGTTTTGGGTATGCGACACAAGGGGCAGCAGCTCTGTGTGAAATGCAACTCAAAAAGCCAGAAAATTTACAACATGAGCTTTATGCCTTAGAAGATGAACTTACCATTAAAACACTCAAAAAAGAGAAACTACGTTACTTCATTGAGGGACAAAACATCTCTAAAAAAGCACTCAAAGAGATGTTTTTACCCTATGTACAGTACCTCAGTGTACGTGACAAAAGTGGGTTTGAATCAGAAGTACTCATAGAGATGATAGACAGTGGCTTAGAAAGAAGCAATAAAAGTTTTAAAAAACTGAAAAAAGAGTACAAAAAACGCTATGCTACGTACAAAGAAAAAGCACAGCAGTTAGCAAAAATAAAAGAAGATGAAGCCAAATTAGCTGAATTAATTGAGTTTGCTACCTATGAAGTAGAGAAGATAGAAAAAATCAATCCTACATTAGGAGAAGATATTGCGTTGATGCAAGTTAAACAGCAACTCTCTCGTATCGATAAAATTAAGGCTTCTTTAGGTTCTGCTATGGAGATTTTTGCAGTAGAATCAGCTGTTGAAGAGGTCTATAGACTTTTAGATAAAGATGCTTCTGTCTTTACAGATGCGATGAACCAAGTGCGTGCAGACTTTGAAGAGACGGAGCATTTAGCAGCCGAACTTGAAGAGATGGATGTGGAGCAGATACTCGATAGACTCTCTGATATTACCATGCTTCAACAACGCTATGGGAGCATTGAAGAAGCACTGCTCTACAAAGACCTTAAACGTAAAGAGTTAGCAGGGTATGAGAATATAGAACAAGACAAGCACATGCTTGAGAGTTTTTTACAAATGGAAAGCAATGAGCTTTTTATTCTCTCTCAGCAAATTTCAAAATCACGAAAAAATGAAGCTAAAAAGTTAGAAAAAGTGATTGCAGAGTATTTGCAAACCCTCAAACTGCCTGCCTTGCATTTTGCATTTACACTCTCTGATTTAAGTGCCTCAGGTACAGATACGATGGATGTTCTGCTTAATGGTTCTCACGCTTCAACACTTAGTGGGGGTGAATTTAACCGTGTTCGTCTAGCGTTGATGGCTTCGAGTATACAAGAGGGAAAAAAAGAGGGCATACTCATTTTAGATGAGATTGATGCAAATGTGAGTGGCGATGAGTCTATTGCTATTGCAACAATGATTGCTAAACTTTCTCAAGTCTATCAAGTCTTTGCCATTTCTCATCAACCCCATCTTTCTGCACAAGCAGACCAGCATATTGTAGTGACAAAAGATGGCAAAAAAAGTGAAGTGATTGAACTAGGAGATGAAGGACGTATTGATGAAATTTCAAGAATTATTGCAGGAGAGAACCCAACAGCCGAAGCGGTTGAGTTTGCGAAAAAGTTACGGGTGGTTTAGCTGTATTGTTTTTCAAGTGCTTTGAGTTGGAAACGTAAAAGCATAAAGTAACGTTGTACAACAGAAATATCACGTCCCTCTTTCACATAGGTATTAAAATCAGTTAAGAGTTCAGATATACCTCCTGTACCAATATTGGTAGCTGATCCTTTAATACTATGGGTAAGTTCGTCAAGTTGCACATAGTCACTTTTAGCAATGGCATCTTTGATAAGCGGAATGTGGGTTTCAATTTGTCCTATAAGGTCTTGAACAAACTCTTTTGCTTCATCGTCGCTAAGTCCCATTTCCATAAGTCTTGAATGACTAAATTTCTCTTTAGACATAGTAGGAAGATCGTTTCTTTGATTTACTTTTTCTTCTTCTTGAAGAGGGGATTTTTCTTCAACATTGAGCATGTCATTAAAGTCAACTTTTTCAACTTCACTTTCTTTAGTTTGGGTTTCTTCAACGTCGGCTTCTTCAACGAGAGTTTTTTCACTAAGAGCTTCTTCAATCGTCTCTGTAACTGTTTCTTTTTCTTCAATGTGAGCAGATTTCTCTTCATTGAATGATTCATCTGTTATCGTTTCTTTTACTGTAGGTGTAGGTCTTTTTTTAGGACTCAGACTTGTTGTTGATTTGTTTATATTTGGGACAACCAATGTATCGTTGTTTGTTTTGTCAATATTTTTTTTACCTTTAGTATAAAAGTAGAGAATAGTGGCAAGAATTAAGATGAAAATAAAAATGCTAGCGTATGTTGACATATGAAATCCTTTGTTAATGTTCTTAATATGTAATTAAACTATAGCTTATTTAAGATTAGAATAAGGTCCAAAAACCCTAATAAGAGGGTAGGTTTGTTATAATTTGTGAAAAAATGGGATAAAAATGATAGTAGATACACATTGTCACCTTGATGATGCACGATATGATAACGATTTAGATGCCGTGATTACAGAGGCAAAAAATATAGGCGTTGAGAAATTCATCATTCCTGGAGCCGATCCTTTAACCTTAGAACGTGCCGTAGAAATTGCAGAAAAATACGATGATGTCTATTTTGCAGTAGGGGTACATCCTTATGATGCCAAAGCTTACAATAGAAAGGAGTTAGAACTATTTGCACAGCATCCTAAATGTGTTGCTATTGGAGAATGTGGCTTAGATTACTTTCGTTTACCTGAAGATGATGAAGCCATTGAAGCAGAAAAAAAATTGCAAAAAGAGGTCTTTGTTGACCAAATATTATGGGCAAAAGCACTTAACAAACCGCTCATTGTTCATGTACGTGAATCAAGTGCTGATTGTCTTGCTCTTTTAGAGGAGTATTCTGGGAAAGAGGGGGGTGTGTTACATTGTTATAATGCAGATGAATCTTTACTCAAACTTGTAAAAAAAAACTTTTACTATGGTATTGGGGGTGTACTTACTTTTAAAAATGCAAAAAAACTTATTAATGTTTATCCTAAAATTCCACAAGAGAGGCTACTCATAGAAACCGATGCCCCTTACTTAACTCCCCATCCCCATAGAGGGGAGAGAAATAAACCGTCATATACAACTTTTGTTGCCAATAAAATGGCTGAATTATCTGAGCTAAGTACAGAAACCATACATAAATGTACCAGCCAAAATGCACAAAGACTCTTTCAGTTTTAGGGGGAGTATAGTTGCATAGAGTCGTTCAAATATTTATTTTTCTTTTTGCATTACATGCTTCTTTATATGCAGTGAGTATAGAAAAAAAATACAGCTATGCCTATGAAGTGCTTGATGCATTTGATGTAGATAAAGGCTATTTGGAAAATGAAGATTTTAACCATTTTAGAAAACAAAATGCAAAAAAACTTTCTGCACTTTATGCCATCTCTTTACAAAGAGGTAAATCCATTTTACCGCTCATGGAAGGTCTTTTACTCGATGAAGAAGTGAGTCATTTATTTATCTATCTTTCCATGGTAGAGTCTGCGTTGATACAAGATGCTATTTCGCCTAAAAAAGCTGCAGGAGTATGGCAATTTATGCCAAAAACAGCAAGGTATTATAAACTAGAAGTTAATCATGAAAATGATGAACGTTATGATGTGCGTGCAGCCACTTTAGCTGCCATAACCTATCTTCAACGCTTAAAAAAAGAGTTTGGAAAGTGGTATTTAGCGGCTATTGCATATAATTGTGGAGAAGGCTGTTTGAAAAAAGCCATTCAAAAAGCAAACTCAGATGCACTAGATGTACTTCTTGACACGAATGAGAAGTTTTTGCCCAAAGAGACAAGAGAGTATATAGAAAAAATACTACTACTTGCTATGATAGGTGAAGAGAAAGGTCAAGATAGTTTTGTTACTCCTACACAAGAGCTTATAGAAGTTAAAATAGATAGCCATACTTCATTGTTAAAATTGGCAACCATTTTAAATATGGATAAAAAAGAGTTAAGCAAATTAAATGTAGATACACATCTGAACATTAGAAAAAATAAGCACAAAAAAATGAAAGTCATTATACCCCTTGAAAAGATTTATCTTTTTTATTTGAAATACAAGCTAAAGAAGCATTCAATAAACTATGATTACCTTATCTCTCATTGTGTTAGGTTAGGGGAAACACTTGAATCTATTGCAGAGAAATATGCTTCTACAGTAGAGGAGATAAAAGAGGTAAATCATTTATCTAAAAATGACTTGGAAGTAGATTGTATGTTAATCATACCTGTGAGTCAAACCTTTTTTAACAAGATTTGGGGAAATCAACATTAAAATATGGTAAAATTTCTTTTTTTAAGGGGAAAAGATGTTTATATTCAAACAGATAAAAGGCTTATATACTACATTGCCATTGCTATTGCTATTATTTTTAAGTGGTTATTATGCTTATTACTATTGGCAAGTTAAACAGGATTATGCAGTATCAACAGAAATTTTTACCTATACACAAGGGTTACATAAGAATGAAAATAGTGTATTTGAAAATATAGCTTCTCATAACGATGTAATGCAAAAGGTAAATATCATAGAAGAAGTGCATGGTGTTCAAAATCTCAAGCATTTTCTTGCAACACATTCTGTAGATAAATTAGCAAAGTATTTTGAACAGAATCCTATTGAATCTTCTACTTATGCATATGCAAAAAATATCAAATTGGATGTCAATAATCAAGATGACAATCTTTTATTTAAAGAGTATATTGAACTCTTAAATATGATATATCTTTCAAAAATAGAAAATATACTGTTTGAATATTATGCTAAAGCAAAGAAAAAAATACCTTCATCTAATTTGATTTTATGGAATAAACTTATTGAAGCATCTTCCGCTAGTAACATTTCTCTAGGATCAGAGTTTAAAAATCTTAGTGCTAAAATAGACGAAATACGCATTAAAGTACTCTCTTCTCGAAATATCAATAAGTTAAAAAGTATGAAAAATCTTTCACTATTTAAAGAAAAAATTGAACTACTTGAACGCCAAGCATCGTATTTGGAATATGATCTCTCTACAAAAATAGAAAAGCGTAATGACATGCTTTTATTGTTACTTGCTTTTTATAGCTTTTTATTCTTTTTAAGTTTTGCCGGATTAATCCACGCATGGAATGAAAAGAAAAATAGCAAAAAATATAAAGCCTTACTAAATGATGTTGGGGCATATTTAGATGGGTTAGTTGCACAAAATACGAAGAAAAAAAGCATAGCTGGAAAAAAACATACAGCAGCAGTGCATGACGATACAACATACCAATCCATTATTGATGCGATACGCACACTTAATGAAGAAAAAGAGAAATACAAAATAGAGTCAGTTTCAAAAATTGAATATCTTTCTACGATGTCACATGAAATACGTACACCATTAGGGAACATTATTGGTTTTACAAAACTGTTAACTGAGTTAGGTGTGAGACATGAGCAAAAAGAGTTTTTGAAACTCATTGAGGCTTCATCTAAAAAACTTTTAGGTATTGTGAATGATGTATTAGACTTTTCAAAAATGAATGCTTCTAAGATGGACTTAGACCATACTTCATTTGATATTTATGAAACAATAGAGACAACGATATCAACATTTTCTCAACAATCTGATCAAAAAGATATTGAATTGGGAATTTTTATAGATCCTAGACTAGAAAGTTACTATTTAGGTGATGCACTGAAGTTTTCACAAATTATTACAAATCTTGTAGGAAATGCCATAAAGTTTACAGAGCCTTATGGAAAAATCAATATTTTTATCCACGCTATTTTTGATAAAGCAGATAGCACTAAAATAGAAGTAAGGGTTACGGATACAGGGATTGGTTTAAGTCAAGAAGAGATGAAAGATATTTTTAATCCTTATCGTCAAGCAACCAAAGAGACACGTAGAAAATATGGTGGTACAGGCTTAGGATTAAGTATCTCAAGTAAAATGGTAGAGTTAATGGGTGGAAAACTTAAAATTGAAAGTAAAGTAAATCAAGGTACAAGCTTCTCTTTCATTCTTGTCTTAAAAAAAGACACATCCAAAGTTTATACGCCACATCCTAGATTTCCATCTGTACGTGTAGGATTAGCACTTCCTGTACGAAATATTGAAAGACAAATAGATAAAAATCTTAAAAACTATATGGAATATCTTGGTGCTACTTTTAAACTATATTATTATGATGAACTTTTTGAATCAGAAGAAGAGATAGTCCTTCCTGATATTATGATTTTTGATCATCATTATGCACGCTTAGCAGGCGAGCTTGATATGTGTGTAGCATTAGAGTGTAAGTCTGTACTTATAACAAGTGGCTCTTTACACCAAAGAATTAATAGAAAGGCACACCAATTTAATACTATAGTCTTTTCTCCTTTGAGCTTGCATAAGTCTATTACGATTTTAAATTCATTAGCACAAATAAATAGTAATCCATTGCCTCAAATAAAGCCTATAGCTGAAAAGAAACCACTAGAGGATGTTGACTTTAGTCATCTTAAGGTGTTGGTTGCTGATGATAATGTTGTCAATAGAAAGCTCATACAAATTGTACTAGAAAAAATGGGACTCACGGTTACTATGGTGAATGATGGTAAGGAGGCATATGATACCTATAAAGAAAATCATTTTGATATTATATTTATGGATATACAAATGCCTGTAATGGATGGGATTGAGTCGATGAGAGCCATTCTTGGATATGAAGCGGAAAAAGAGTTGAAACATGTACCTATTATTGCACTAACTGCCAATGCAAATAGTGGAGATAGGGAAAGATTTATTGCAGAGGGCATGGATGATTATGCTTCTAAACCTCTTGATGTAGAGAAAATTAAAGCACTAATCTATACTTATGCTATTGCATAATTTCAAGCATAAATAAAGTCAAATAAAGAGATAATATCTTCATTAAGTCTTAAGTAAATTGGAGAGAATATGAAGATATTATTACACATAGGTACCTTAAGTCTCCTTCTTCTTGGAACTTCTTTTTTTACGGCTTGTTCACAAAAAGCCCAAACGGTTAAAAACCCTACAGCTACCAAACATACCAGTGCTGCTAGACATAGAGCAACGATGCGTTCCTATAGTGTACGAGGGAAACGTTATCAGCCTACTTATGTAGAGGTTGGGCAAGTGATGGAAGGTATCTCCTCTTGGTATGGTCCTAATTTTCATGGAAAATACACAAGCAATGGCGAAATCTATAATATGCATGCACAAACTGCTGCACATAAAACTTGGCCTATGGATACGATTGTGAAGGTGAACAATTTACAAAATGGAAAAAGTACCATTGTACGTATCAACGATAGAGGACCTTTTGTAAGTGGTCGTATTATCGACTGTTCTTATGCTGCTGGAAAAGCCATAGGATTAGATAAATTAGGCATTGCAAAAGTAAGCATAGAAGTATTAGGCTTTAGTGGTAAAATTGATAGACCAAAACCTATAGGGGAGAGTACAAAATCTACACCAACACGTATACTTCTCTCTAACTTTGGCATACAGGTGGGAGCATTTAGAAACTACTCTGGAGCAAAGATTACAAAGCAAAAGTATGAAAGGCTCCATCAAGCGTATCATCCTGTTATTAAAAAGTTTGATGTAGATGGTGCAGTACTTTACCGAGTATGGCTTATGGGCTTTGGTTCAAAACAAGAAGCACTTGACTTTAAAGAGACGCATCAACTTTATGGTGCATTTATAATTAGAAAATAGGATGAAAGATGATTGAAGTAACAAGAGAAACAAAAGAGACAACTATTTCAGTAAAATTAAATTTGTATGGAAAAGGTAATGCAAAAATCAATACTGGTGTAGGTTTTTTTGACCACATGTTAGAAGCATTAACCAAGCATGCTCATATAGATATGGAAGTAATGTGTAAGGGTGACACACATATTGATGATCATCATACAGTAGAAGATGTGGCTATTGTCATTGCTCAAGCACTTAAAAAAGCTATTTACCCTGTAGAGAGGATTGAGCGTTTTGGAAATGCTACTGTTGTAATGGATGAAGCAAGCATTAGTTGTGATATTGACCTCTCTAACCGTGCATTTCTTTACTTTGAAATGCCAATGGATGGAAAAGTAGGTACTTTTGATGTAGAGCTTGTAGAAGAGTTTTTTAGAGCATTTGCCTTTAATTTGCCTCTTACAATGCATTTGGTTTGCCAAAGAGGAAGTAACAAACACCACATGATAGAAGGTGCGTTTAAAGCCTTAGCTGTAGCCTTAAGACGTGCAGTAACAGCCAATGAAAATGCAGGAATTCCTAGTACTAAAGGCGTGCTATGAGCATTGAACTTATTGTCTTAGATGTTGATGGTACGATGACAGATAGTCGCATTACCTATAGTGAAAATGGTGATGAAATTAAGTCGTTTAATGTCAAAGATGGCTTGGCCATTGCCTCTTGGAGAAAATTAGGTAAAAAAGTGGCTATTATAACAGGAAGAAGTTCTAAAATAGTAGCACGCCGTGCGAAAGAGCTACATATTGAGCATTTTTATCAAGGTGTACATAACAAAAAAGAGGTCTTAGAGTCGTTACTAGAAAAGTTAGATTTGACCATGGAAAATGTTGCAGCAATAGGAGATGACCTTAATGACTATAAGATGCTTCAAGCTGCAAAAATCTCTTTTGTTCCGCGTGATTCTAGTACCTATGTTGATAGAATAGCAACAGTGATTTTAAGCCGTAAAGGTGGAGATGGTGCAGTACGTGAAATGATAGAAAAGTTGATTGTACTTGAAGGTTTAGAAAAGAAGTATTTAGATTTATGGCTATAAAAATTGAAGGTATACTTATTGTAACAATAGGTATTCTTATAACGGGTTCATTTATGATGAAATTGAATGATACTGTCAATAAAGAGAATCATATTACAAAAGAGTTAGCCTTTACCAATACGACTTTTATTGAGGTAGATACTAAAAAGCTACAAGGTAAAGCGTATGGTACACAAGGGGTACGTAATGATGGTGTTTTAACCATCTATAATTTACGCTACGAATCTGAAACCATACGTGCATTGAAGGCAGAAAAAGGTATTTATATGCGTGATATTATCTATCTTGAGGGTAATGTTGAGATGAATGATACAAAGGGCTATCACTATACCACACAGCAAGCAGAATATAATCAAAATAGTGAAATTTTAAATATCACTGCTCCTTTTGTGGTCATTCAAAACAAAACTATTATTAAGGGAGATACTTTTATGTATGATACACGTAAAAAAGATTCTGCTGGAACAATGATTGATGCGACACTTTATACCGTAGAAAAGTAAACTATCGTTATAATACATAAATTATATAGTAAAGGATTGGGGCTTGAAATTTTTTAAATTATTCTTATTGCTACTCTCTACACAGATCTTATGGGGTCAAAAAGTAGATGTAACGGCAGATTCTATGAAAGCGTATGATGCCAAAAAAGAGGTTCATTTTACAGGAAATGCAACTGTAAAACAAGGAAAAGATTGGATTAAAGCAGATGAAATTATTATTCATCTCAATCAAAAAAATCAAGCAAAAATGTATGAAGCATTGGGGCATGTTACATTTGAATTTCAAAATGAAAAGGGTCACTATAAAGGAAGTTCAAGAAAAGTAAAATACTATCCGTTAAAGTCGCTTTATATTCTTTTAGGACGTGCAAAAGTAAAGGATGTAATGAATAATCGCTCAGCAAAAGGTGATAAAATTACAGTAGATATGCTTACTGGAAATAGTCAGGTAAATGGTTCTAAAAAGAAGCCAGTGAAGTTTACATTTGATACAGGAAAAAAATAATGATACCACGTATTGTAGAAGCAAATTTTATTAAATCTGCACAAAGTATTGCAGATTCTTTACCAGAAGATATGAGTGAAGTGGTTTTCTTAGGTCGTTCTAACGTAGGAAAGAGTTCTACCCTCAATGGTTTAACCCAAAGAAAAAGTTTGGCTAAATCCTCGGCTACACCGGGAAAAACGCAGCTTATTAACTTTTTTGAAACACGTTATTTATTTAATGAGCAGAGCTACCCGGTACGTTTTGTTGACCTTCCAGGATTTGGGTATGCAAAAGTTTCTAAAAGCCTTAAAGAGGTGTGGCAAAAAAACTTGGTAGAGTTTATTCAGCATAGGGTTTCTATTCGTCTTTTTATTCACCTGCGTGATGCAAGACACCCCCATGCAAAAATAGATGATGATGTTGAAACATATATCTCAGATTTTATTCGTCCAGACCAAAAATATTTAACTGTATTTACAAAGATTGACAAACTTAATCAAAAAGAACGTAATAAGTTAAAACGTGAATTTCCAGGTTCTATTACACTATCGAACCTCAAAAAGAATGGACATGACCGTGTACATCAAACGATTTTAAAAACCATATTTGATACGGAATAGTAGAATGATTACCTTTGCAAAAGCAACCCTTAGCGATATTTCTCAAATGCAAGCTTTGGTGGTCAATGAAGTTAAAGAGGGGATTATACTTAACCGAAGTGAAGATGAAGTAGCAACTAATATACGTTCGTATGTTTTGGCAAAAGATAATGAAAAAATTGTAGGTTATACCGCACTGCATATTCATTCTAAGCGTCTTGCTGAAATTCGTAGTCTTATTGTATCTGATGCCTACCGTGGGCAAAGTATTGGAAAAAAGATGGTAGAGTTTACACTTAAAGAAGCCAAAGCATTAGGGGTTGAAGAAGATGTTTTGGTCCTGACCTATTTGCCAAGTTTTTTTGAAAAGTTACATTTTGTAGAGATAAACAAAGAACAAATACCAGAGCATAAGATATGGGCTGATTGTATTAAATGTATTCATTTTCCTGTATGTAATGAAATTGCATTGGTCTATAAAATTTCGTAATCAAAGTAGGGTATATGAGTAAAAAATCACAAAAAAAACACTACTTACCTTTTTTAATTGGTGTACTTTTATTTGTGATTTTTTACCCTATGCTTATCTCTATTTATGTATTTTTACCTCTATTTATTGGGTCAATGTCTTATATTTTAATTTTAGGTATTGAGAAAGAAAAAACATCTTATATTATTTTTTCTTCTTTATATCTAATAAATCTTGAGGTCAATCTCTCTTTGCCTCTATTTCTTACAATTATTTCTTCTTTTATTTTTTATGTGACACTCTTTTTGTATCTTCAGCACTTTAGACAATGTAAACTGTGTAAACCACTTATTTCTGTAGTGATACTAGATCTATTTTACCTGGGGGCGTTGTTCGCATTTGATTTTATTTTTCAAGTACAAAGCATAGAGCTTGATATTATTTTACTCTATACACTTATTGTAGATATGCTAATAGTGGTGTTACTATGAAATATAAATTTATTTTAATAGTCTTTATTGCTTTTTGGGCAATCATGATTACACGGCTTTACCATATAAGTATTAAATCGAATGTCTATTATGAATCTTTGGCAAAAAATAATATTGAGCGTAAGCAGTCTATTAAGCCTGTACGTGGTGAAATTTTTGATAAAAATGGTAAGCTACTTGCAATGAATCAAATAGGGTTTTCCCTCTCCTTGGCGCCTCACCTTAAAATTAAAGGGAAAAAACTTAATGATGTCATAGGTAAACTTTTAGAGACATTTCCTGACTTAAACAAAACAGTAATGCTAAAAGTCTATAAAAAACATAATTCTGCGTACAATCACAAATACATTAAAGTGGTTGATTTTATACATTATCCTAAGATGATTGGAGCATACCCTAAACTCTCATTGATTGAAAACTTAAAAATAGAAGCAGAGACAAAACGCTACTATCCGTATGGTAAATATGCTGCACATGTAGTGGGATATACGGGGCGTTCAAACAAAAAAGAGAATAAAAAAGATAAAGTGGTTGATATTGTAGGTAAGGTAGGTAAAAGTGGCTTAGAACGTCACTACAATAAGGTTTTACAAGGGGAGTTAGGCTATGAAATCTCAAAGGTGACTGCCACTAATAAAGCCATTGAAATTTTGAAAAAAGAGTTACCTAAAGACAATAAAAATATTAAACTAAACATAGATATTGAGTTGCAAAGAATGATTTATGAACGATTTGGAGACCATACGGGGGTCGCGATTGTCATGCGTACTAATGGTGAAGTACTCTCTGCGGTCTCTTACCCATCGTATGACCCCAATCTATTTGTAGGGGGGATCAGCTCAAAAGATTGGAAAGCGTTACAGTCTGATTTAGCACACCCTTTTACTAACAAATTTATACACGGTACTTACCCCCCAGGTTCAAGCATTAAAATGGGTATGGCATTGGCTTTTTTAAAGGCTCAACCTACAGTACTCGATACAGCGGAAAAATGTTTTGGCTTTATCACGTTAGGGTCAAGTAAACACAAGTTTAGATGTTGGTCACGTTGGGGACATGGAAAAGTAGAACTTAGACGTGCCATACGTGAGAGTTGTGATGTTTATTTTTATAATAAAAGTTTAAAAGTAGGCATTGATGCGATGGCAAAGCAGCTGCGTTCTTTTGGACTTGGAGTAAAGACAGGCATTGATTTACCTAGAGAATATTCGGGTGTCATTCCCGATAAAGCATGGAAAAGAAAACGTTTTAACCAGCCTTGGTATAAAGGAGAAACTGTCATTGCATCTATTGGTCAGGGGTATGACTTGGTAACTCCTATGCAGATTGCACGCTATACGGGCATGGTAGCTACATCATATTTGGCAGTCCCACATATTGCAAAAGAGGTAGATGCTAAAGTGATTAATCCAGAGATTAAACCAATGCAGTTTGACCCCTATTATCTGAATGAAATTCGTAAAGGAATGTATGATGTATGTAACAGTAAAAAAGGAACGGCTTACAAGACGATGAGTAAATTGCCTATTGTCGTAGCAGGAAAAACAGGAACTTCACAAGTAACATCTATTCCCCAATCGACAAAAAAACGCTTAAAAGAGTCAGAACTGGCATACTTTCATCGTTCACATGCGTGGATAACCACCTATGCACCTTATGAGAAACCTGAGTATATTGTAACTGTATTAGTTGAGCATGGTGGACATGGTGGCTCAACTGCTGGTCCTATTGTGGCAGATATTTATAAGTGGCTTTTTAAACATGGCTATTTTGAGAAAAAAGAGAAAAACCAAACGTCAGAGTAGGGTATTATTGTAAGTATGCATTTTTCAATAGAGTTAAGTCTTCTTGACTCTCTAATAAAAATTGAACTTCTATTGCATTATCTGCTTGAGCATGATATTTGAGGTACTCTATCTCAATCTCTTTCATCATTATACATACATCAAGGGCTTCTTCTGGGGTAGATGAACCTTGTAGTACAAGTGAATCATAATTTTCTTGTAAGAGTTCATTTTCAAAATACCCAACAATAGAGAGTGTATTAGGAATTAAAAGGGCTTCATCTCTAAATACCTTTTCTAAAAATAGAAGGTTCTTCTCCTCTTTTTGACGCATCTCTACCCATAATTTCTCTTCAAAAAGTTCAGAAAAAACAACATACATATCACGTAAGAGCTTTTTCTCCTCAATAAGGTAGGTAAGTGTAGTACTATCTACATGTGTCTGTTTTAAAGTAGAATGATTTCTTTTGGAAGGTAAATCTAAAGGGTTTGAAAAGCTTAGTGTACATAGTAGAGTAAAAGTAAGAAGTTTATGCATAGAGTACATCCTTAAATAGGTAAATTGATTTTATTTACCTATTGTATTAAGATGCAATTAACGCACTATTACTTCTTTACATATTTTGTAGAGTATTATTTAAAAAGAGTCCTAAAATAATAAGCAGACTAATACCTGCTGATTTATTGTAGAGTTTATTTGCTGTAATAAATACAAGTAAAAGTGTAGCAATAATCATCGTAGCAATGTCAAAAAGATAGGAAGATGCATTGACACTGAGTGGATGCGTCAGTGCGGCTGCACCTATTACCACGGTAGTATTTGCCATATTTGAGCCTATAATATTACCAATAGCCATATCGACTTTGCCTTTAAGTGCTGCAGTAATACTCACTACAAGTTCTGGTAAAGAGGTGCCTAGTGATACCATTACAATACCTATGACCCACTCTGAGATACCAAAATCTTTAGCAATAGATGAAGCACTCTCTACGGTAAAATGCGCACCGATAATGACTAAAATAAATGCCCCTATAAGTACGGGAATGACTTTTGCCCAAGTGAACTCTTCATCACTACTACTGTGTACCTCTTCTGGCATATCTTGTGCATCTTGAAGTAAAAAGAGAAGGTAAGCCCCCATGAGCAAAAGTAGCAAAGTTGCATCAAAACGTGAGATAACTCCATCTATAATCATCAAAACAAAAACAAGTACAGGCACAAGTGCCCAAGTACTGTCTTTAGCAAAGAAATCTCTATCTGGATTAATTTGTTTTGCAATTAAAAAAACTGTTGAGAGTACTAAGGTAATATTTAAAATATTACTTCCAATGACATTTGCAACGGCAATATCTGGTTTTCCACTATAAGATGCAGCAATACTTGCTGCCATTTCAGGAAGTGAAGTTCCTAGTGCAATAAGTGTTGCCCCAATAATAAACTCAGGGATTTTAAATTTGAGTGCAATGCGTTCACTCTGTGCAATAATAAGATCTGCGCCCCAAATTAAGACACCCATGGCGATGACAAAAATAACGAAATTCATTTTATTTCTCCTCTGTTCTGATAATAAGACTATTTGGTAATGCAAAGGCTTCAATCAGTGTTGCTTCTTTTTGACGCATTTCACCATTGTCAACTTCGTGGTCATACCCAAGAAGATGCAACATACCGTGTATAAAAAGAAGTGAAAGTTCATCTTGTACACTATGGCGAAAGTAAGATGCTTTTTCAACAACAAAAGAAGATGCAACGACTATGGAACCTAAAGGAAATGCTGAAGAGCTTTCAAGATTAGGGGGTAGGTCAACAGGAAAAGAGAGTACATCAGTAGCCGATGCCTTCTCTCTGTGCTGCAAGTTAAGTGCCTCAATAGTACTATCATCTACGATGAGTAGCTCAACCTCTCTTGAACATAGCGATGAAGCTATGATTTCTAATGCTTCTAGGCTAAAATTTAAGCCCGTTTGATTATCCAAATCTATCATGCTTGGAAGTTTACCCAAATGTTGGTAAATACTTCTACCCATTGTTTTATCTTTTTTCTTTTATTATAGTTATAAAAGTTTAGGAGTGTAAAAATATGGTAAATTCTCATAAAATTTCTAATTCTAGTATGCATAGTCACCGAGGACGTAGGGAAATGAATAAAGCCTTAGCAAAATAACAAGGATTAGTAGTGAGTTTAATAAAACAAATAAAGTATGAGCGTATTGAGGGATTATGGAACTCGTGTGTCAAGAAAACGGACATTAGGGTATATTGCAGATGAGAGCTTAACACCTAAAGCATCTTAGGTGTAAGCTAGAGAAGGTTAGATGCCTTCTGGGATGATTTTTCTAAATTTAGTTCCTGCTACACTTACGGAAGCCATAAAACCTTTTTCTCCGTAGATGAAGGCGATGATTGGTTTTTCAAAGCTGTATGAGCTGATGTTTCTGCTTTTTCCCCAGTCCGATACGGTAATGGTACCATCTACACCTGCTTCCCAACCATTGCTGTGTATAAAGTTGTTGAGTGCTGTGTCTGAAAGAAAGGCAATAAGCATAGTGTATTTTTGTGCCCCTGCTTGAAAACCAATTGATGCGGCTGTCATGTCATAGTAGTATTTGGTTTGACCATTTACGCGTAATGCGCCTTCACCATACTTTCCACCCACAATGAGTCCTGCTTTGACGACTTCTGGAAATACCAAGAAACCTTTGACTTTTGGTAGAAAATCTTTTCCACCATTAATCTCTTGTTTAAATTTTTCTATGGCTACAGTAACCTCATGATCTATCTGCTCAGCTGTCTTTGCAAGTGAAAATTGGGTAAAAAGAAGTGAGATGGCAAGTGCAACCATCATAGGGTTGAATTTTTTGATGTTCATTTCTATTCCTTAGTTAAATTGTCATATTATATCTTATCAAAATTAATGGAGTCATTGAATGCAAACAATTAGCATAAAAGCATACGCGGTCAAACATAAACTGAGTATTTTTAATGTGATGAAAATGATAAAAGCGGGTAAGCTTAAAACAGAAGTAGTCTTAGAAAATGAAAGAGAAGTCACCTATATTGTTTTAGATAAAAAAACAGAAGAAGAAGTGCATTTTGCTACTGCGCCTATAGATAAAAAAGAAGAGATAGATTTAAAACATACAGTAGAACGTTTAGAAAAAGAGATAAGAGCATTACGTGAAGAATTTAATGCACACAAAGCCACACTAAAATAAAAAGGATACCTATGTCAAAAATACTTTACTGTATTGCACAGTTTAGAGCAAAAGAGGGAAAAGAGGAGGCACTTTTTGAAGTGCTTAAAGCATTGGAGCCAGATACCTTAAGAGAAGAGGGATGTTTACGTTACCGTGTGACACGACACATTAAAAACCCTTTTGCCACAGGTGAGAGTATGCCCATTGTCTTTAACGAAGCGTGGGCAAGTGTAGAAGCATTTGAACGTCATTGTCAGCGTGATGGGATAGTGGAATTTTTTGAAAAAGAGTGTTTGAGTGAAGATGGCTTAGTAGCAGCTTACAACGTAACTGCCTATAGTGATGAGTAGTTTTATAACAATGTTTTCATTTGAAAACATTGTCAGGTTGCTGTTAGCCTAAGAGTTTTTTCTTAATAGCAACAGCTGGTAGCCAGAGTTTGGCAAGTACTTTTTTAAATGCATTGTCTTTAGAAACCCAGATGGTTGTTCTTGGTTTGTCTTTAATCTCATCGTGGTGAGAGTAGGCATAGATTGCAACAGAGGTTCTGTATTTTCCCTCTGGAAAGTGCGTGGTATCGTAGCCATGAAGTGTATAGGAGCGACAGTGCATAATGGCAAGTCTGTTCATAAGTGGTTCAACTTCTGTTTTTTCTCCTGTACGTGCATCTTCAAGTTTAAGTGACCCACCATACTCTTTTTTCCAATCTTTGTTTAGGTACAAGAGTAAGTTTAGGTTTCTAAACCAGTTTTCATGTTTTGGGTGGTAGTTAAAGTCTGCATGCATGTCAAGGTGGCAGTTTTTTGCCCCTATGTGTAAGCCACCTCCATGAAAGCCATTGTCAAAGAAAACCTCTTCATTGGTAATGTATGAGATAAGTTCAGAAAATTTGTCTGAAAGTACATCTTCTTGAAGTTTTTTATAGTCCTCTGAAAACCCTTCAAATTGTGGAAACTGAAATCTATTTTTAGAAAAGAGTGGATCATTAATTTTATTCTCTTTCTTCGGTAAAGAAGCTGTCTCGTAGAGTCTCTCTGCACATCCTTCTTTTAAAAAATCATCAATTGCAATATGCGGAAAAGGTTTTGCTGATAAAAACTTCTCTCGTAGCATCTCTTTTTCGCGTTCTAGCCTCTCAAAATCTATCATTTTCCTTCCTTTTATACAGTGTAATATTAAATGATACGCCTGATTTTCTTAAGAAAGATAATTTTTCTATTTTTAAAAGGTAAAAAGTAATAAAGTAATGGGGGGAAGAGTATATTAATTACTTTAATTTATTATTAAAATAAGTAAAGTTGATGATTGTAGTGAGATAACAAAGCCACTAATGTACTCTGTTATCTGTTATAGTATCTATTTTGAAAGTTCTCTATTAAATGCATTAAGATGATTGTTGCTTCCAGCTAAAAGATTTTCATAAACCTGTGCAATATCACTTGGAGGAGTATCTTGAAGGAGTAATTGAATGTCATCAATATCTATCTCTTCAATTTCTACACCTACTTCAAGAGCATCTTCTAAAGATTGTTCACCTTTTTCAATAAGGGCATCATACATAGCTTGAAGATTTTCATCAATAAAGATTCCCTCTTCATCCATAGTCTCAGGTACAGGTAAATTGTAAGTATTTAAAAGTTTTTCTACTGCATCCATATGTTTTTGTTCAGATGTTGAAATATTAGAAAATACTCTCTGTTTCCATTTGTTGTTAAGGTAAATATAGACATCTCTTGCAACTTTTTCCTCTTCTGCTAGAAATATTAAGTCCTCTTCTTGTTGCTGTGTTAAGAGTGTGTTACTCTCTTCTACCGTTAGTGTAGTCTCTTCTGCTGTATTAGTATGTTGTTGTGTTTGCTTCTTTACTTGAGAGTGTGTGATGTGTTGGTTTGCGACACTACCTATAGTTAGGAGTGCTACAATAGCTGAAATAGTTATAGTTTGTTTTATCATTATAAATCCTTTAATTTTTGTAATCGTATTGTAAGAATTATCTATTACTCAAATATTAACAATAAGGAGTTATGGTGGTTCAAAAAGAGAGATAAGAGAGCCCCCAAGTGAGGCTCTCTGGGGTAAGGGGGTGTTAGATTTTGCTCTTTACAAATGCTTCCATCTCTTCTACTACCTCTTCAAGGCTTCTTTCACCGTTGATGACAGTTAGAAGGTTTTTTGCTTCATAGAATGCTTGAATCTCTTCAAGTGGATCTGTGTAGATCTTCATACGGCTTACAAACACCTCTTCATTGTCGTCTGAACGCTCTTCACCTGGTGCTGCTTCGGCACGACGTCCTAAGATTCTCTCACGTGCAACGGCTTCAGAGACTCTTACTTCAATCACGGAACTAAGTTCAATGTTCTCCTCTTTGCTTACAAGCTCATCAAAGGCAGTCATCTGCTCTGTACTTCTTGGGTAACCATCAATGAGTACATTGTCTACTGGGGCATTGTTAATCGCAGAGACAATAGTGTTTACAATAATCTCAAGAGGAACCAATGCCCCTTTAGAGATGTAAGAGTCGATCTCTTTCCCAAGCTCTGAACCTGAGGCTACCTCTTCACGAAGCATATCGCCTGTTGAATAGTGTACGATGTTGTCGTTTTTCTCAGCAATAATACTCGCATCTGTTGTCTTTCCTGAACCTGGGGCTCCGATGATTAAAAATAGTTTTTTCATGGGTGTTTTCCTTTATTTAAATTATGCTGTTGGTGCTTTTCTAATTCTTAAACTAAGCTCTTTAAGCTGCTCATCTTCTACTGGGCTTGGTGCTTGTGTAAGAATACATTGTGCTTTTTGTGTTTTAGGGAAGGCGATAACCTCTCTAATGCTACTCGCACCTGTCATAAGCATAATAAGTCTGTCTAGTCCAAGTGCAAATCCTCCGTGTGGTGGCGCACCAAACTTAAACGCATCAAGCAAGAAACCAAACTTCTCTTGTGCCTCTTCATCTGAGATACCCATAAGTTTGAAAATCTCTTTTTGTAAATCTTCTCTATGGATACGAATAGACCCACCACCAAGCTCTGTACCATTGAGGACAATATCGTAAGCGACTGATTTTAACTCTTCAATATCGTCGTAGCTAATGTTACCGTTTTCATCTAGCTCTGGCATCGTAAAGGCGTGGTGCATCGCTTTTGTTTTTCCATCTTCTACTTCAAACATAGGGAAATCCATTACCCATAAGAACTCAAATACATCATCTGGGATAATATCCATTATTTCAGCTAAGTAGATACGGAAACGTCCCATATAGTCAAGTACAAGTTTTTTTGCACCTGCTCCAAAGAAGACAGCATCACCCACTTCAAGTTCACATCTCTCAATAATGGCTTGAATGTCTTCTTCTGTAAAGAATTTAGTCAATGGACCTTTAAGCCCATCCTCTTTCATCTGGAAGTACCCAAGTCCTGAAGCTCCAAACTTACGGACATACTCCTCAAAACCTTTCATTTGGCGTTTAGAGAAGATCTCGTCACCTTTTGGTACTTTAAGGGCTTTAATACGGTTTGCTTTTGGATCTTTTGCGATATTTGAGAAGATCTCATTGTCACAACGAGCAAAGATATCTAGTACATCAACCATAGAGAGGTCATAACGCATATCTGGTTTGTCTGAACCATACTTCTCCATCGCATCTTGGTAGGTCATACGGTTAAATTTGGTTGGAATCTCAAAACCACACTTGTCAAAAATGTTATGGATGAGCTTCTCAGCTACACCAATGACATCTTCTTGGTTACAGAAACTCATCTCAACATCTATTTGGGTAAACTCTGGTTGTCTGTCGGCTCTTAAGTCCTCATCTCTAAAACATTTAGCAATCTGGAAGTAACGGTCAAACCCACCAACCATTAGCAACTGTTTAAAGAGTTGTGGTGACTGTGGCAGGGCATAGAACTCACCTGAGTGTACACGGCTTGGTACAAGGTAGTCTCTTGCTCCCTCTGGCGTTGACTTGGTAATGATAGGGGTTTCAACCTCTAAGAAGTCAAGCTCATCTAAGGCATTACGTGCTGCGATGGTTGCTTTTGAACGGAGTTTAAAGATGTCGTACGACTTTTGTGTACGTAACTCTAGGTAACGGTATTTGAGTTTAATCTCCTCATTTACCTTCTCATCGTTTAAGTCAAATGGCATAGGCTTAGAACGGTTTTCAATGATGAGTTTACTTACTACCATCTCTACTTTACCCGTTTTGAGTTTAGGGTTTTCAAGTCCTTCACCTCTGGCTCTTATGGTTCCTGTGGCAATGAGTACAAACTGGTCACGTACCTCTTCAGCTAAAGCGTGAGCTACGGCATCATCTGCTGGGTCACAGACAAGTTGAACTACTTCATCTTTGTCTCTAAGGTCAATAAAAATAAGCCCTCCGTGGTCTCTACGGCTTGCTACCCAACCTGCTACGGTAATCTCTTGACCAATGTGTTCTTCGTTTACGTCTGCACAATAGTGTGTTCTCATAGTATGTCCTCTATGTTAATATAGTCGCGATTATAGCTAAAAGTAGTTTAAGAGTTTGATTTTCTCTTATTGAGAATAGGTTCATACACTTAGAGTATAATAGGAAAAATAGCAAATCTTAGGAGTCAACGTGGAAAATAAAAAAGCATTTGGTTTATGGAGTGCTGTATTGTTGGGCATTGGTTCAATGGTGGGCGCAGGAATTTTTATTGTCATTGGGCAAGCAGGCTCAATTGCGGGTAATTTGGTTTGGGTCTCCTTTCTGTTTGGGGGAGGGGCAGCACTTTTAAGTGGCTACTCTTTGGCAAAACTTGCCATTGCTTACCCCTCACGTGGAGGATTGGTAGAGTATTTGGTACAGGGGTATGGGGTAGGGGTATTCTCTGGAAGCGCAGGGGTGCTTTTTTACTTCTCTCAGCTCATCGCCATTGCTGCTGTAGCAAAGTCATTTGGGGCGTATGCTGTAACACTGATGCCTCTAGAGAGTACACACACCAACCTTTTTGCTTTGGGGATTGTGGCACTCTTTATCTTGATTAATCTTATTGGTGCTGCTTTGGTGGCAAAATTGGAAAATGTGATTGTTCTCATTAAACTTACGGTTTTAGTAGGGTTTTCTGGTGTGGCACTCTTCTACATTGACCCTACGCTTTTAAGTGTGGCCGATATGCCAAAGATGAGTCAAATGTTTTTTGCGATTGGCTTAACATTTTTTGCCTATCAGGGCTTTAGTGTCATTACCAATACGGTAGAAGATATGCAAAACCCTCAAAAAACAATGATGCGTGCGATGATACTTGCGATTGTTTTAGTAGGCTTACTCTATGTGGTTACAAGTTTGGCTGTCTTGGGAAATTTGCCCTTATCTAAGGTCATTGAAGCTAAAGATTATGCGCTCGCACAAGCGGCACAACCCATTTTTGGTGCGTGGGGCTTTAAGATAATGGCACTTACAGCCCTTTTAGCTACAGCATCGGCGATTAATGCTACATTGTATGCTGCTACAGAGATTGGGTATACCCTTGCCAAAGAGGGGAGTCTACCTAAACTCTATACCTACAATTTCCATCAATCTTATAGTGGATTACTCATCAGTGGACTTTTGATTGTCCCAATGATACTCTTTTTAAATCTCTCTGAGATTACAACCATTGCGGCATTGGTGGTGTTGATTATTCAGGGGTTAACCCATATTGGACATCTTTTTCGTTTGGAACAAACAGGAGCAAACCGTTGGCTTGTATTGGGTGCTGTAGTGAGTATGTTCTCTATCGCAGGATTGACGCTCTACTACACTAGCCAACACACTATGCCACATATCGCACTCTATCTCATAATGGCATTTGGATTGGCATTTTTTGTTGAAGTCTCTTTAAGACTTGTGACAAAACGTGTCATTCGTAAACAAAGTGAAAAAAGACTTTTTAAAGAGACTTCTTTTAATCTATTTGGGCTAAAATAGAGGAAGCATCCTATACGAAGAGAGTAGACTGATGATTTTAAAGTTGATAGTAGCAGCCCTTTTAACGGGTGTAATTAGTGGATTTTTTATTACCTTTTATGAGCTACTGATTACTTTTTTAACAGAGTTACTCTTCTGGGGAGACCCTTTTGAAACGGTAGCTACACTTCCTGTATGGTACCTCTACCTTGTCCCTACATTGGCTATTTTCTTTGTGAACTACCTGAGTAGTAAAGATGGCAATATTCGTGAATATGGGGTGAGTGAGATTGCTGAGTCTATTACGCAAAATGAGATGACACTTAAACTCAAAACCCTCTTTTTAAAGATTATCGCTTCAGCCCTCTCCCTCTCAAGTGGTTTCCCTGTAGGAACAGAGGGACCTAGTGCCGGAATTGGGGCGATGATTGCCTATCAGATTCATCGTCTTTTTAAGCTCCCCACAATGCTTGTAAAGATGATGATGAGTGTGGGTGCGAGTGCTGGTATTGCTGCTATTTTTGTCTCCCCTTTAACGGGGATTGCCTTTGCTGTAGAGAATATCGCCTATCAGTTTATTAAGCAGTATATTGGGTACCTTATCTTGGCTTCAGTGGTCGCATTTGCGATGAGTATTCAATTTTTAGAACCAATTGTCTTTCAACACTCTGTAGGACGTGTCATAGACAATGAATATATTGTGGTCAATATCTTGTTTGTCCCTTTTATTACACTCTTTATCTACCTCTACCTCTTTTTAAAAAAGAAGCTATTACACTTTATTGATTTGGAGATTTTTAAGAAGTTCTCTCAATACCGTAATCATATTTTTGCCCTTATAGGTGGAGGGGTTGTAGGGACTATTTTACTCCTAGAGCCTCACGCAGCTTTTTCGGGTAAAGCGATAGTAATGAACCTCATTAACCAAGAGAGCCATATTCCTATTTTCTTTATTTTTACAGTTATTCTACTTCGTATTGTGGGTACAACAGTGGCCATTTATGCGAATGCTGTTGGGGGTATTTTTTTGCCCCTTATGAGCATTGGGGCACTGATTGGGTATGCCTTTGGTGAACTTTTGGGTCTCTACCATATTGACATTGAACCTTTCTACTTTGCTGCCATTGGTGCGGCTGTCTTTATGGGGGTGATTATGAAGTTACCTCTTACGGCTGTAGTCTTGGCGATGGAGACAACGTTTGACTACAATGTAGTGATTGCTACAGGTGTAAGTGTTGTGCTTGTGGAGTATCTCTCTACACTCTACTTTACCATTCGTAAGCGTTATGTAACAAGAGCAGACAAATAACCCTTAGCTTTAGAGATTCACACTCTATTCATATTGGGGGTTTATAATAGGGTATAAAACCACAATAGAGATGGTAGCCTAAAAGGAAGAGAAGATGAATAAAAAGGTATGGTTTGTAGTGTTGCTACTTTCGCAAGGGCTCAATGCTGAGAGCTTGACGCTTCATCGTGCGATTTCACAAACATTGGCACACCACCCAGATGTGAAGCGATTTATGCTCAATATTGAAAGTGCAAAGCAGGGCTACAACAGTGCCTATGCAGACTATTTGCCTCAACTCAATGCCACAGCAACCTATACGGCAACACAGACCTATGTGTTACCAAACAATGGAGGCTTTAGTACTATTGATGATGATGGATGGAATGCCGCTATCTCTTTACGTCAAAAGGTGTGGGATTTTTCAAAAACAGCCACATTGGTAGAAGCATCACATAAAGATGAAGAGATTGCGAATCTCTCGCTTCAAGAGGTGAAGGCTCTCCTTGCTTACAAGGTGAAGTCACTCTATCAACTCCTTTTGGTACAGCGTAAAGCTGTTGAGGTGCGTCAAAAAGATTTGGCGAGTAAAGAACTCTTCTACCATCAAGCACAAGCACTGGTAAAGCAGGGGCTAAAAACCCACGCCGATACACAACGTTTTCTCTCTTCTGTCTATGCGGCAAAAGATGCGTTGGCATTGGCAAAATCAGGGTTTGAAAAGGCAAAAGTTTCACTCTCACTCTATATGGGAAAACCCATCTCCTCAACGGTAAAGTTACAATCACATATCTTAACCAAAAAGAGTACGCTTACTCCTGCCCAAGTGAAGCAGATTTTAGCAAAAAACTATAAGATGAAGATGGATGCGAAGAGTGTAGAGAAAGGGAAATTGTTACATCAAGCCAACAGAAATGCTCACTTTGGTTCCATAGATGTAGTTGCTACACATAGCCGTTTTGATACACTCAATAGCTACAATACCGACTATGTGGGGGTAAGCTATAGCATTCCTCTCTATTCGGGTGGAAGATTGTCAGCACAAGAGCAACAAGCAAAAATTGGTTATCAGATGGCACAAGAGCAGTCTGCCTCAGATAAGATGGCACTTAAAGAGGAGTTGGAGGGATTGCGTATCGATTTAAGACACTATGCGACGACTATCTTGGCAAAAAAAGCACAAATTCGTTCAGCAAAAAGTGCACTTAAGATTGTAAAAGCACGTTACAAAGAGGGGTTGGCGACCTATGTGGAAGTGTTAGATGCCACCTCTGTATGGCTCAATGCTGAGTTAGGGTTGCTTGAGAGCTACTATAGCCGAAGTTTAGCTGGAGACAGAATCGATTATTTAAAAGGAAAAATCTAATGCAAAAAGTATTGAAGTATGGCATTATCGCATTGCTGTTAGGGGCAGGAGGTACACTCTTTTACAAGAAAGTCTATATTCCTAAAACCACCTATGAGACAACCAAAAGTACCCAAGGTAATCTTTTGGTAGAGGTCTTTGGTATTGGTAATGTTGGGGCAAAACAGATCTATAGTTTGACAGCACAAACAGGAGGTAAGATTCTTACCATTACTACCGATGAGGGGGAGTGGGTAAAAAAAGGTGATCCTCTAATTACCCTAGACAGCGTCGATATGCCACAACTCTTAAAAGAGGCAACCTTAGGGGTAGAGAAGGCAAACTCTGAATATGTAGCGAGTCAAAAAGAGTTAAAGAGTCTTGAGGCACAGTACCGTCTTACACAGGTGACCTACAGACGTTATGCCAAGTTGAAGTCACAATCGTTTGCCTCAAAAGCAGAGTATGACAAAGCTAAAGCTGATTTAGAGGTGGTTGAGGCACAAATGGAAGCAAGTAGAGCCCATATTGCGTCAGCAAAGATGGAGATAGCACGGGCAAAAGAGGCAAAAGCGGCGATTGAAGAGAAGTTGTCACGTTATGTGGTCTATGCCCCTACGAGTGGCTACATCATTGAACGAAGTGCGCAACCACAACAGACGGTTTTACCTTCACAAGCTATTTTAAAGATGGTAGATCCTAAAACCATCTGGATTAAAACCTATATTGATGAGAAGATTAGTGGTAGTGTTAAAGTAGGGCAGCACGCTGAGATTACCCTACGTTCACAGTATGAGAAGCGTTTTAAAGGGGTAGTGAAGCGTATTGTCGCACAGAGTGACCCTGTAACACAAGAGAGAGAAGTAGATGTGGCATTTGAGCAGTTGCCTATGCCATTTTATATCAACGAACAAGCCCAAGTAAGTATCGCTTCAAAAACCTACAACAATGTGGTAAAAGTTCCTGCTAAGGCGTTGAGCTTTTATGAGGGAAAGAGTGGGGTGTGGGTTGAGAATGATTCAAAAGCACACTTTGTACCTCTAGAAGTGTTGGCACGTGGACACCAAGAGGTTGCTGTACGTGGTATTGATGCTGATGAAGTTCTTTTACTCGGAAGCAGTAGTAAAAAGACCCTCAAAGAGGGTATGAGTATACACTAATGATTAATTTAGCCAAAAAAGATATTCAGCATACCTTTGGTACTTTCATTGTGACAGCAATGGGGGTAGGAATGTTGTTGGGTATTGTTCTCATTATGATGGGTGTCTATCGTGGAATGATTGTCGATGCGAAGGTATTGTTAGATGACCTCAATGTAGATTTATGGGTTGTCCAAGAAGATACCTTAGGACCTTTTGCTGAAGCTTCACGGGTACACGAAGATCTTAAAGATAGTGTCTATGCCATTGATGGTGTTGCCAAGAGTGCTGGGCTTACTTTTCAAAATTTACAACTTCCACACAAAGAGAAGCCTGTACGGGTTGTGGCAGTAGGGTTTAACCCCTTTAGTGACTTTAACCCTATTAACCCTCAACGTCTTGTTGAAGGGCGAGGGTTGGCACGTAGCCACTACGAGATTGTCGTCTCTGACAATATAGGCTTCTCTTTAGGTGAGCAGATCCCTATTGGGCGTAACCACTATAAAGTTGTAGGTGTAACACACGGTAGCGTCTCGTCTGGTGGAGATCCTCTTGTCTATATTAGCCTTAAAGATGCCCAAGAGTTACAGTTTTCATACAGCAATGAGCGTATTCGAAATGACAGAGCTAGAGGCATTAAAGAGAGCAGTGCTATGCCAATGGTCAATGCTGTAGTTGCGACCATTCAGTCGGGTTATACGCTAGATGAGGTGGCAAATAATATTCGCCAAAGTAAACACAAAAGTGTCTATACTAAAGTGGAACAAAAAGATATTCTGACCAAAAACCTTATTGAGAGAGCCTCTAAACAAATAGGGCTCTTTACAGCCATCTTGATTATTGTCTCAACTATTATTATTGCGCTTATTATCTATACGATGACACTAGAGAAGATGAAAGAGATCTCCATTATGAAACTCATAGGTATTCCTAACAGTATGATTATGAAGATGATTGTTCAAGAGACACTCTTGTTGGGGGTATTGGCATTTATCTCAGGCAATATCTTCTCTCACCTTATCTATAGTAAGTTCCCTAAACGGGTGGTGCTGGAGGTTTCAGATGCGTGGATGCTCTTTATTGTCATTCTTATTGCATCGGTACTCTCTTCACTTGTAGGGATTAAAAAAGTGATTCACGCAGACCCAGCAGCTGCCATAGGAGGGTAGGATGGAAAGACAAGCCATAAAAGTAGAAAAACTTGTAAAACGTTTTGGAGAGGGAGATAGTCTTGTCTCTGTCATTGAAGGGGCAGATTTTCAAGTAGACAAAGGGGAGTTAGTCGCACTCATCGCACCAAGTGGCGCAGGAAAAACTACCCTTCTTATGATGATTGGGTGTGTAGAAGAGCCAACAAGTGGTACCATCTGGCTAGGAGATGAGAAGGTCTATGAAGATAAGTGGTTGACCAAGCAGACCCGTCAAATTCGTCGTGAGAAGATAGGGTTTATCTTTCAGGCACACTACCTTATTCCTTTTTTAAATGTTATAGACAATGTTACCCTTGTACCTCAAACCAATGGGGTTTCCGTAAAAGAGTCTCAGGCGTTTGCTATGGAGCTTTTAGACTATTTTGACATTGCTGACAAGGCACACAACTTCTCTTCTGAACTCTCAGGAGGGCAAAACCAGCGTGTGGCTATTGCTAGAGCATTGGCAAACAAACCACAAATTATCTTAGCCGATGAACCCACAGCAGCGCTAGACACCGACCGTTCGGTAAGCGTAGTAAAGATGCTCAAAAAGATAGCCCTAGATCAAGATGTTGCTATTATTATGGTTACACACGACGAAGCGATGCTCCCTTTTTGTGACAGAATCTTAAAGATTGAAGAGAAAAAAGTAGTCTCTCATACTGTACCAAAACATACAGAGATGATTTAAATAGTGACAGAAAATAGATAGAATGTTTTTTTTAATCCCTATGTCTAAGAGACAATAGGGATATCAGTGTTACTTAAGTGCTTCGAGTCTATCGATACGGTCTTGAGTACTTGGGTGGGTAGCAAAGAGTTGACTAAGTGAGAAATCTTTACCACTAAAAGGGTTGATGATAAACATATGAGCCGTTTGAGGGTCGGCTTCAGGTAAGATGGTACCTCTTGCATAGCTATCGAGTTTGGCAAGGGCAGATTGAAGCCACTCTGGGTGTCCAGTAAGCTTAGCTGCTCCTTCGTCAGCCATAAATTCACGGTTACGGCTTACACTCATTTGTATGATAGTTGCTGCCATTGGCATAATAAATATTAAGGCTATCATCACAATAGGGTTTTGACGCTCTCTGTCTCCTCCGAAAAACATACCAAAGTTTGCAAGCATCGCAATGGCTCCTGCAATGGTGGCTGAGACGGTACCTATGAGCATGTCGTAGTGTTTGATGTGGCTAAGTTCATGGGCAATGACCGCTTCAACCTCTTCATCGCTCATAAGGTTAAGTAGCCCTTCGGTAACAGCGACTGCTGCGTGTTCGTAGTCACGTCCAGTGGCAAAAGCGTTGGGTTGCTGCTCGGGGATAATGTAGAGTGCAGGCATAGGGAGGTTAGCACGTTGGGTAAGACGTGAGACAATTGCGTAGAGTCCAGAAGCAGAATGGGCATCTACCTCTATGGCGTTGTAGTGTTTGAGTACTTGTTCATCACTATAGTAGTAGGCATAGAAGTTCATTCCTGCTGCAGCTAAAAATGCTAAAATCATTCCTGTTTGCCCAGCAATCATACCACCAAACCAGATAAAGAGTAGGGTTAACCCTGTCATAAGGGCGTAGGTTTTAAACTGTTCCATTGAAATTCTCCAATTTTTTCTTTAGTATACTCTATGGACGTAAACAGACAATGGAAGAGGTGTAATTTTTAGCTATGTTTTGAAAAACCATCTATAATAAATTGCAGTTCATAGCGATGGCTTGGGTATTTTGCTAGCCCTTGTTGCATAAATTGCTCTTTGGTGATTTGTCTATCCCACAATCTGTAGGTTAACGATTTGAACCACTCCTTTTTTTCAGATGAATTTAGCACAATACGGTGATAGTTTGGATCGGTTTTGATGCCAGATGCAACGCTACGCATGGTTTTTTCATATTGAGCAAGTTTTTGAGTGGTAGGTTTTTCATAAGATACAGAAGGTGTGAGTGAGGCTACTTCCTCTCTTATGGGGGTGATTTGACTCTCCTCTACGGGGGTGATTTGTGTTGGTTGAATTTGTGTGTGTTGTCGTTGGTAGTCTCTTGGCTGTACGGTAGGAATGGGGCTTGTACACCCTGTAAAGTTAAGGGTTAAGAGTGTAGCGAAAAAGAGAGAATATTTTGTTGTTCTTGCTTGCATAAGTGTGTGCCTTTTTTTAAAAGATTGGTCTCTAATTGTATCAAAAGAGAGCTAAAATCCTTATGGAACAAATTGGCCTTTAGTGCGGTCTTTTTTTACCTTTAAATAGTGGTCTATGAGACCATTCATAGCAATAGTAACACCATAAGTAGTGACATTTTGTAAATACCCATACGCAGAAGCAAGGTTGGCTGTAGCTTCAATGGGGTCTATGCTAAAGGGTACCATCGCACCCGTAAGCACGATATTCTTTTGTAGTTGTGCTTTGGCTAAAGCTTTGGCTGTGATCTCCATAGTGTCGGTACCGTGTACTACAATCATATTTCTATTCTCACACTTTTTAATAGTAGCTATGAGTAGATTTCTATCTTCTTGGGTCATCTCAAGGCTATCTTTTCCTATGAGGTTTACTACCTCAATGTGACAGAGCCATTTTTTTGCTAACTCTTGGAGGGCTTTTGAACTTTTATCAATCTCAAGTTCACCTGTTTTTGGGTTGTAAATTTTGTTAAAGGTACCACCCGTACTGATAATCGTTATTTTTTGCATCGCTAAATTTCCATTTTGGTTAGATGATGGTAAAATAGCATAATTTATTTTAGGAGTTATTGAATGATTATGAATGGTAAAAAAGGTGTCATCTTAGGCATCGCAAATAAAAAGTCAATTGCGTATGGTATTGCCAAGGCGTGTCAAGAGCAGGGTGCTACGATGGCGATTACGTTTTTAAATGAGCGTTTTGAGAAAAAACTAGCCCCCATTGCAGAAGATTTGGAGTGTGGAAGCAGACTCTACCCGTGTGATGTGAGTGACCCTGAGCAGATAAAAGCACTCAAAGCTTCACTTGAAAAAGATATGGGGCAGATAGATTTTATTGTTCACTCTATCGCTTTTGCTCCAAAAGAGGGGCTTAGTGGGCGTTTTGTGGACATTAGCAAAGAGGCGTTTGATGTGGCGATGGACATTTCGGTTTACTCACTTATTGAAGTGGTACGTGAACTAAAGCCTATCTTGTCTAACAACGCTTCAGTCCTTACACTTAGCTACTACGGTGGGGTAAAATACATTCCTAACTACAACCTTATGGGGGTAGCCAAAGCAGCTTTAGAGATGACTACCAAATACCTCGCAGAAGATCTTGGACGTGATGGTATTCGTGTCAATGCCATCTCAGCTGGACCCATCAAGACACTAGCAGCCGCAGGTATTGGTGAGTTTGGTTTTATGCTTAAATGGAACAAAGCACACGCTCCACTTAAAGAGAATGTCACCATTAACCAAGTTGGAAACTCAGGAATGTACTTGCTCTCTGATTTGAGTTCAGGAGTGACTGGAGAGGTTCACTACGTGGATGCTGGCTATAACATTATGGGTATGCCAGCTGTTGAGTTTGATGAAAATGACAAACCACACATTGCGTGGAATGGTGAGAGTAAGTAGGTTAATCTACTTTAGCTATGATGCGTAGATTAAATTTTGAGGATTATGTATGGATTTTTCATCGTTAGAGAGCTGGGGATATTTGGCTGTTGCCTTTTTCTCTTTTGGAGGCTCTTTTTTTATTGTTGCAGCAGCAGGTGTTTTTAGTTTTATGGGACATATGGACTTAGTGTTGGCACTAAGTATTGCTGCTGTGTTTAACTTTTTGGGAGACAACTTCCTCTTCTACTTGGGGCGTTATCAGAAGAAAGAGATAGAGCCCTATTTTGCGAAACATAAGCGAAAGTTGGCACTAGCAACACTTATTATGCGTAAGTATGGGGTGTTGGCTATTTTTATTCAGAAGTTTATCTATGGGGTGAAGACACTTGTACCTCTCTCTATGGCATTGGCAAAGTACGACTTTAAGAAGTTTCTCTTTTTTAACCTCTTCGCCTCTATTGTTTTTGTTTGTGTCATTGGATTGAGTGCTTATTTTATGAGTGAATCTATTATCGCATTTTTTACAGTCGTCAAAGAGAAACCTTGGTTAGCACCGTTGGTACTTTTTTCTATTGTAGGTGTGACATGGTATGCGATGGAGAGGATGACAAAGAAGCGTTAAGCTTCTTTATCGGCTAAGCCAATAGATGAGGCTAGGGAGATTTTCTATGCCAAAGTAGAGGTAGCTGTTTTCATGTCTATCCCCCTTTCTATGTACATAACTTAAACGAAAAATATCGAGTATATCAATATAGGTATTGAACCCATAAGCACTCTCCTCTTCATAAAATGTTCCTTCTGTATTGCCAAAGAGACTTACCCCCGCACCTACTTTTAAGAGGTCATTATAGGTATGAAATGCGTCTATATCTAAGCGAACAAAGTCCTCTTCTTTGGGGATAAACACCATAGAGGCTTTGGCTTCAAAGCCGTGAATAAGTGATGACTCTGTGTAGTATCGTGCTAAGTAACTTAGGGAGATACCTCCATTATGAATATCGGTAGCTATCTCTCCTGGAAGGAGTCTTAAGAGGGTTCTAAGCCCCTCTTTACCTTCATCATGGGGAACATCTAAAGGTAAAAACTCAAATCCATGTTTCTCTTTTAAGAAGCTACTCGCTGTCCATGCCCCAATGGCAGTTGCTGTGGCAACAGAGGAGTGGTTTGTGTCTACCTTGGCAGCATCATTTTCAATGGTAGTAATACGGTTTACAATAAAGCGTAGAGGCTTTTTGTACCATGTATCAATATCTTTTTTTACATACGCCAAAAAACCATTTGGGGTAGGGGTAAGGTAACGCATATCAAGTTTTTTAAGAAAGCGTTTAAATGCCTCATTGTCATAGCGTGTGGCATCGGGCTTGCTAAGATCAAACGCATTGTAGATAGCAGAGAATCGATTGGTAGTCTTTGGGTGTGTATGGTGAAACTCTGTATTGAGTAGAAGTTGATAGGCCTCATACGCTTCAGGGTGCTTTTTAATCTTCAATATATCGGCAAGATAGTTCATCATAGCAATTTTAGAGACAGAGCGAAACTTTTTAGGGTGGTATCGTTTTACAGCATCAGCCATATGGTAAATAGCATCATACACCCCTACATAGTAGTCATAAATACGAAAGTTTTGGTCTAAAAATGCGCCAAAGTGGGTAAGAAATTTACCTGTTAAAGGGTGAAAACGTGAGGAGAGTACCAGTCTTTTC
>Ga0256843_1000472_pt1 | contig 34497 bp, 34 predicted proteins | sample AlvinellametaG_FD_191572 | JGI IMG/M metagenome (GOLD analysis project Ga0256843, IMG submission 191572) | Pompeii worm associated microbial communities from hydrothermal vent at the East Pacific Rise, Pacific Ocean - Alvinella | ecosystem: Host-associated > Annelida > Integument > Unclassified ...
TGTAAGCGTTGTAAGGCGTTTAGCTGACCAGTACTAATAGATCGTTTGTATTTTACTTACCTTCTAAAGCACTACCTTATTAAGTGCAAAACTCAACATGAAATTAGACTCTTAACTATGTTATGTTCATAACATACTATCTATAAGAACTTCAAAGCTTACTAAGCTAAGAAAGTTAAGTATATACCAACTTTGGTGATATTCTTACCTTTCTTAGAGGTGGCTCTAGAGGGAGGGTCATACCCAGCTCCATTCCGAACCTGGAAGTCAAGCCTCCCATCGCCGATAATACTTATCCTGTCTGGATTGGGAATGTAGGTCGTTGCCTCTTTGAAGTTTTACCTCTTTGATTTTATCTTTATTTATTTTCTACTCTTTTTTCTATTTTTAAATCTTTTTGTTTTATTTTCGTTAAAAAATGATGCTTTTAGTTTTAAGTGGCTATAATATCTCTTAAGATGAAAGATGAGTGTGAAAAAATATATTTCTTCTCTATTTGGATTCGACTTTATTCAAAGATTAACTTCTTTGAGAGGTGATATATTTACAAAAGGTACGACAATGGCAGAATTAGTTAATGGAACTGTAAAATGGTTTAACGATGAAAAAGGTTATGGATTTATTGAGCAAGCAAGTGGAGGAGCTGATGTGTTTGTGCATTTTAGACAAGTGAACAACCCAAATGGTGGTCGTGTCTCTCTTGCTGATGGTCAAGCAGTAACCTTTGAAATTGGTGAAGGTCAGAAAGGTCCACAAGCTGAAAATGTAACAGTAGTATAATCTTACTGTAGGGGGATGAATATCTTTCATCTTCCCTAATCTCTTTTTATTTCCACTCCTCTTTTAATCCTCTTTTTATTCTTTCTACATTTTTTTAGTTTATGGCATAATTTAGTCTATTGGTGATATAATGTCGCCGAAAATACACCTAAACATGGACAATACGGAATGCAGAGATTTGAAGCTTACTTAAAAAAAAATATACCCTCTATTGAGAGCTTTCATCCCCATTATAATGATGCTTTAGCTCAGATGCTTTTAGCGGGTGGAAAACGCTTTCGTCCCATGTTACTCTTAGCGGTGGTTGAAGCGTATGCACCACTGCTTTATTCAAACGCCTTAGCGCCTGCCTTAGCATTGGAGTTTTTACATACCTATTCATTAATTCACGATGATCTTCCCGCCATGGACAATGCCTCACTTCGACGAGGGTTTCCTACGTTGCATACAACCTATGATGATGCTACTGCAATTTTGGCTGGGGATGCTTTGAATACGGAAGCTTTTTATCGTATCGCATGCGCTTCATTACGGGATGATATCAAGATCAAGTTAATTGAACTGCTTGCACGGGATGGAGGAACGTATGGAATGGTTTTGGGACAAGCCATTGATCTACATTTTGAAAATCAACCTTTGGCTTTAGAGGAGCTTAATACGTTGCATCGGAATAAAACAGCTAAACTGATTGCCACAAGTCTTTTAATGGGAGCAGTAATTGTTGAACTTGAAAAATCTCAACAAGAAGCACTCTATGGCTTTGGATTGGATCTGGGGCTTTTGTTTCAAATCCAAGATGATATTATTGATGAGACACAGAGTAGTGAAGAGGCAGGGAAGTCTACAGGAAAAGATGGAGCAAAGAACTCTTTTGTAAACCTTTTGGGGGTAGAGGAGAGCAGGCAACGTGCAGAAGCCTTGGCAAAGAGGTTGGAGGAACAGTTTGAGAATTTTGATACAGCACTCAAGCAGAAGTTGGGTCCCATTGTTCAAGAGTATTTTTATCGGCATCGTTAAAATTCATAGCTTTTTTAGTATAAAATTGTTTTATTTTGTACTGAAAAATCTATTTATCAAGGAATGAAATAATGGCAATGACAGAGCAAAATGTTATGCGTAAAAAGATGGCAAATACCATTCGGTTTTTAGCCGCAGATATGGTGCAAGAGGCCAACTCAGGACACCCTGGTGCACCGATGGGATTGGCAGACATTGCCGTTGTGTTAAGTGAGCATCTCCGACATAATCCTAAAAATCCACAATGGCTTAATCGAGATCGTTTGGTCTTTTCTGGTGGGCATGGCTCTGCATTGATCTATTCACTGTTGCATCTTTGGGGTTACGATCTTTCATTGGAAGATCTTAAGAAGTTTCGTCAATTGGATTCAAAAACCCCTGGTCACCCTGAGTATGGGCACACAGAGGGGGTGGAGATCACCACAGGTCCATTAGGACAAGGGGTTGCTAATGCAGTAGGGTTTGCTATGGCAGCAACGTATACCGCCAATCAAGTCAACTCGGAGACATGTAAGTTGATTGATCATAAGGTCTATTGCCTTTGTGGTGATGGGGATCTCCAAGAGGGGATTGCGTATGAGGCGTGTTCTCTTGCGGGTCATTTGAAATTAGAAAACTTAGTAGTGATTTATGACAGTAACGCCATTACCATCGAAGGTGATACCTCGATTGCATGGAGTGAGGATGTTGCTCTACGTTTTGAGGCGCAAGGGTGGGATGTCAAAAAGATTAATGGTCACTGTTATGATGATATTGAGAAGGTTTTAAATGAGGTAAAAACTGCTACCAAGCCAACATTGATTATTGCTAATACTATTATTGGTAAAGGAGCAGGAGAACTTGAGGGGTCTGCCACAACGCATGGTGCTCCGTTAGGAGCCGATCTTATTGCTGAATCCAAAGCCAAAGAGGGCTTTCCTAATGAGAAGTTCTATATTCCTGAGGATGTTTTGTTGCGTTTTAGATGCGCATTAGAGCAGGGAGAGCTTTTAGAAAAAGAGTGGCTTCATCTGCACAAACAAGCGCCCTTGATTGAACAGAACGAAGCGATGCATCGAATGCTTAATCCTGATATTTCAGCCATTGAGTTTCCTGACTTTTCAGAAAGTGGTGCCATGGCAACCCGTGACTCCAATGGGAAGATTCTCAATGCCATTGCCAAAGCTCTCCCTTCATTTGTGGGGGGGTCGGCTGATTTGGGTCCCTCAAATAAGACAGAACTTAAAGATATGGGGGATTTTCCTAAAGGAAGAAACATTCATTTTGGGATTCGAGAGCATGCCATGGCAGCCATTACCAATGCCATGGCACTCTATGGGACGGTGATCCCTTTTAATGCGACTTTCTTTGTCTTTTCTGATTATCTTAAGCCCAGTGTTCGAATTGCGGCGTTGACAAAGATTCAGAACTTTTTTGTCTGGACGCATGACAGTATTGGGGTGGGAGAGGATGGACCAACTCATGAGCCCATTGAGCATATCTCACAGTTTAGAGCCCTGCCCAATTTCTATCTTTGGCGACCTGCAGATGCAACCGAGAATGTGGAGGCATGGAAAACAGCACTAAGTATGCAGGCTCCTCATGGTTTTGTTCTCTCTCGTCAAAAGCTTAAAACTCTCAAGCCCAAACGGGATTTTGGAGAGGTTGCTAAGGGAGCATACATTGTTAAAAAACGTAAAGATGCAAACTTTACGTTAATGGCGAGTGGATCGGAGTTGATGCTTTGTCTTCAAACCGCGTGTCATTTAGAGATCTTAGGTATTCGTGCTAATGTGGTCTCTGTACCTTGTTTGGATCTCTTTAATGAGCAAGATTTTGAGTACAAAACAACAGTAATTGACCCTAAAACCAAAGTGCTTGCAGTGGAGGCAGCCACCGCCACAGAGTATTATCGCTATGCGGATGATGTATTGGGCATGGAGAGTTTTGGGGCTTCTGCCCCAGCAGATTTACTTTTTGAGAAGTTTGGTTTTACCATTGAGAATGTCATGCGACGGGCATGTAGGCTCATGGAGGTGCCATATCGTGCGGTGGATTTAGGAAAGTGTTAATTGTTGATTAACAGTTGATTTACCTTTTTTGAATAGAATCTTAAAATTTAAATATATATAAAAGGATATAAATGATTAAAACAAGTATAAAAATTGCAGTAACTTCACTGTTGTTGGTAAGCATTGCTTCTGCTGGTAACAGTTTTGGAACGGTAAATGGTGAGACCATTACCCAAGAGGAGATCGAGCAGACATTAGGACAACAAGGAATTGAATTCTCCTCTTTGAATAAAGAGATGCAAAAACGTGTCTTAGATATGGTGGTTGATCGTAAACTGCTCTCTCAACATGCAGGGAAAAGTGATATTGCCAAGAGCGATGACTTTAAAGAGAAGTTGGAGATGTTAAAAAAAGAGTTAATCTTGAATCTCTGGATGGAGCGGGAGGCACAGAAGATTGAAGAATCAGTAACCGATGCCGATATTAAAGCGGAGTATGAGAAGAATAAAGATCTCTATAAAGTTCCTGCACAACTCAAAGCTCGACATATCTTAGTCAAGAGTGAGGATGAGGCTAAAGATATTATCAAAAGCTTAGAGGAAGCCAAAGATCCTAAAGCAACGTTTATTACCTTGGCAAAAGAGAAGTCCACGGGACCTTCAGGAGTAAACGGTGGTGATTTAGGATGGTTCTCTTTAGATCGTATGGTACCGGAGTTTAGTTTGGCTGCGGACAAGCTTAAAAAAGGAACCTTTACTAAAGAGCCAGTAAAAACGCAGTTTGGTTATCATGTTATTTACTTAGATGATCGTAAACCTGCAGGAACCAAAAGCCTTGATGAGGTAAAAGATCAGATTCGTGCTAAGTTGAATCGTGAGCGCTTTAATGCATTTATGGATCAAACCGTTAAAACGTTAAAAAAAGATGCTAAAGTGGATCTAAAACTCAAGTAATTAAATATAAATAGAGGGAGTCTGTTGATCTCCCTCATCATCCTCTTGCTAACTTAAAAGTCCCCGCACTTCATCTTCGTCAATCAGATCTTTTTCATACTTGACCACGGCGATATTTTCTGTCTCATTGATGTAGGTTTCAGCAATGGCTTCATGTTCAGAGAGTCCCATGACTTTATCTCGATCAAAGATATCCAGTGGAAGATAGACATTTCCTCGATTATTGGGGCTAGGCATAGTGGCTACCCAGATAAACCAAACCACGGCAATACCTAAGACCACCACTGCGAGACCACTTCGACCGTAATGCCCCATCACGTAACCTGCCAAAAGCCCACCAAGGGTAATGCCCACGTACCCAAAGGTGTTGGCAACCCCAATGGCAGCGCCTTTTTGATGGACTTTGGCAAATTTACTTACAAAGCTCTGTAAAAGAGGCTCAAACATCATAAAGCCAATCATAAAGAGAGAAACTCCAACGGCAAACAGTGTTGCTGAGTTGGCAAATCCCATGGCAACAAATCCTAAGAAGATAGAAGCTACCGAGACCATAAAGACCTCTTTCCCTTTGCCATACTTCTCACCAAAGATGGCGGAAGGTCCCATGGCGAGAATCCCCAAAACAATGGCAGGGAGGTAGACCTTCCAGAGTTCGGATCTCTCCCATTGAAAGCCTCCCTCCTCGGGGCTACCGGTCATAACAATAGGAATCATAAAAAATACCATGGTCATGATTGATGAGTGAAAGAGAAAGGTGATGTACATGCGGGTAAGTGCTTTGTCGTTGAATACATCAAAAAACTTTGACTCCTCTTCACGGTAGCTGTGTACGATCTTTGGGGGTTGGGGAACGGCGGTAAAGAGAATGGCAATGGCGAGGGTGGAGAGGATTGCCACAATCCAAAAGAGTTTATCCACGCCCCAGTGTCCACCAACAATGGGAGCAATGATCATGGCTGCTGAGAAGCTCATGGCAATAACTCCCCCCATGATTGCCATGGCATGGGCACGCTCTTCTTCTTTGACCAGATCGGCAATCATTGCAGTAACAACGGAACCAATAGCACCCGCCCCTTGCAAGAATCGACCAATCAAGAGAAGATAGATATTATCACTCACGGCACAGACCACGGAGCCAAGAATAAAGATCAATAGCCCAATAAAGAGGGTTTTTTTTCGTCCAATGCGATCGCTCAGTCGTCCAAAAGGGACTTGAAAGATCGCTTGAGTAAAAGCGTAACCACTCATCGCAGCTCCTGCAAGAAAAGGGGTTGCCCCCTCTAATCCAAGAGCATACGCTGAGAGAACCGGTAAGACAATAAAGAGTCCAAAGAATCGTAATCCAATAATTGAACTCAGAGGAAGTATCTGTTTAAACATACTAATATCTCCATTAAGATAAAATTTGTCTCATTATATAGAGAAAAGGTTAAGTATTGATGAAATTGGTTTTAGCAACGGGGAACAAAGGAAAATTAAAAGAGTTTAAAGCATTGTGTCAAAGTGAGGTCGTAGCATTTTCGGATCTACTTGATGAGGAGATTGAGATTATTGAAGATGCCGACAGTTTTAAGGGCAATGCGTTGATTAAAGCACGAACGATCTATGAGAAGTTGGGAGAGGGGTATTTGGTCATTGCCGATGATAGTGGTATTTCGGTCCCTCTTTTGGGGGGAGCACCAGGGATCTTTTCGGCACGTTTTTCGGGTGAAGGGGCGAGTGATAAGGATAATCTACGTAAACTTGTCAATGATATTGTTGCTCAAGGAGTTGAGAAAACAGCGGGATATTATACCGCAGCCATTGCCATGGTCAGTGCGTATGGAGAGTACGTGGTGCATGGATGGATGCACGGGTGGGTTGTGGTTCATCCCCGTGGAGATAAAGGGTTTGGATACGATCCTATTTTTATTCCCCAAGGGTATGATAAGACGCTTGGAGAGTTGGATGAAGAGATCAAACAAGAGATCTCTCATCGTGCGAAAGCGTTGCGTTTAGCTAAGCCAATTATGGAGATGTTGCAACGAAAATTATAGTGTTGCCTTCGTCGTAAAGATGTTAAAAAGTATTGAAACTCTCTATTTTTAGCGGAGGAAACCATAGGATTCAACGGTGAGTGTTTGAGAACACTCTCTTTTCTTTCACTCCCTGAATAAAGTCAATAAAAACTAAAGAAAAATAATATAAGATATGGGCTACACCATTGAAAGGGGGTTGAATGCGTCAACAATTTATGCATGATTTGCAAAAGATATACGATGAATTACAGAGTCGACAGGCGGAATTAAACAGCTACTACGATGTGTTATCTCAAGATCATCCCAAAGCCCAAGCAACCATTGAGAAGTTTTTGAATCGATTGGGACTGCCCATGAACAGCGATACACAAATGGCAGCACTGGTGAGAATGGTTAATTTGCGTGAAGATGCACTGGAGCAGGTTCTGCAAAAAGAGGGCTTTTTGGAAGAGGAGATCATTGCCAAAAAAGAGGAGGCGTATGACTTTGTCAAGGAGATGCACCTACTTCGACATGAGTACCTGATTGCATGGATAAAAGAGCAGAATCTTTTAACCCCTTTTTATCAAGCCTTAATTGAAGGGGTACACAATATTGGTGAGTCCATGAGCCGTTGGCAATCGGCATGGACTCGGCATATTATTTATGGGGTAAACCGTGAATTACGAACCAAATTTAATGGGGATGAGACGGCGATTTTTAGCATGCTTCAAGAGGAGGGGCTCTTGGATCTTGATCCCAACGGTGAGGTCGGGGATCGATGCTATTCCGTTTTGATGAAAGATGAAAAAGGGCTTTACCGTAGTATTGCCTACAGCAATGCCTTTCCCGATGAGGTCGCGGAGTTGATCTCGGTGATTGAAGATGGCATTGAGTTGCTTAGTGTGGAGAGTGATGAGGTCTTTGGGCAAAAGGATGCGTGGATTCAATATTTTGTGGCACTCAAAAAAGCATTTTCTGCCACAGAACCTAAAAAATTGATTGGTTATTGGGCCAATGTGGATCGAGCATGGATGAAGATTACCACCCCCATTCAGGTGGGGCATCCCTTGGAGTATTATGAGGATCATTTCCGTAAAGCGGTGGCGTTGGAGTGGGACCTTCGTATTATCAATCCCAAACTGCAACACGCCTCCATGACTCGCAATAATATTAAGTCGTTTGCGCAACATTTAGCATCTGAGTTGGGAGATGATGCTGAAGCGTTGATTCACAAAAATCAGCAACAGATTGATGAGACACAACTCTATATTGGTCAACCCATGCTCTATTATGCAGCGGAGTTCAATGGTCTCTTCTCAGCACAAGTGGTCCCCAATGATGAACAAGTCTCAACCGAGTTGGGGAAAAAGATTTTTGCCTATGCGGATTTTGTGATGGAGAGTAAAAAAGCAAAACCCATAATGCAATTGAGTGTTGAGACCATGGGGCTTCCTTTTGTGCAACGGCAACGTCAATTGATTGAGGAGCAACCGGAACGTTGGCAAGAGGTTTATGATATCTCAACCATTGGGCATGAGTTTGGTCATATTTTATGGATCGATAGCAATACCGAGATGATCATGAACAGCTCGGGAGAGTTTAAAAACATTGAAGAGTTTAAAGCGACCACGGGAGGTCTGATGGCTTTTTTTGAGCAGGAGAAACAGGAGCTTAAAAAGCACATGGTAGATGATCTTGTAGCACGTGCGGTAGGATTGATGGCGTGGCGAGAGGTTGGGGAGGTATTGCCCTATTACTGTGAAGGGCTTATCCATCTAGATATTCTTTTTGATGCGGGAATGATTACCCATGAGCATGGTCAAATTAAGATTCATTATGAGTATTATGATGAGATGAAAAAACGCTACTCTTCTGCCTATCGTTTGTTGGCACAGAGTTATGTTGACAAAGTGGATGCCAATTTTTATCTAAGTCAATATACCAAGCGGGTTGATGGGGTCTATCTTCCGTTAAAGGCAGAGGTAGAATCCTTTGTAGAACACTATTATCGGCGTTATCAAGCGATTGGTCAGCGGGTCTATCAGCCATAGAATTTAAGTGTATTTTAAGTATAATTAACGCAAAAAATGACAAGGTAGTATTAAATAATGAGTAAACTTTTGGATATCGGTATTAATGAACAGCTTTTAGAAATTTTGAGTCAATTTGATATGCAACTCGAGCAGATCGAGGGATATGAGGGGTACAACTTTGTGGATGGTCTCTTCCCCGGGATTGGTGCGCAAGCGTTTGAGATGGAGCGTTTGGAGGATGGTTCAGTAGTGGTACAGGTGGACATTCATATCTTACTGCCTAAGCAGAATATTATTGAGTCCTTTGTGGGGCATGCTTCAAGCATAGAAGAGGCAGTTGCGGAGTGTTTTGAACAGTTTGAAGTCAATCTTTTACATACCTTGATTATGGCATTTTGGAAAAATGCAAGAAAGGTTGAAAATGGTGTTGGAACGGACATTTGGGAGATCAATGGGCATCGATGGCAGGCAGTCATTAGCAACTATGGGTATCGTGGAGAACTTCCTCTCTCTGAGGTGATTGAAGATACGGATATGATGTATGAGACGATTGAAGCTCATATTAAGTCACGTCCTTTAGAGAGCGATGTCTATGCGTTTCGTAATGTCTATACCAATCTTGGCAACGGTGAAGTGGTGGTTGAATCCTTGGTTAATAATGAGCCCAACCTTGAATTGGAAAAAGCGATCTCAGAGCTTCCATGGAAACCACTAGAGAGTTATTATACCGTTCGCAACTTTATCTTGGTGATGAAGCTTGTTCCTGAGTCGGCCTAGTAATATCATGGCTTAAGTCCCCTTAAGAGGTACATTGATTCTCTCTTTTGCGTGCATATCGGCAGTAAAGATCAGTAAGATTGTATAGATTCATGCCATTCTTCGTACTAATGGCTCAAAAAAGGACAAATATGCGTTACTTTGGGTTTCTCTTTTTTCTCTTGATGGGGGTTATGGGCTGTGACGAGAGGGAGGTGGCACGGGTCAATCATGCTTTAACACATGCTACTCCACTCTCCTGCCTCAAGCTCAATACCATAGGATTAGAGCCCGCCTTTAAAGAGGTGCTTTTTCTTGAATATGCGTTTGATGATGCTTGTCCATGGACATTAGACGTACGTTATAAAAGAGATATCGTTTGTAACAGCTCGTATAATGCGGTGAGTAAAAACTTAGGTAAATTTCCTAGAAGTTTTTTAAAATTGGAGGTTCGAGAGGGGATGAAGGTAGTGTACAGCTACTACATTGATCTCTATGATAATGTAGATAAATCCGATCTTCAACGAGGGATAAAACGTCTTAAAAAGGATCTTCTATCAAGGTAAAAGAGCGTGGAAAATATGATTACAATTTTGATATCTTTGTGGAGAAGTTTGAACGCTCCATTTACGGAACCCGTAAGGGGGAGTGGCGACTTAAGTTGCTTCAAGAGGACTTAGGGGAACTTCAGGCAATGCCTCCGATGGATGTTTGGGATGCAGGGTGTGGATTAGGACAGATGAGCCTTTGGTTTGCCAAGCAGGGGCATCGTCTAACGTGCTGTGATATCTCCTATAAGATGTTGCAAAAAACTCAAGAAACCTTTGCCAAAGAAGGGTTGAAGGCGGATTTTCATCAAGTTTCTGCACAGCTTATGGCAACGAAGCTTCCCCCACAAGATCTGGTACTTTTTCATGCGGTATTGGAGTGGTTAGCAAAGCCCTTAGAGACCTTGGCAATGGTCTCAGATCGGGTCAAGGTGGGTGGGCATCTTTCGTTGCTCTTTTTCAATTATAACTCCATTATTTTTCGTAATACTCTGCGTGGAGGATGGCGATTGGAGACCTTGATTCAGAATCGTTGGTATGGCAGAGGGAAAAAACTGACTCCACCGCATCCGCAACGTCCAGAAACAGTCAGTGCGTGGCTTCGTGATGCAGGTTATGAGATTGTAGTGCACACGGGCATACGGGTCTTTCATGATTATTTGCCGGATGAGGTGGCTCAAACGACGGATATGGAGGCATTGATGGCGATGGAGTATACCTATTGTCGTCAGGAGACCTTTCGAAATATGGCACGGTACGTACATATTTTGGCAAAAAAGGTCACCTAGTCTAAGTTCAATATATTAAGATTTGGTTGAAATAATCAGTAAAGGGTAGTGATGAAGATAGCATGTATTGGAGATATTGTTGGAAAACCAGGAAGGGAGATGCTACGTCGATATCTACCCAGTTTACGTCAAAATCATGGAATTGATCTGGTCATTGCCAACTATGAGAACGCATCGCATGGTTTTGGATTGACCAAAAAAAATGCGGATGAGCTTTTGGGGTATGGTGTGGATGTGATGACCGGAGGAAATCACTCATGGGATAAACGGGAGATCTTTGAGCTCTTTGACTCCTATCCATTGATTCGTCCCATCAACTATCCTGAATCCTCCCCAGGGTATGGCACACTGGAGATAGAGGTGCTTAGCCAGCGGGTTGCGGTGGTAAGTGTGATGGGAAACTATACCATGCCCATGTCGGATAACCCTTTTCTCAAGATGGATGCTGAGGTAACACGTCTGAGAGAGGCGGGGATCAAACATATTATTGTGGACATGCATGGGGAGGCAACCAGTGAGAAGCAGGCGATGATGCACCTGCTTAAAGATCGTATTTCCGTGCTTTTTGGAACCCATACCCATGTGGGGACAGACGATCTTGTTGTGGTTGATGGGTGCGCGTATGTGACCGATATTGGTCTTACGGGATGTCGTGATCAGATCATTGGGGTTGAAAAGAGCATTCCTCTAAAACGTTTTATGACCGGTTTGGGAGGACATTTTAATATTCCTAAGCAGTGTCAAAAGATTTTACAACTCATCTTGGTGGAGTTGGATGATCAGGGGCGTGCCCTAAAGAGTGAGAAGATTAAGATCTATGAAGAGGGAGAGATGATACGCTTGATGGGACGTGTGGAAGCGTATTAACCTTATTACCTTTAAACGCATTTTGGCTATAATTCCGCCATTAAAATAAATAGGGTTCTCCCTATCTTTAGAAGGATAGACTTTGCAAGGTAAAGTTTGGAAATTTGGCGACAACATCGATACCGATTTGATTATCGCTGCTCGGTACCTGAATACCAGTGAGCCAAGTGAGTTGGCAAAGTATGTTATGGAAGATGCTGATCCGGAGTTTGTCTCCAAGATGAACGAGGGCGATATTATTGTAGCGGGTGAAAACTTTGGGTGTGGAAGCAGTCGTGAGCATGCCCCCATTGCCCTTAAAGCGGCGGGCGTTGCTGCGGTGATTGCTCCAACATTTGCCCGTATTTTTTATCGTAACGCATTTAATATGGGGTTGCCAATTTTTGAGCTTAAAGAGGCCAATGAGATCGATGAAGGAGATACCGTTCGTATCGATATGGAGCGAGGGGAAGTGATTAATATTACCCAAGCTAAAACCTATAAATTTACGCCCATTCCAGATTTTATGCAGGCGTTGGTCGATGCGGGTGGATTGATTGAATTTGCCAAAGAAGAGATTGCAAAGGGGAAGGTGTAACCATGGGAAAAAACTACAAAATAGGCATCATCAAAGGGGACGGTATTGGACCAGAGATTATTGATGAGGCGATTAAAGTACTTGATGCTCTTTCAGTGAATGTTGGAATTAATTTTGAGTATCATGAGATGCTGATGGGGGGAGCAGCGATTGATGAGACGGGTGTTCCGCTTCCTAAAGAGACCATTCAAGGGGTCAAAAATTGTGATGCGGTGCTTTTTGGTGCGATTGGTGGACCAAAATGGGACAATTTAGAGCGTCATCTTCGTCCAGAGTCGGGGCTTTTGGCTCTACGAAAAGAGATGGGAACCTTTGCCAATCTTCGTCCGGCTATGGTCTATGATGAGCTAGTGAATGCCTCTACTCTAAAGCAAGATGTTATTAAAGGGGTGGATATTATGGTGGTACGGGAGTTAACCGGCGGGATCTACTTTGGTCAACCCCGTGAACTGCTTGAAGATCATGCCTACAACACCATGGTCTATACCCGTGAAGAGGTAGAGCGTATTGCCAAAGTGGCTTTTGATATTGCCATGAAGCGGGACAAACGGGTCTGTTCAGTAGACAAAGCCAATGTACTTGAGGTGAGTCAGTTCTGGAGAGAGATCGTTATTGAGGTCTCAAAAGAGTATCCTGAAGTTGAGCTTACCCACATGTATGTGGACAATGCTGCCATGCAGTTGATCCGTAATCCCAAGCAGTTTGATGTAATCTTAACCGGCAATATTTTTGGAGATATTCTCTCTGATGCAGCAAGCATGCTAAGTGGTTCAATTGGTCTGCTTCCTAGTGCTAGTACAGGTGAAGGGGTGGGACTCTATGAGCCCATTCATGGATCGGCTCCGGACATTGCAGGGCAAGGGATTGCCAATCCTCTAGCGACGATCTCTAGTGCATCAATGATGTTGCGGTATGCTCTGGGTGAAGATGAAGCAGCCAATAAGATTGATGAAGCGATCAAAAAATCACTGGCACAAGGGTACCGAACGGGAGATCTTGGAGCGTACGATGCCAAAGAGATCTGTTCCTGTTCTGAGATTGGTGATATTATTGCTAAATACGTCTCCAAATAACCGAGATGTTTTTTTAAACTCTTCTTTTTAATGAGGCGGTATCGCCTCTCTCCATATAAAATCTACTTCTATAAAAAATAAAACTAATTAAAATATTAAAGTATTTTTAAGGTATACTAAACTAAGAAACAAGCAAGGAGTAGATAAATGCGATCATGGAGAGTCTTTTTTGTAATCCCCTTTTTGTCCTTTTTGGTGGGGTGTGGTGGTGCTTCATCCGATAGTATCGCCAAGCCTCTACGTTATACCTCATTGAAGGTCTATGAGGATGCGGAAGATGGGAGTGTTGCTCGTTGGAGCGTACGTCTAGGAGAAGAGGGAGAGGTGGTAAATCGTTGGGATGAGCTTCTTCAGAGTCGTGTTATTGGTTTTGAAGGGGGTGGTTCGTACATGATTGGTGCCATCAGTGGGGAGGAGATCTGGGGGGATACTCTCAATAGGAGTATCTCTTTTCGTCTGAACAGTCGCGCAATTGAGACCATTTATGTGTTGGTGGATACTCAAGAGGGAGCACGAAAGATTTTCTATCGAACGGATACACCTGCACGGGCACTCAAGCACAGTTTTGAAGGAGGGATTCATCACGGCTTAGGAAGTGATGTGAGCAATGGTGCATGGCGAGTGATTACGCGAGATCTTCAGGCTGACCTACAAGATGCTGAGCCTGAAAACAGACTTTTACAAGTCAATGGATTGATTCATAATGGAGGAGAGGGGAATGGGATGGATGATCTAGTACTCTACAATCCTGTGGTACACCCCTACGTTACTGAGGTTCGTAGGGTGGAGGAGTCGTTGATAATTCCTATCGAGAATGAGACCGATAATATTCTTCAGTGGCGATTAAAAGATTTTGGGGGAGAGCCCTACATTATGAGTGCTGATCCTGATGAGCGGGGAACGATTCGTGATCCAGATGCATTTGAGTTTCGAGTGGTAGTGGATACCCTTAAGGGGGAGCGAAATCTAATCTATCGGTTGGGGATGGAGGATTTAGGGATTATTGAAGGGGGTAAGAGCATCGAGCATGCCCTTGGGGACGATCGAACCATTGGTGCGGTCTGGGCAGGGGATGATCCGATGAATGAGCTCGGACTCTGGCAGAGTGTGACCCGTGATCTTAATCAAGATATCCAAGATTATGAACCCCAAAACAGACTACTTGCTGTTCAACGTTTTGAGGTCTACCATCAAGGAATGATTGATGGGGTGGTAATGTTTAGTTCAGCTTTTTACCAAAGATCAGCACCTTAAAGAATCGGCTTGCCCAGACTCCAAAGAGAACCAACCAAACCGTTGCTGTAATATCAAACCAAAAGAGAAAATTCCATCCAAAGGCAGTGATAATGGAGGTCATAATGCGAGCAATAACGACCACTTGTGTCCAGTAGAAGAGGATGATACTCCAACGATCGGCAACAAGTGGGTGCCCTGAGTGTCCCAGTGTAACCCGTGTACCAAAACCAATAAGAATGGTTAAAATAAAGCCCAATACCAACGTGTGCATTCCCAAAAAGAGAAAGTTTGCATCGCTAAAGAGGGCAATAAGATGACTCAGTCCTGAGATGAGGAAAGCAATGGGAATCCAGAAAAGTGCAAGGTGTAAAACCCAGAGTAGGGGGTTGGGATTGGGAAAAGGAAGATCCCATGCAATAAGGTGTATGCCGATAAGGTACATCAACGCAAAGTCTGCAATAAAGGAGAGGTGAGGATGGATCATCTCCAAGAGCACATGCCCCACAAGAAGCAGTGAAACCATGCTTAAAAGATAGGGATCTTTGGGAACGTCGCAGTTGGAGAAAAAAGGCACCATGCGTTGAGCTACGCTAAAAGCAACGAAGAAAAGATAGAGGTAGGTACCCATTTGGGTGGCAAAATGAATCATTGAAGGGAGTTCCCAGAGGTAGCCAATGACAAAGAGTAGGTGTGAAACTCCTCCCAATGTCATGCCAATAAGTATCCAGAAGATGTCGTGTTTATCGTTGAGATGGCTTGCACGGTAGATCTTGCGTAAGATATTGATCGCTAGGAGATGACCGACAAGGGTTATCACCACGCCCATTCCCATAAAACTAGAGAAGAGGGTAATGCCCAGCAGTACCAAGAGGGAGCCTAGAGCAAAGGGGACAAGAATGGTAAGGTAGACCACTTTTTCAATGGGTGGTGTGGCGGAGAAGCGTGGGTAAGTGGTCAAAAGAAAGCCTAAAAAGGCGGGGGTAAACATCAAGTAGATCAGCGAGTAAGCATGATAGTTTTTTGGAATAATCTCACTACTAAGGATTCCCTTAAAGAGTAGGGTAAAAATAAAGATAGAGAGCATGGCATTTATAAATCCCAAGACAAAAAAAGGTTGATGGGGTTGCGATAGAAAATAGTGGTCTTTCATAGTATCCCTTTTTATATAATAAAAAGGATTATACTATGAAAATAGTTATATTAAAATTGCTTCTCTAAAAAGGGGATGATCTGTTTTTTACGGCTCATGACCTTGGGTAGCCAGACCTGTTGATCTTGGAGTTGTACCTCAAAGGCATTTTCAATTTTATGAGGTTCATCACTGCATACCAAGAGTTGGGTTCCCTCTTGCATGATATCCGTGAGCATTAAGAGTACCGTATGGCGTTGCCCCTCCTCTTTGAGCCTTTGCATGGCATCAAAGAGATCCTCTTTTAGGGTATCAAAGACAGAGAGGTCAACCACTTCAAGTTGTCCCACCCCAATCGTGTGGTCTCCCATTTTGAAATCTTTAAAATCACGTAAGACCAATTCACGTGGGGTCGCATTGAGTACATCCGATTTGACCAAAAACATCTCCATCCCCAACGCTTTGTAATCATCAATGCCTGCTAGCTCTGCTAGCTCTTTACACGCTTTGGTATCCTCTTTGGTGCAGGTGGGGGATTTGAAGATGACGGTATCGCTGAGGATTGCACACATCATCATTCCCGCAAGTTTGGTGGGGATCTCAATACCATAGTAGTCAAACATCTGTTTAACAATAGTATTGGAACAGCCCACGGGACGGACCCACATCTCTAAAGGTGCGTTGGTGGTTAGGTCACCCAGTTTATGATGATCCACAATGCCTAGAATGGTTGCCTCATCGATATCTTGAGGGCTTTGTGATCGCTCCATAAAGTCGATTAAATAGACCGATTCCCCAGCATACGATGTTTTGAGTTGGGGAGCTTCATAGCCAAACTTCTCTAGAATAAATGCCGTTTCAGGATTAATCTCACCCTGTCGGTTAGGGATGGTCTCTTCGCCCAGTTGCGTTTTGAGGTAGGAGAGTGAGATCGCCCCGATAATGGAGTCGGAATCGGGGGTAGTATGTCCAAATACATAAGTTGCCATGCGCTTTTTCATCCTTTGGTGGAAATTTTGGAGAATTATAGCTATTGAAGTTTAAAATCGATATTAATGTGGATGTTTCGCATGGGGAATTGGGAGCTTAGTGATGGGGGAACAGTCAGTGGAGAGCTTCGTAAAAGAGACTTTCGTGCGGCCTTTTGTAAGAGGCGGGCTCCCCCTTGAGTATGGATATCGGTAATTTCTCCCGAGGGAAGAATAGTAAAGGTCACGGTTACACGCCCCTGAATATGTCGACGTTTTGCGCTACTAGGATAGCGTTTGTGTTGGTAGATGGTGTTACGTACTTCACTAAGAAAAGCCTCTTTCACTGCTCCAAGATCCTCTTGCGGTGTCATGGGAGGAGCTGAGGGGGTCTCAAGTACGGGAGGAGAGGACGGAGGAGCAGGAGTAGGAATCTCTTGATAGCTGGAGGCTTGATAGGTCGGTGTGGGGGGGAGGGGTTCAGGTTGTTCCGTGATATACTGGGGGCTTGGGGAGACAGATACGGGGGTAATTTCGGGTTCTTGAATGATGGTTTCGACGACACTCTCCTCAACATATTCTACGGTTTCCATGGGCTCCTCTTCAATGAACATGGGTTCATAGTTGTCAATATTTATGGGGGGTTGGGGTTCAATAGGTTCTGTTTGGGCAAGGGGGAGAAACTCCTCTTCAATAACGGGAGGTAGGGGTGGGAGCTCTTGGATCGGTTTTTTAACAATTTCTTGAGGAGGTGCTGGTGTGGGTTTGATCTCTTTCTTGATCGTTTTTGGGTGAACTTCCTTGGGATGGCTCTTTTTTTTGGGGTGTACTTTAGGTTTTGGCTTAGGCTTGGGCTTGGGCTTGGGTTTTGGGGGTGGGGGTGTGATGATCTTTTTTGGGGTAGGTGGGATCATGGGTTTAGGGGGAGTGATGATGGCAATCTTAATGGGGGTTGGTTTGGTTTTGGATTTTGGTTTGGGGGAGGTCTGGATAAACCAGAGAAATGCCCAGACCACTCCACCATAGAGCAAGAGGCTAAGGGTGAGGGAGAGTGGGTAGCGATGTTTACTCATCTTGGGTAATAATTCCTAAGTTTTCATACTCATGTTTTTTTAGAATGTCCAGCAGAAAGACAAACTCCTCAAAGGCGGTTTTTTTATCGCAGTAGAGATGAATGGGGGTACTTTTAGGATGCTTGAGTAGTTCACTCTCTAGCTCTTTTTTGTCGACTTTGGTGGTATCAAAAAAGATCTCTCCACTGTTTTTGATTGATATTTTAAGCTCGTTTTCATTTTTCTCTTTAACCTCACTGCTTGAGTTTGGAAGATCAAGTTTAATAACCCCTGTTTGAATAAAAGAGGCGGTGGTTAGGACAATAACAAGCAGGACCAACATGATGTCAATAAAGGGTACGACATTAATGCTGTCAAATTTACTTTGGCGACGCACTATCGCTCCTTTTGGTGGATGACCCAACGGGTGAGGAGTACTTCAACTTTTCGGTTGAGATGGTTATAAAAAAAGATTGCAGGAATGGCGACAATAAGTCCCATGGCAGTGGCTTTGAGGGCAAGGGCAAGGGAGGTCATAATGTTTTTGACATCCATTTCACCTGTCTGTCCTAACGTATAAAAGGTAATAATAATACCCAAGACGGTTCCAAGCAGTCCGATGTAGGGTGCGTTTGCGCCAAAACTTGAGATGATGGAGAGATGGTTGGTAAGGTCGATCTCAAGTGCCTCTTGCGTACGGTAGGATTCCACGCGGACCCCACGAAAAAAAAGCAGTCGTTCAATCCAAAAAAAGAGGGTTAAAAAGCTCATAAAGCCTAAGAGTCCTAAAACACCATAGTCGACAATATCACGTATGAGTGTAATCTCCATATCCATCTCGTATCCTTTATTTTAACGTTGGGGGTTATGCTAAGGGTATTATAATGAAAATAGATGAGAAGCAAATAATTTTAAGGTGGTAGTAGGGAGAAAGCGGTTGCTTTCTCCTTGGAGGTGTGTAAAATGGCTATTTAAAGAGATCCGCAAGCGCGTCAATGCTGGTGGTTTTCTCTGGTTCATGATGGTGATTGCTGTCACTTTTACGTTCGCTAATCCCTGCGATCTCATTAAGCTCAATGCTGTAGCCTGTGAGCATGGAAGCCAGACGAATATTGATCCCACTCTTGCCAATCGCTTTGGCTTTTTGGTCGCTGGTGATATTAACCAGTGCTTTTTTATTTTTTGGATCAACAATTTTAAGGCTCTGCACAATCGCGGGTGAGAGGGCACGGGTGATAAAGACCTCTGGAATAGGAGAGTAGTCCACGCAATCGATGTTTTCCCCCATGAGTTCATCGCTTACGGCATTGATACGTACCCCTTTGACCCCAACCGCTGCACCAATGGGGTCAATGTTGGGATAATCGGTTTTGAGGGCAATTTTTGCCCGTTGCCCAGGAATACGTGCGGAGGCGACAATTTCAACGGTTCCATCGGCAATTTCTGGTACCTCTTTACGCATTAACTGTTCGAGAAACTTTGGGGAGGTTCGGGTAAGTTCTAAAAACATACCAAATTCTGGATCAATGCTTACATAACGTAGGAGCGCTTTGACGGTATCTCCCATCTTAAACCTCTCTCCTTTGATTCGATTACGTTGACTTAAAATACCTTTTAGTTCACCGATCTCAACAAAGGTATTCTCTTTGTCATCCACACGGTTAACCGTACCGATCATAATGGTTCCAACTTTCTCTTTGTACTTCTCAAAGAGATCCTGTTCTACTCGGCGTTGGATATGGTATTGTAACTCTTTGAAGAGGTTATGGGAGGCGGTTCGTCCGTGCTCTTCGAGGATAAAATCACTGCGGAGTTGATCCCCAAGCTCAATGTCATTCCCATATTCTGCTTGAGCTTCACTCAAGGAGATGACGCTATCGGGTTCCTTCTCTAGTCGTTCATCATCATCGTTTACCACGGTAATAATCTGCTCAACGTGGTAATCTTTTCGGTCCATGTCCACCGTCGCTTCAAAGTGAGAACTGTAGCTTGTACACCGTTTAGCGGTATTTACCAATGCCTCTTTAAACGCATCGATGGCGGATTCTAGTGAGAGGTTTTTCTCATGTGCCATCGCCTCAATAATATCAACAATTTTTTCCATATCTCTATCCTTTTATAAAAAACTTAACAACGATTAAACTGAACAATGTGTTACAAAAGTGTGTGAATTTGTCGGTTGCTAGAAGAGTTGAATTATAGCTAAACTTACCTTTAAGTAAAATGGGTATAATAATTTTAAACATAAACACAACATATTATATATATATTTAAGGAATGGAACAAAGATGAAATTGAAATTAGCACGGGCTTCTGTCACCGCAAAACCAAAGATGATTGAGTTATCAAAAATCGAAGAGGATCTGGAAAAGAAGTCTATATTCTATTTTGATAAAGAGAATTCCCATAAGGATTTAAAGGCGTTAATTGAGTATTTTGAAGAGAAAGAGTACTCCGTATATATGCGTGAGGTGAAGTTTGGCTTAAATGATGATGAGTTTATTTACGAAATTCATATTGTAAAGTAGGTAGAATTAATATTAATGAAAAAACTATACATAGAGACCCTTGGGTGTGCGATGAATGTTCGCGACAGTGAACACATGATCGCTGAGCTCAATCGGAAAGAACCCTATGAACTCACCGAGCGTCTTGAAGAAGCTGATTTAATTATTATTAATACATGTAGTGTAAGGGAAAAACCGGTCTCAAAGCTTTTTTCAGAGATTGGCCTATTTAATAAGTATAAAAAACCATCAGCAAAAATAGGGGTGACAGGGTGTACCGCATCTCACTTAGGAAAAGAGATTATCAAGCGTGCACCTTCCGTGGATTTTGTTTTGGGAGCACGTAATGTCTCAAAATTGACCAACGTATTGGACCATAAGCACGCCGTTGAGGTGGATTTGGACCATGATGATAGTACCTATGCCTTTGGGGAGTATCGTAGCAATCCTTTTAAAGCGATGGTCAACATCTCCATGGGCTGTGATAAATCTTGTACCTATTGCATTGTCCCTGCTACGCGAGGGGATGAGGTCTCAATTCCGGTGCATCTGATTGTGCAAGAGATTAGAAAATCGGTAGAAGCAGGTGCGAAAGAGGTGATGTTGTTGGGGCAGAATGTCAACAACTACGGTAAGCATTTCTCAGGGGATCATGAACCATATAATTTTACGCAGTTATTACGTAAAGTAAGTGAGATTGATGGTTTAGAGCGGATTCGTTTTACCTCCCCTCATCCTCTGCACATGGATGATACGTTTTTGGAAGAGTTTGCCTCTAATCCCAAAATATGTAAGCAGATTCATGTACCACTGCAGAGCGGTTCTACCCGTTTGCTCAAAGCGATGCGACGAGGCTATACCAAAGAGTGGTTTCTTAACCGTTGCAATAAGATTCGTACGTTGGTACCGCAAGCAACCATCTCAACCGATATTATCGTAGGGTTTCCAGATGAGAGGGATGAAGATTTCGCGGACACCATGGAGGTTTTGGAGCAGGTTCGTTTTGAACAACTCTTCTCGTTTAAGTACTCTCCTCGTCCACACACCGCAGCGGCTACGTATGCCAATCAGGTTCCTTCCGACATTGCTTCATCACGCCTTACGCAGTTGCAGGCTCGACATATGCAGATTGTGGATGAGGTGATGGGGGCACAGCTTGGTCGGGTACATGCGGTCTATTTTGATGAGCTCAAACCCCATGGTCGTATCTCCGGTCGAAGCGATGATGGAAAACTTTTCTTTGTGGAGGGGAGTGAAGATCTTTTAGGTGAGATTCGTCAGGTTAAAGTGATCAAAACCTCGCGGGGGGCACTTGAGGGGATTGTGGTTTAGTGTCCACCCTAAAACAGAGACGTAAGGAGTTAGCGCGTCACGTTAGCATTGTTGTTTTCCCTCCCTTGGTCTATGTCTTGATGCGTCTTTTGTGGTGGAGCTATCGCAAGAGATACCATTTTAGAGATGCGCCCATTATGGATCAGTGCATTGCTGTAACGTGGCATGGAGAACTGCTTATCTCGCCACAGGTCTATAAAGCGTTGCGTAAAGAGTCTCCTACCTCGGCAATTATCTCTCAACACTTTAATGGTGAACTTATTGCACGTGTTTTAAGATTTTTTGGGATTAAGGCACTGCGAGGCTCCTCAAAGCGAGGAGCAAAAAGTGTCTTGATCAATGCGATCAAAGCAATTTATGCCGGTGAGAGTATCATGATTACCCCCGATGGTCCTCGAGGACCACGCCACAGCATGAGTGATGGTGCTGTGGCATTGGCACTGCGTTCACAACTTCCCATTATGGTTGTTAACTATCGGGCGAAAGATTATTGGCAATTGGGAAGTTGGGATCGGTTTATGATTCCTAAACCTTTTACTTCTTTGGAGATTTACCATCAGATCATTCATCTCGATGGTATGGAGAAAAATCAAGCAAAACAACACCTTCAAACGGCGATGAACCGTTATACGCATTAAGATAATCAAAAAAATAGTCTACTTTTCTTTTAAAGCTTAATTTAATATTAAACTTAATATTATTTGAAGTTTCAATCGATGGCGCCATTTACGTTAAAAGATGGAAGAATAATTAAATATAAAAAAATAATAAATAACATAAGCTGTTAATTATGCAAAATAGGTTATACTCCAATATGATTAGTTTAAACACGAAGATTAATCTATTTTTATCGTAGGAAGTTCATGTTTATGGACATCTCTTCGAAACGATGTTTCACAACCAACGACGAGTCAAGACTCAAAACAATAAGACGGGTCCGCCTCCCTGTCTTTGATTGAATAGTATTTACAAGGTAGGAGTAAAATTATGAGTAATCACAAACAGTATGTCACCATCACACACTATAAAGAGCGAGAATTCTATTTTTTAAATTACGCCATCCAAACGGCAGAGGGGTTTATTCCCAAAGAGATTGAGCAGTTTCATGAGAGTGATAAGAGTAAATTTATTGCACGAATTCGTCTTATTCAGTCACAATACCCCAACAATCAGGTGGTCTCAATTTCACTCGTTGCGAAGCAGTCGATCAGTCAATCAGAAGATCGTAATCGTGCTTCGGCTGAAATTTTTAAAAATAATTATGTGATTCAAGAGAACATTGATGTGGGGGATATCCCTACCACCCTTTACTTCTCTCCATTTGCGATTCTCTATCAACAGTTTAAGGAGGGGTTGACCGATGAGTTAAAGTTACTGATTGGTTATTTTGATCGAAAGCTCTTTATGATGTTTGCTACATCAGATCGGATTCATCAGAGTTGGATCATTGGGACACGTGGTCTGAGTGAGAAACAGATTGCAGAACGGGTCTATAAAAGCATGCAAGCGTATTATAAAATCTCTTACAGTTTTGCGGATCATTTGGAGATGTTGGTCTCGGATGATTCTCCAAAACTGCTCAAAGTATTGCGTGAAGAGCTCTCTTTGCATATTACCCTAACGCAAAACAGCATTCATAACCTTCTGCATTTAATGGCAAGCAGTGATGAAAAAGCAAAAAGCTCTTACATCAAATCCTACAAAAAGATCGAGTACATTATGGCGGATCCTCAACCCATTGGTGTGCAAGGTAGTGCCACTCAATCGCTAAAGCCCTCATCTGAGCGTGCCTCTGTACGTGGAGCGGAAAATCTTGCGGACATCAAACTTCAAGAGGAGGTGCAAGAGGGCTTTTTTAGTAAACTCAAAAATATCTTTAAAGGGGAGAGTCGTTCACCGAGTCATATTTTAGCCTCGCTTTTACCGCTGATATTGGTTGCTGGAATGGGCGGATTTTTTTCAATGAAAAATGCTACAATATCACAGCACGTTACGCAAAAAGAGTTGCAGATTTTGGCGCAACAGAACAATCTCAAACTGGCAAAAGTTTCCGAGGATCTCTTTCATGCTTTGGGAAAAAATGCGGAACTTAAAGATGGGCTGATCTCAACGCAGGGAATTGATATTCGTGGATTGGTTTGGGGGATTGAACCCCTTAAAAAGAGTCTACTTCAACTCTATGGCAATGGAAAATTTGTCATAAAACCGTTGGAAAATTTTATGACAGAGTTTACCTTTAAATCAAAATAAAATGAAAGAGTTATAAACAATGAATAAATTAACATCAATCTCACCACTAACCAAATTGGGCTTTTTAATGGCGCTGTTGGTATTGGGTTTGTGGGTGATTCCCACCATGGTATCGTTTTATAAAAATCAAAAAATATACAATCAGAAGGTGGAACTACTCAATACTCTTGATCATCGAGAAGGAGCACAGTTGGAGGCAAAAACTTTTCACTCTGAGGTCTTTCGTCATGATGCAGAACAGTACTTTGATAAGGTAGAGGTGAGTTCGGTGGCGGATGATGATTATGAGGTGATTTTGGATGTGGATCCTAAATCATTGGATCAATTTCATACGTTTTTAAGAAACCTCTCCATGGATTATGCGGTCAAAGTAGAGGATGGTGTGCATTATCACGAAAACAATGGCTCCATGCGGATTAAGATGATCTTGAAACCACTGATTTAGGGTCAATACCTTCTTGATAGAGATAGCCTCGAACCTTTGGGGGAATGCGTGCTTTACGGCATGCCTCTTTGTAGTTTTTTGGCATAACCACCTCTTTGACATAGGGGGCAATAAAAAGGTCGTTCCCTACCACCTCAATGACCCATACCCCTCCAATTACCATGCTTTTGTTTTGCTTAAGCTCTTGACGTTGGGCACGGGAGAGAAGGTATCCTAGCCGTTTAAGATAGCGATCTACCACGCGTACTTTGATCGAAGGGAGTTCCAGTTTAATCAGGTAGAATTCTTGATGATGATAGCACAGATGATAGCTTTGTTGCAGGAGTTGTTTGTCCTCTCGCAGGTAGGTAAAGCTTCGACGAATGCCGGCTTGATGGCGTTGGATGAGTTGAGTGGCAAGCTGTTGTCGAAACCAGTTACGTTCATAGTGAAGATCATAATTGCTCTCATCAATAAAATAGTGCTCTCCTCGCTCTTTGAGGTACGTCTCTAGCTCCTCTTTGGTGTGATGCAGTATAGGACGAAGAAGTTGGTATTCTTTTCGTTGACTTATGGGATCAAGTCCGACCAACTCTACCGCACCTGCCCCTTTGCTTAAGCGCATCAAAAGCCACTCCAGTTGATCATTGAGTTGATGGGCGGTAATGAGGTGCTGATAACCCTCTTGTTGCATTAGTCGATCAAAAAAAGCATAGCGAAAATCTCGTGCTTTTTTCTCAAAATTTCCTTGAAAGGGGGGAGCATGGGAAATATGTGCTTGAAAGCCATGCTCGTTTGCCAGCTCTAAAGCATACGCCTCTTCGCTTTGACTCTGGGGACGTAATTGGTAGTTGACCAACGCAATATCAAACGAAATCCCCCTCTCCAAGAGCAAAAAACAGAGCGCTGAAGAGTCCACTCCCGCAGAGAAGGCAAGCAGGTTGTTGCCCTTTTCAAGGAGTGGTAGTGTTTGGGGATCAAGGCTTAAAGGCACTACTCTTTTTCCACTTGTAAGATTAACTTTGGTGAAAAATCACTCTCTTTAGTATAGAGTGAACCCTTATCTTCACTATCGGTTATGAGCAGAAAGCTATTGGCTTGGTTGGAGGTGAGCATACCTGTTAGATCAATGGAGGCTACACCACCACTATTAATCTCAAAGCTCCCGAGCTTCTCACCCAAGGCAGGGAGGCTATCCCATGTCACGGTGGCTTCATCCCAACTACTCTCCATCTTGATCAGTGTGATGTTCCCTTCAAAGTTTTTTGAGGTGAGTTGGAGTGTGGCACGGTTGATGGTGTTGAGGTTGGCGAGGTCAAACTTCAATAGAGCTTCTCGTGCAAAGGCACTCTCACTGTTTTTAAGTGTCATGGTACTGTCTGTACCGTAGTTGCTATCGGGGTGATTTTTTTGCACAAAGGTATCATCGGTTGGGGTGAGGGTGACTTCTCTCTCTCCCACAACATTGATGGTCAGTGTCATGGTATCTTCGCCCAAGGGGCTAAAGGCACGGATGGTAAAGGTATCGGTGGATGCCTCGGTGGGGGTTCCACGAAGTTTACCATCGGGAAGTACCTCTAGCCACGCTTTGCCTGAGACCTTCTCAAAGGTGATGCTATCACCTCGATCATAGGCACAGGTTCCATCCAAGGTTGCACGGTACTCTTGGTTGGGGGTTGCATCCTCGGTGGTGATGTTCTCCTCTTTGAACTGTGGTGGGAAGGCATGGTTGGTAATGCCTTTTCCAAATGCGTAATCACTAAGCGTATCCACATAAGGCAGGGCATCATCCATCCATGTGTGATTTCTAAAATCCCATAGCCACCATGATTGTTGGAAACCACTAGGAATACGTACCCGTTTGCCATGTTCGGTGGTAGCGAGGGTTTGAATGGAAGTGAGGTACCACGCTAGGTATTGACTCACCTCCTCTTGGCTGGGGGGGGTGCCATTGAAGGCTTCATCTTCAGGGTCGTATTTGATACCAAAGAGGCTGATCCATGTGGGGAGTTGTGTACCGTTATAGAAATTAACCGCAGGTCCCCAGCTGTTGGTTCTTGCTTCTGCTAAAAGCTCCTCTTTTTTTGTTGCATTGCTCTCTCGAAGTGCTTGAATGTACTCTTTTTTGAGGTTGGCACTACCCCCTACGGAGATGAGCCAGTAGGGGGTCTTTTGATTGTTGATCTTGAGTGGATCACCCTCGGTTCCCCATCGCCAAGGGGCAATATCGGCCATGCCTCCACGACCGATACCATCGGGTTTGAAGAGAAAGACCCGTGTGGGGTTGGTGACGCGAACAACTTTGGAGATCTCTGCCATGAGGTTATTGTACCCCATCTTTCTAACGTAGTTATCAAATGAGCGACCTTTGTAGTTGACGTAGTTGGGGTAACGGCTCTCGTTGTTCTCTACGTATTGACTAAAGGTCGACTCAATGGCAACATCTTGGAATCCATGGTACTCCACAAAGTTCTCAAAGGCAACAAGGTGGCTCATCTCTTTAAGGTACTCAGCCATCAGTCGCCACCACTCGATGATGTAATGAAACGTTGCTTCACGATTATTGGGCATGTCATTGATAATATCATCATGGCTTCGAATGGAGATAACCACGGGAACATTGTTGTCGACAAAACGTTGGCAGAGCTTTTTTAGCTCCTCCATTTGGCTCGCTTTGGGGGTTAATCCGGTGGGGTCTTTTTCCCAATCGGCTAAGGCACTAAAATCCAAGTGAATTCGACCCGCTCGAAAGCCTTTATCTTTCCACTCTTTGATCAGGGCATCATCGTATTGATAGATACTGCTCTCATCACCCAAGTCAATTTTTTTAGTCAGTCCCACACTGGCATTGAGCATCCATTTGGATGGCAGGATGGGATCATCGGGTGGTGTTCCCGCATCAAAGTCAGCATCGTCGGGAAAATGGTAGGTGTAGTAGTCAAAGTTATAGGGATTATCGGTATGCTCTTGGTTCCAAGAGGTTTTGGCTTTGTCAAACCACTGCTCTTTGTAGACGTTGGTTTGATCATCCATGGCTCCACCATAGAGCAGTGAAGCGATCCAAAAGGAGGCAAAAAGGGGCTTTTTCATCACGGTTTCCTAATAAATTGGTTTGTTTTTATTAAATATTGTAATTAAATACAATTTTTAATTTTTAATTGTATCATGAATCGGCTTATGGTTTTAAACCGCGCAAAGAAAGGGAATTACTTTCATAATTTTTGATAACATAAAAGTAGCCTGCCTCTTTGGGATAGAACCAGTAGTGAATGTTGAGGAAGTCTGGTTGGGGGCAGATCAGTCTTGGAGGGTGATACGGGATAATAGGATAGTCAATGCCCCCCTCAAAGAGTTGATTGCATCGCAAAATTCGTAACGTGGTTTGAACAAACGCTTTATCCGGTCGATTAAATGTAAATTGCCATTTGGCATACTCTGAACAGCTAGGGTAGTAACGACAAGAGGCGGGAAGAAGCCGTGAGATATACTGATAGGCATGCAGGGGAGCGAGATAGAATCTTCTCATTGAATGACCTTCCCATGATAAATAATATACGAGGGGGACATGTTGACCGCATGAAAGATGGTGGTCCCGTACTTTTTGCTATAGAATTGGAGCAGAATTTTCTGTTCGGTGGGTTCAATGGAGGGGGTCACCCAGCCGTTGTTGGAGATGACGATCATGTTTTTGGGGTTGCCTTGATAGAGCTCTTTGGAGGTGGCTTCAAAACAGATGGCATTGCGGTAGGTGACCCCATCGATGGTGTAGTCGGTCACCTCATGGGAGGCAACGTAATCTGGAGCCCCGTCAAAAAAGAGATTATTGATAATATCTCCAAGCCATTTAGGCAGGGGATTGTACTCCCCAAAAGGAACCAACACCGCTTTGTTGGCAACTTGAAATCGCCCTTTTTGGAAGATGTAGGTGGAGTTTCGGTTGACCTTGCCATCCCAGTAGAGTGCTCCAATGACAATGGTAATCTCATTGGAGAGGGCTTGGAGTTCGGTCATAAGTTGAGGTTGGGTATTGAGAAAAAAGGCAAAAACCGACTCGGGAAAGACAATGATGCGTTTGTGCTCCCTGATGGCACGTTCTATTTTATCAAAGACCACATCGATGTGATGAGGTTGAAGCTGAGGATTCCACTTATCCTCGACATTGGTCATGGAGTGAGAAAGCACAATACCATGCGTATCCAGAGGGGTAGCCTCTTGCCACTTTTGGCTGTAGGGGTATGCCAATATTAAAAGCCCTAGCCAGTAGAGCTTTTGGTAGTATAGACTCAGTGAGATACTTAAAAGGATGAGTGCAAATTGCCACTTCTCCACTCCTAAATAGCTGTTGGTAAACATCAATTCAGGTTTAAACCAATCAAAGGCAAAGGGGTGCAGGTAGGAGATCAGTAGCAGTAGCAGGGATTTAAAAAAGAGTTGAGGCAGGTTGATTTTTTTCTCAATCCACTCCGATAGCCATGCCATTGCCCAAAAAATAAGCCCATAGACCAATGCTGTCAGGAACACCCCAATGGGAATTGCCCACGGAAAACCGTAGTTTTTAAAGCTTACACTAATCCACCAAAACCACAAGGCTCCGATCCAAAAGCCACTCCAAAACCAGACCTTTTTATCGGATTGAAGCAGATAATAGAGGGTTAAAATACCCAGAATTGTATTGATCAGTGGTGAGACAAAACCGAACCAATCAAGGTAGATTGCCCCCGCACTCAATAGAGCTATTAAAAAGCCTGTTGTTATCTTGTTAATGGTAAAATGTTCGCCTATTTTTATATATAAACTCAAAGGATTCCCTTATGGAACAACAAGTAGTACAGTTCTTACCACTCATTATATTGTTTGGTATTTTCTATTTCTTAATTATTCGACCTCAGCAGAAGCAACAAAAAGAGCATGCTGAGATGTTAGCTTCATTGAAAAAGGGTGATAAGATTCTCACCAATGGTGGTTTCCATGCTGAAGTTGCCAAAGTTGAAGAGGATTTTATCAAAATCAAACTGAACGATACAACCATTGCAAAGTTGGAAAAAGCCTATGTGGCACGAAAGGTAGAAGCATAAATCATGGGAAAATTAAACTATAGAGTGGTTATTTTCCTCTTTGCGTTTCTCTTTGGGGTGGTCTTTTCGATCCCCTCATTGACCAACAGTGACGAGGGAAAGAAGATTACCTTGGGGCTGGACCTTCAAGGGGGCTTGCATATGTTGCTCTCCGTTAAAAGTGACGTTGCTGTCTCATCACGGGTAAAATCACTAGGAACCAATATCAAATACCATCTGGAAAAAGCTGATATTATTTTTGATGATCTTAAAATAAGCGATGGTAAAGTTAGTTTTGAGATTTTAGATGAGGATGATTTGCCTAAGGTGAAGAAGATTCTAGCAGACGAGTTTAAAGATTTTAAGATTGAAGAAAACGATAAAATCTTTGAAGTGAGTCTGACACCAGAACTCATTGAAGAGACCAAACAAAATGCGATCAATCAAGCCGTTGATACCATCCGAAACCGTTTAAATATGTTTGGGTTAGCAGAACCCACCGTTGCTAAGCAGGGCAAGGATAAGATCTTGGTTGAAGTCCCTGGTATCAAAACCGAAGCAGATGAGAACCGTATCAAAGAGCTTATTGCCAAAGCTGCTCATCTACAGATGATGGCGGTTGATGAGGCACGAGCGGCTAGAGTAGACACCATGAGTGAAGCGGAAGCTAAGCAGTACGGGGATGTGATTCTCTCAGATGTCAATGATCCCAATCGTAAATACCTGCTCTACTCCATTCCCATTCTTGATGGTTCAATGTTGGTTGATGCCAAAGTGGGCTACGATCGAAAGACCAATCAACCCCTCATTAACTTCAAGCTCAATGGACAAGGTGCCAAGATCTTTGGTGATTTTTCCGGTAAGAGCGTGGGCAAACGTATGGCGGTGGTACTGGATGGTAAGGTCTACTCCGCCCCTGTGATTCGTGAGCGTATTGGAGGAGGATCGGGGCAGATCTCTGGAAACTTTACCCCTCAAGAGGCACACGATATCGCCATTGCCTTGCGTTCAGGAGCTCTTTTGGCTCCGGTTGAGGTGGAAGAGGAGCGAAGCGTTGGACCAAGTCTTGGGGCTGATTCGATTAAAGCAAGCTCCATTGCGTTGGTGGTCGGGTTTTTGTCGGTGGTAATTTTTATGGTGCTTTACTATGGGATGGCAGGCGTGATCTCCAATATCGCCTTGGTGGCAAACCTCTTCTTGATTTTGGCAATTATGTCGCTCTTTGAGGCGACCTTGACCCTACCGGGGATGGCGGGGATTGTTTTGACCGTGGGGATGGCGGTTGATGCCAATGTAATCATTAATGAGCGGATTCGTGAGCTTCTGCATGAAGGGAGTTCCATTACCAAAGCGATCGAGCAAGGATACAACAACGCCTTTACCGCTATTTGGGATGCCAATGTAACCACCTTGATTGCCGCGGTGGTGCTCTTTGCGTACGGGACAGGACCGATCAAAGGATTCTCGCTTACCATTAGTATTGGTATTTTGGCTTCAATGTTAACTGCTATCTTGGGAACCCATGGAATCTATCAGTGGATTCTTCCTAAGATTGATAAAAAACGACTGGACTTTTGGTTTGGTATCAAGACACAAGGGGCTAAATAATGGAAGTTTTTAAACATAACCAACCAATTATTAAGTTTATGGCAAACGCCAAAAAATTTGGAATTCTCTCAATGACCCTCATTGTTCTCTCGTTGGGACTTTTGATGACCAAAGGGCTCAATTATGGAATTGATTTTGCGGGAGGAACCGTGATTCAGGTCAAGTATGAGGGGGATGCACCCATTGAGAAAGTGCGTGCCATTCTCTCCAAGACCAAAGAGTACAGCGATGCGAGTGTTAGCTACTTTGGCTCAGACTCAGAGATCGCTATTCGTACCAAACAGACCTCCAAAGCCGTGGCAGGAGGGATCAAAGATAAGATTGAAGCCCTGCTCCAACCCACTGGAAAGTTTGAGATCCGTGGGGTTGACATGGTGGGACCTGCGGTCGGGGATGAACTGCGAACCCAAGGGTTGATGGCAATGTTGCTCTCCATTATTGGAATTTTGGCGTATATCTCGTTTCGATTTGAGTGGCGTTTTGCCTTGGCATCGGTGATGGCATTGGTGCATGACGTTACCATCACCTTGGGTGTTTTAGCCCTTTTTCAGATCGATATCAATTTGCCCATTCTTGCGGCAATTTTGACCATCTTGGGATATTCACTCAATGATACCGTGATTGTTTTTGACCGTATTCGAGAGGGGATTCGTACCATCAAATCGGTAGAACTCTCAGAGGTAATCGATGAGTCGGTAACCCGTACCCTTTCACGAACCACGTTGACTTCATTGACCACCTTCTTTGTGGTGTTAACTTTGTATCTCTTTGGGGGTGAGATCCTCAAAGGCTTCTCCTTTACCCTACTGATTGGGGTAGTGGTGGGAACCTACTCGTCTATTTTTGTGGCATCACCCATTTTAATGTGGTTAAAGTTCTCTATTCAAGAGTTTAGAGCCAAAGAGGCAGAGAAGCTTAAACGTGAAAAAGAGAAAGAGAAGATGCGAGCGATGTATGAGCAAGGGACCATTTAATTCATGAACTGGGGTAAAGTCTTTTATATCTTTTTTACCTTGATGAGTCTGACCACGAGTGTCTCTTTTCTCTATGAGTACACCGCTGTGGCGCTCTTTGCTGCGGGGAGCATCAATCTCATTTCTACCATTTTAAAACTGGGGGTACGTAATCTTCTCTCTGCGGAGCTCTTAGCGGGTTCCTTAGTCGCGGATTTACATCTGGTGCCCGCCTTTTTTATCTTTCAATTTGGAGATGGCTCCCACATCAATCTGGTAGTGGGATTGGTGATTGGTGCCATTATTGCCAATGCCTATACCTTGGTCATCTCCATCGTGGAGAGTGCCAAGACCAAAGAGGATTTTTAGTTGCGTCGTGCTTTGACGGTTTTTGCCAATTGGTGCACTGCCATGGCATAGTGACTGCTGTGGTTGTAGGTAGTGATGACTCTAAAGTTATGGCTTCCTAGCCAAAGCTCATCGTAGTTGCCTCGTTCTAGCTTAATCAATGAAACAGGGCTGTAGGGGGTAAATCGTTTACGGGGTTTAATTTTGTATTTCCGTTGTAGTTTATTCAGAGAATATTTGGTTTTGTAACCGGTTTTAAGCTTTCTGAAACGGTAGCCTTTATATTTGGCACGTACAGCTACTTGAGGAATGGAGGCGTTCCAGCCATTTTGTGAGAAGTAGTTGGCAATACTTCCGATAGCATCTTCAGGATCCCATAGATCTTTGTGCCCATCGTGGTTAAAATCTACTGCAAAACGGATATAGCTACTGGGCATAAACTGTCCATAGCCTAATGCTCCAGAGGTTGATCCCATTACTTCCGTGGGATCGAGCCCAATATCACGGCTAATCAATAAAAATTTCTCCAACTCATCGGTATAAAAAGCCGATCGTCGCCCCCCTGACATTGCTTTGGTTGTGAGCACATCAATTACCCGATGTTTACCAAAATTGGTACCGTATGCGGTCTCGATGCCAATAATCCCCACAATGTACTCTGCAGGAACCCCATACTCAGCCTCCGCACGTGCAAGAGCTTCTCGATGCTCATTCCAGAATTTAATGCCCCGTTGAATGTTTTTTTCATAGATAAAGTAGCTTTTGTAACGATCCCATGCTCCTCCTTGAACGACCCGACTGCTACTGCTTCGATTTTGAGGAATGTAGTAAAAGTTCTGGGCTTGAGAAAAGATCTGATTGAGGTAGTTTCGATCAAAGCCATGTTCGTTAACCATGCGATCAATAAAATTTTGTAGGGCATAGTTATTTTGGAAATCCCCTGTGAGTTGACTGTATTGGCTATAACTTGGGGCTTCTTGTTCATACGAAGGGGTATTGATCATGACGGTAGGTTCTGTGACCATGTTCTCCGTTATGGTGTTGGTCATGAATAGGGGTTCTTCTTGGGGAGGAGTGGACATCATGTTTGGCTCCTCCTCTACAATAATGGTGGGGCTAGGTGACGCTTCATAAAGAATAGGTTCATTTTCGATTAAAGTTGGAGACTCTTGGAGAGTCTCAATGGTATAGCTAGGGGGGGAGGGAGGGCTCTTCTTGGGGAGCGTTACTACTACGGGTTGGGGTTGTGAGGTGGTGGTCATCGTCGTAGTGGTGGTTGTTTGGTTAACTTCAGGAGTTTTTTTAGGTGCCGTAGATGAGGGGGTATGAATACCCAGATTGGCGTAGTCGACGTGGCTCTTGTTGGTGTCCATTTTGGGGGTCGTTACCGTCTTCTGTTTGCTACTGCATGCCGATAAAAGAAGCATGCTAAGGGTTAAAGTATATAATTTATTTTTATGCATCATGAAATTTCCTATAGATTATGGTTAGTCGTTGTATTTAAGATATTATAGTAATATCTAGATGAATGGAAAGTAAAAGTTTGTGATAAAAGTGTGATTCAATCTAGAAAAATCGGAACTTTGAGCAGAGAGTTAAGTTATCTGTTTTTTTTTATGTTGTGCCTCATAGAAAGGGATAGATTTAGGTGATATTTGTATCTAACGAACGATTGGATATAATTCGCTCAACCAATACCCTAGGGAGAGAATATGAGCTATAAACCCAGTGAAATAGAGCATAAGTGGCAACAGATTTGGCAAGAGCAGGGGGCGTTTGAGCCTCAGGATGATACAACATTAGCAAAGAGGTATATTTTAAGCATGTTTCCCTTCCCCAGTGGACGACTGCACATGGGGCATGTGCGTAACTACTCCATTGGTGACGCGATGGCACGCTATTACCGTAAGCAGGGTTACAATGTCTTGCACCCCATTGGTTGGGATGCGTTTGGGATGCCAGCAGAGAATGCAGCGATCAAGCATGGACGACACCCCAAGGAGTGGACCTATGCCAATATTGAGTACATGCGAAAAGAGTTGGCAACGCTTGGGCTCTCTTTTTCGCAAGATCGAGAGTTTGCTACCTGCGATGAGCTCTACACCAAATGGGAGCAGGAGTTTATTATCAAGATGTTCGAATCGGGACTGCTCTATCGTGAATCAACCACGGTCAATTGGTGTGAAGATTGCCATACGGTTTTAGCCAATGAACAGGTCGAAGAGGGGTGCTGTTGGCGTTGTGATAATCCTG
>Ga0256843_1000473_pt1 | contig 34491 bp, 34 predicted proteins | sample AlvinellametaG_FD_191572 | JGI IMG/M metagenome (GOLD analysis project Ga0256843, IMG submission 191572) | Pompeii worm associated microbial communities from hydrothermal vent at the East Pacific Rise, Pacific Ocean - Alvinella | ecosystem: Host-associated > Annelida > Integument > Unclassified ...
CAACAATCGAGTGGGAATAAATTGAGAAAAATTTCGGCTCATCTTGAAATGATTGAGGCAGCGGCATAGTTTGACTATGCCTTGAGCCTCAAAACATTCCAATCTAAACCAAACTTTTTTCAATTTCCACTATATAACTTTTTAGGAAATTTTTATGAAAAATCCCCCAATTTACCTCTTCTCTATCTCTTCACATCCTGATGCCATCAGTATTAACTCTTTAGATATTACTTTTTTAAAACCTGCGATCGATTTTTCAAAATATGATTATCTTATTATTACATCCAAGCAGACATCAAAGGCACTGCAACAGTATGATAAAAATGCCTATATAAATAAGCCGGCACTCTGTATTTCACAACAGAGTGCCAAGAGTTTTGAAGCTCTTGGAGGTAAGGTGCTTGCTCTTGGTAAGGGGTATGGAGATACGCTTGTGGAGAAGGTTAAAGAGTATCCCAAAGAGACAAAATGGCTCTATCTACGTGCCAAAATTGTGGCCTCTGATTTTGTTGCTGTTTGTAATAAACAAGGATACTCAATTGATGAGGCTATTGTTTATGAGAGTCAATGTTCACAAGATATTTTAAATGTGAGTGTTGAAGAGGATGCTGTTTTGATCTTTACTTCCCCTTCAAGTGTCGCCTGTTTTTTACGTAATAGTGAGATAAGAGTGAGTAATATCGTCATAGTTATCGGAAAAACAACTGCTAAAGCTTTACCTAAGAATATAGAATATATGATATCAGAAGATAAAACAATTGACGGCTGTTTTAAACTATTGAATAAGGTTTAATATGAGATATATTCTATTTTTTTTACTACTTGCCACCCTTTTAAATGCGCAATATTTACGTACTATTCGTATAGGAACCTATCCTGATGAAGCAGCAGCTAAAAAAGCACTTGAAAAATTGCAAAAATATGTTCAGAACAATAAGGAGATCGTAAAGCTGCAACAAAAATGGGATTTTCGATTTAAAGAACGTCAATCCGGAAAATATTATATTACGTTGGCAGAACCTTTTAGAAGCAGACCTGTTTTACAAAAAGTTTTAGATAACTTGCGTTTAGCTTATCCGGATATTTATGTGACACGTCTTAAAAGTGCCCCTGCATTCTCCCCTCAAGCAAAAAAAGAGCTTCCTGCAATAAAAGAAATTCCCAAAAGAGTTGAGGTACAAAAGCAACCAAAAAAAGCTCTTTTGTCAAACGAGCAGTCGGAAGTAAAAATAGTAGAAGAGACCAAAGAGATAAAAGAGCCAGAAGTATCCAAAGCTGATTCTACGGTGACTGAGGCAGCGGTTGTAAAAGAGGAACCGGTTGCAAAAGAGGAACCGATTGTAAACGAAAAACCGTCTGTAGATGATGTTACAGAAGAGAGTGATGATCTGTCAAAAGATCTTTTTGCAAATGATGAGCAAAATGATCAAAGTCAGAGTAATATTTTAGAGACACTTGTTATTGCTGTGGCCCTCCTGTTAATGGTTGTAGCACTCTATCTTTTCTATATATATAGACGAACGAAAAAAAATCTTGAAAATGAAAATATGAAAAAGATGATGCTCCAAGAGAAGCTTGAACAGGTTAATGAAAAATTAAGAAATAAAGATAAGATCTTTTCTCATACAAGTCATGAATTACGCAATCCGATGACAGCAATTATAGGGCTTTCCCATCTGCTTTTAGAAGAGCATATGTCTCGAAAACAGACAGAATATGTTCAAAAGATAGAGGGCTCTGCAAAATATTTGCTTGAGATTATTAATGATATTTTAGATATTTCAAAAATGGAAGCAGGTGCATTGAAAATTGAGAAAAGAGAGTTTAATCTTAATTATGTTATTAAACATGTCGTCAATATTATATCAGTAAGTGCTCGTGAAAACGGTACACGTATTGAGTTGGATATTGATCATAGTGTACCTCCTTTTATTGTAGGCGACTCGCTTCGTTTGACACAAATATTAATCAATCTTTTAAGCAATGCTGTGAAATTTACTAAAAATGGTGTTGTGACATTAGGAATTAAAAAAATTGCTCAAAGTGCAGATACATTGACCTTAGAGTTTATTGTTAAAGATAATGGTATTGGAATGACACAAAAGCAACTTAAGAATATTTTCAACTCGTATGTGCAAGGAAATTCTTCAATTGCACGGGAGTTTGGAGGAAGTGGTTTAGGACTTTCAATTGTAAAATATCTTGTTGATCTTATGCATGGAGATATTCATGTAGAGAGTAAAAAACATGATGGTACGACGTTTGTTGTTCAGATCAGGTTTCTTACATACAAAGCAAAAGAGAAACGTTTTTATCGTCTCTCATCAGAAGAGTACTTGCATAAAAAAGTTTTAATAGTAGAAAAATCACAACACAATATCGATAAATTGAAAAAAGCATTCTCCTATTTTAATTATACAATTCACTCTATTCCATCTTTTAAAGAGAGTATTTTAGATGAAGAGATTAAATATGATCTTATTGTGATTAATAAAGAGCTTGTTGATGCAAAACTGATTAATATTATTCAAGAGATTAAAACAAAAGATAAAACGAAATTTATTCTCTTTTCTGATTCTGTTTTAGATCTTGATAAAGATCTTTTAGAACAGTTAGATATTGATGAACATCTTAGCCGACCTTTTACACAACAAGATTTATTAGACCTTTTAGAGAATGTCTGTACAACGGGTTCGAGAAAAGATGCAAAATCAAGAAAGAGTGTGCCAAAGAAAGAGAAATTAAAAAGTTTAGGTAAAAAGCGTATTTTAATTGCGGAAGACAACAAACTTAATTATAAGGTTCTTAGTGGTATTCTTGCCGATACAGAGATCGAACTTTCATTTGTTTCTAATGGTGAAGATGCTTTGAAAACACTGCAAAGAAAACATGAAAAGTATGATCTTATTATTTTAGATATTAATATGCCAAAACTTAATGGGTATGAGACTGCCATGGAGATACGAAAAATGGATCTTTATGAAGAGACTCCTATTTTGGCACTGAGTGCAGATGTTATGAAAGATACAATAGATAAGTGCTATGAAGTCGGTATGCAGGGGCATATTCCAAAACCTATTATTGTAGATGATTTTTATGAAAAACTTTATAAAACGCTTCTGCATAGTGAGGTTGCGCATAGTTTAGTTGTCAAAAAAGATCAGCCAAAATTACCAAATTTTACAGAATTAACTGTAGAAGATGGTTTAAAACATGTAGAGCAGGATGTTCGTTTTTATAAAAGTCTGTTACACGATTTTCAAGTTCTCTATGTAGATTCTGCAGATAGATTGGAAGAGCTTTTAGAAAGAAATCAACTCAAAGCAGCTCGAGAGAAAGCTATGGATATAAAAGATGCAGCATTTAATATTGGGGCTTTTCATCTCTGTGAAGAGGCTGCAACAATGCAGTATGCATTTGAGAAGGGAAACAGAGGCAATTATAATGAAGTTTTGTATAGATATAGAGAGGCTTTGAAGGCTCTTTTAAAAGAGATACGCCGCTATCTTGAGTCTTAGGCAAAAAAAAGCTGTTTCTCAATTAATTTCAAGTAAATATTGAGTATAATTTCTTCTATAGTCTGAGTAGTTCGTGTCAACACGTATATGAGGGTTCTACATATTCATATCGTGAACAAGTAGAGCTGGCGTGTGTCGATGATCTCGCTTGAGGTACGTTAACTCTGCCGATGAGACTGTCGCCGTTAGTCAGTTCTCTCTTCACCCAAATTCGGCTTTTAGAACCAAGCCAATAGTGTGACGGCTACTCGGATTATATTGTGAATGTTTTTAAAGAGTTTATTGAGAGTAGCTGTATGCTTTCAATAAACTTTTTTACTTTATACGGAGATTTTATGAAAATATTGATACTTGGCAGTGGTGGGCGTGAATACTCTATAGGTTTGGCAATTGCCAATGAAAATGCGGGACATGAACTCTTTTTTCAACCGGGAAATGGTGCAACAGATGAACTTGGCACAAATCTTGATATTAAAGATTATAACGAATTGGCTGCTTTTGCAAAAGAAAACAGCATAGACCTCACTATTGTAGGGCCGGAAGCTCCACTTGTTGACGGTGTAGTAGATATCTTCAAATCTGAAGGGCTTACTATTTTTGGTCCAAGCAAAGAGGCGGCTCAGCTTGAAGGGTCAAAAGTCTATATGAAAAACTTTTTGGCAAAGTACAATATTCCGACAGCTCGCTATATTGAAAGTGACTCCATAGAAGATCTTTTTAAATTTACAAATACGCTTGAAGCTCCGATCGTTGTAAAAGCCGATGGTTTGTGTGGTGGTAAAGGTGTAATCATTGCACAAAGTCATGATGAAGCCAAAAAAGCAATAAGTGAAATGCTTAGTGGTAAAAGCTTTGGAGATGCCGGTAAAAAGGTGATTGTTGAAGAGTTTTTAGACGGGTATGAGCTCTCTATGTTTGCTGTGTGCGACGGAAAAGATTACATTTTGCTTCCAGCAGCTCAAGATCACAAACGTGTAGGGGATGGGGATACAGGTCCAAATACAGGTGGAATGGGTGCGTATGCGCCAACACCTTTGGTTGATGAAGAGCTCTATCAAAAAGTAAAAGATAGAATCATCCGTCCAACGCTTGATGGTATGCAAAAAGAGGGTGCTCCGTTTGAGGGTGTACTCTTTATCGGGATCATGGTAGTAAACGGTGAGCCTATTACTTTAGAGTTTAATGTCCGTTTTGGTGATCCTGAGTGTGAGATCTTAATGCCGCTAATGACTTCAAGTGTTGCAGATATGTTCTATAAAGCTGCAACAAACCGTCTTGGTGAGATACAAGTTGAGTTTTCTGATCAGTATGCAGTCGGTGTTGTTATGGCAAGTGAAAACTATCCGTATAGCTCATCAACTCCCGCAGAGATTATCTTGGATGAAGTACACCATGAAGAGATCGAAAAATATACGCATATCTCTTTTGCAGGGGTAAGCCGTGAAGATGGTAAACTCTATGCAACAGGTGGGCGCGTTCTTGTCTGTGTAGGTCTTGGTGATACAATCAAAGAAGCACGTGATCGTGCATATCTTCGTTGTGGTCAAGTACATTTCGCCGGTAAAAAATTCCGTCGCGATATTGCTTATCAAGCACTTTAGGAAACTCTTTTGAATGAAGAGATAGAGAATATTCTCCATAGAGAGGGGTTGACATTAGCATCTGTAGCAAAGAGAGCAGGGGCATTTTTTATTGATGAAATGTTACTCTCTTTTTTGCTTATTATTGCTATGGCAGACTCGTTTAGTAATGCAAAAACAGTTGAAGAGATTATTATTTTAACGAATAATGTTATGTTTGAATATCTCTTAATGAAGATTATCTATCAAACTTTCTTCGTAATGCAATATGGCGCAACACTTGGTAAATTGGCATTAAAAATCCGTGTTATTGAGATCGCTACACTGCAAAATCCTTCTTTTATCTGCTCTTTAAATCGTGCTATATTTCGTGTTATCAGTGAGATGATATTTTATCTTGGTTTTGTGTGGGCCATGATGGACCCAAGTCGTCAGGCATGGCATGATAAAACTGCAAAGACTCTGGTTGTCAATGCTTAGAATAGCTCTTCTTTGTATGCTTCTTATTGCCTCTGCAATAGCCGGTGACAAAGTAGAACTCTACGCCTCCAAACTAACGACGGCGCATAATATTGTCAATGCATCTGGTGGTATTTCAGTTGTCTATAAAAATTATATTTTAACGGCAAACAGAGCACGTTATGACAAGAAAAGCGGATTGCTGGAGCTTTTTGATAATATTCGGGCAAATCATGCCGGAAAATATAAAGTTCTTGGGCAATATGCTCAATTAAATTTAGGTAAAAAAGAGCGTTTTTTTAAACCGTTTTATATGATTGATAAAAATTCGGATGTTTGGATGAGTGGGGCAGATGGGAATGCTACAAAAGAGGAGATCACAATCTCTTCGGGTGTAGTGAGTGGCTGTGATCCTATTGATCCTCTTTGGACTATGGAGTTTTCCTCTTCTGATTATGATACAGAATCAATGTGGATTAATCTCTATAATATGCGCCTGTATGTTTATGATATCCCTGTCTTATATGCTCCTTATTTTGGTTACTCTTTAGATACGACAAGGCGAACCGGTCTCTTAAAACCTTCTGTGGGAATTTCTAATGATGAAGGATTTTATTATCAGCAACCGATCTATATTGCAAGGGATAATTGGTGGGATCTTGAATTTCTCCCTCAAGTTAGAACATTACGGGGTGTAGGACTCTACTCAAAGTTGCGTTTTATTGACTCTAAGGTCTCACACGGTTCAATTACTATGGGGTATTTTAAAGAGAAAGATGCCTATTTCTATGCACACAATTTACAAAACAATTCACATTATGGTTTTAATTTAAACTATGATAACAGTGATGTTTTGAACCTTTGGAGCGGTCACAATTTCTCAGGTCAATCGGGACTCTATATTGATGTCAATCATATGAATGATGTTGATTATATTAACCTCGCTTCAAATGATTCAACAAATACATATACAGCAACACAAGTCCTCTCTCGAGTGAACCTTTTTTATAATACCCGGAAAAACTATTTTGGTACATATTTGAAATATTATCAAGATTTGACGTTGGAGAGTAATGCCAATACACTTCAAAAACTTCCGGTACTTCACTATCACCATTATCTTGAAACTGCACTAAAAGATCATTTGATGTATTCTTTGAATGTTAAGAGTAATAATATCCGTAGAGAGATCAACAATAAAGTTATTCAAACGGATGTTAATTTACCGGTCACACTGCAATCATCTTTTTTTGATGATTACCTTACTGCATCTTATACGGCAAATCTCTATTTACAACATTCAGCCTTTAGTGGTGATGATTCACGGACAAATTTTGATTATAAAGATGGTTATTATGCAAGAAATTATCATACATTGGCACTCTCTTCTCAATTAACAAAACCATATACCAATTACACACATATTATTGGATTTGATTTTTCCTATAATCGTTCTGCATGGAGCCATGAAAGTGGTTTTTATGAAGATAATGCAGATTTTTGTTCTGAGAGTATTCATGCTGCTGATCCGAGATGTGAATTTTATAATATTACCAATATAGACAATGCGGCTAAGATTCAAATTACACAATATCTTTATAATAAAAAATCAGAGCAAATTCTCTATCATAGATTGGCACAGCGTATCTCTTATTCAGATAAAGAGAATCGTTATGGAGAACTTGAAAATGAACTTGACTATAAAATTACACCATATCTCTCATTTTATAATAATATGTTTTATAACTATGATAAAAATGCTTTTTCCAAAATATTTGACAAGGTGACATTTTCAAGTGATAGTTTTCGTCTGCATCTCTCTCACCTTTTTAAGGATAACTTTAAAAGTACCGACCCGTTACGGCGTACAAGCTATGTAACTTCGAGTGCAGATTATGATTATAATCGACACTACTCTTTTTCTGCACTTTACAATTATGATTTGGAGACAAAACGCAAAAAAAGTCTTTCTGTCGGTTTTATGTATAAAAAAAGATGTTGGGATTTTGGAATTAAATATAGTGAAAACAATCGACCTATTTTATTAGAAAACAGTGAATCTTCTTCTATATATGATCGATTTATTTATATAACAATTGTCTTAAAACCATTTATGCAACCGAGTAAAAACAGTGCTTTTGTGACTTATAAACTACCAAATACACAAGAAGGTAGATAGATGCAACACTATAAAAATATTTTTGATGATCGTAAAGATGCTGCAAAAAAGCTTTTAGAAATTTTACCGATGGAACAGTTTGAAGCGGAAGAAACGTGTTTTATTGCCCTCTCTAAGGGTGGATTGCAATTGGGTGAATATATAAACTTTAAAAAAGAGAACAGTTTGGATATGCTTTTTTTAGAGGCAGTTACCGCACCTAAAAATTCGGAGTGTGAACTTGCTTGTGTGAGTGAAACAGAAGAGATTGTTTTGAATGAAAATCTTATAAATGCTTTTGAGATCGAATACGATTATATTTATGGTGAAGCTCATAGAAAGCATGAAGAGGATATACTTAGCCATATATATCGTTATCGCAAAGGAAGACATTTCCCCTCAATGCAGGATCGAGTCGTTCTTTTGTTTGATGAAGGTGGTGAAACAGGAACAAGGTTTATAACAGCTTTGAAAACTGTTTTGAAACAAAAACCAAAAGCAGTTTATGTAGCAGCGCCGGTTCTCTCAAAAGATTTGATTGAAGTGTTAGAGAGGTTTGTAGATGCAAGCTTTGTTGTGCATGCTATTGCTGACTATGTTGCAACGGAGTTTTATTATAAAAACCTGAATGCAGTTGATGATGAAACAATAGAAAAAATATTAGAGGAAAACAGATGAAATATGATGTGTCGTTGGAAGTAGAAAATAGAAAAGAAGAGTACAGTTTTGGCGTTGTTGCAAAACAGGCAAACGGAAGTGCATGGCTTCGTTCTGGAAAAACTGTGATCTTGGCAACCGTTGTTATAGATGAAACAGAAGTAGTCAAAGATGATTTCTTACCTTTGACAGTTCAATATATTGAGAAGAGTTATGCTGCGGGGAAAATTCCAGGCGGATTTTTTAAACGTGAGACAAAACCGAGTGATTTTGAGACATTGACTTCAAGAATTGTTGACAGAAGTCTTCGCCCGCTCTTTCCAAAAGGTTTTGGACATCCGACACAGATAACAATTATGGTGTTTTCTGCTGATGGAGATTCCGATATGCAGGTATTGGCACTCAATGCTGCTTCGGCTGCGCTCTTTGTTTCGGATATTGACATTAACAGAAGTGTATCTGCTGTACGTGCTGCAAAAGTAGATGGTGAGTTGGTTTTAAATCCGACTTTGACACAGCTGAAAAACTCAACACTCGATCTTTACCTCTCTGGAACAAAAGAGGAACTGCTTATGATCGAAATGCGCTCAATTGGCAGTGAAGAAGTTGATGTTGAAGAGATACCAGAACCGATGTTGGATCCTATTATGGATCCTTCAATGGGAACAGTAGTTCTTTCTAAACATATTTCAAATGCAATGGCTGAAGATGAGTTAATTGATGTTTTAGCAAAAACAGAAGCAGTGCTCTTTGAAACAAATGCAAAGTATGAGCGTGCTTTTGCTCCATATCAAAAAGAGCTAAAAGCTCTTGAACTTAAAGCGCATCAACTAAATGATGCTATGGTGACATATATCAAAGAGAATCATATGCCAGAGATTAAAGATGCACTTGCACAAATGGCAAAATCAGAACGTTCAACAGCTTTACGCCAGCTTCGTAAACATATTATTGAACACAAAGAAGAGTGGGCAGATGTAGAGTTAGAGTTAGAACTCAAAGATGCTATTGAAGCGGTAAAACGTGAAGTTGTTCGTATGCAAATTTTAAATGAGAAAGTTCGTGCAGATGGTCGTGCTTTAACAGAAGTACGTCCTATTAGTATTGAGACGAATGTATTGCCTGCTGCACATGCATCATGCCTCTTTACTCGTGGGCAGACACAGGCACTTGTGGTGCTTACTATGGGCGGGCCAAAAGATGCTCAGATGTTTGAAGGACTAACAGATGATGGAACACAAAACGAAAATTTTATGGTTCACTATAACTTTCCTGGTTTCTCTGTTGGTGAAGCAAGTCCTATTATGGGAACGAAAAGACGTGAACTAGGTCATGGTAACTTGGCAAAACGTGCCCTTGAACCGATTGTGGATTTAGATGGACAGACAGTGCGTTTAGTCTCTGAAATTTTAGAGTCTAATGGTTCCTCTTCTATGGCTACGGTTTGTGGCGGTTATTTGGCACTAAAAGCTGCTGATATTGAGACAAGTGATACTGTTGCCGGAATTGCGATGGGAATGGTAAGTGACGGAGATCAGTATGCAATTTTATCAGATATTATGGGCCTTGAAGATCACGATGGCGATATGGACTTTAAAGTAACAGGTTCAAAAGAGGGTATTACTGCAATGCAGATGGATATTAAACTTGGTGGAATCTCTCTTGATGTCTTAAAAGAGGCACTCTATCAGGCAAAAGAGGGTAGAAGTCATATTATCAATATTATGCTTGATGCTGAGAGTAAAATAGAGTTTAATGATGGGGTACTTCCTTCAACAGAACATTTCCATATTGATCCGGGATTTATCGGTGAGATTATTGGTCAAGCAGGAAAAACAATCCGTGAAATTATTGAAAAATTTGAAGTAGCTATTGATATTGATAAAAAAGATGGAAAAGTAAAAATTACTGGTAAAAATAAAGAGGGTGTTCATGGTGCAAAAGCGCATATTGAGAAAATTGTAAATACTCCTAAAAAAGAGAAAATAAAATATGAAGTTGGCTCTGTTTATGATGGTGTTGTCAAGCGTATTGTTGATTTTGGAGCTTTTGTTGAACTTCCTGATGGTACGGATGGATTATTACATATTTCAAAAATATCAAAAGAGCGTGTAGATAATGTAAAAGATGTTCTTCATGAAGGAGAAAAAGTAAAAGTTGAGATCTTAGAGTTCAAAGGAAATAAAATTTCTTTGGGAATGGCAGAGTAGTTTTTTTAGTTTAAACTCTTTTTTAGATGATAAGAGCTATAATGCGCCTATCAATTTCTAGTAGGGAAATCTAGGCATTTATGTTTAGGTTGCTTCACGATTTAAAGTGAGGTTACGCTATCCGAACGGGTTGTAATAATTTTAAGGAATAAACAATGAAAAAAATTCTTTTTCTTTTAGTAGCATTATCTGCTGCTGCATTCGCTAACGATGGTGAAGTTGCAAACCAAACTCTTAAAGCGTACTCTATGCTTGCTGCTGGTTTAGCAATCGGTACTGCTGCACTTGGTGGAGCTATCGGTATGGGTAGCACAGCTGCTGCAACAATCGCTGGTACTGCTCGTAACCCAGGTTTAGGTGCTAAACTTATGACTACAATGTTCATCGCTCTTGCAATGATCGAAGCACAAGTTATCTATGCACTAGTAATTGCGTTAATCGCACTTTACGCTAACCCATATTTAGGTTAATCTTTAACGATTACTAAATATACCTCAGTCTAACTCTTTTTGAGTTAGACATTTTTATACCACTCTTTAAATGCGCAGGTGGTGGAATGGTAGACACGCAACGTTGAGGTCGTTGTGCCTTCGGGTGTGGGGGTTCAACTCCCCCTCTGCGCACCATACTTTCAAATAGAGATTTCCAATTATATGTTTTATTATCAGTTTGAGTTTAAATCTCTTCCATTTTCCATGCTTCAATGGCTTCACCCAGTGTATCAAACAGATCGGATTTCCCAATAATAAAGGTTTCATCAAAGATATAGCAGATGACTTTTTGTGTCAGTGGTTCAAGAAGAAAGACGGCATACTCTTCTATATCTTTCATATCCACGGAAAGTACACGCATACCATCTATAATATCATTAATCTGCGGTACTGTATCGTACTCTACATCAAGAAGTTTTTTGCCATCACTTGTAAACATAGCCATAGAGAAACCTTTTTTAGTATAATTTTATCAAAAAAAGGCAAGGTTTATATAAATGAGAGTATTTTATCGGCTTGACTTGGAGTGTTTATAATAATAGAAGTTTGTGTAAATATTTTTTTTAGTGTAGAATTTGAGAATAAGGATAAATAGTGAAAATAGCAAATGATGTATCAGAGTTAGTTGGAAATACTCCTTTAGTGAAGTTGAATTTTCCATCAAAAGAGAGTGGCGCAACTATTTTAGGTAAATGTGAATTTATGAATCCGACATCTTCTGTCAAGGATCGCATCGGTTTTAATATGATACGTAGAGGTATTGAGTCTGGTATGATTAAAAAAGGGACAACAATTATTGAACCGACAAGCGGAAATACAGGTGTGGCTTTGGCATCTCTTTGTGCGGCGAAAGGATTAAGCCTGATCCTTACTATGCCGGACTCTATGAGTGTGGAACGAAGAAAGCTTCTGGCAGCTTTTGGAGCAGAACTTGTTTTAACTCCGGCAAAAGAGGGTATGCAGGGTTCTATAAAAAAAGCGGAAGAGTTAGTCAAAACGATACCAAATGCACTGATACTGCAACAGTTCTCTAATCCCGCAAATCCAGAAATTCATACGCTGACAACAGCGCCTGAAATACTTCAAGATACGGCAGGAAATCTCGATGCATTTGTAGCAGCTGTGGGAACAGGAGGCACGCTCAGTGGTACGGCAAAAGTGCTGAAGGAGGTAATTCCTGATATTGCTGTTTTTGCAGTTGAACCTGAAGATTCGGCAATTTTATCAGGAGAAGAACCTGCTCCACATAAAATTCAAGGTATTGGTGCAGGTTTTGTTCCGGAGGTATTAAATACGAAAATTTACAGTGAAGTTATTACTGTAAGTAATGAAGATGCTATTGCTACAGCAAAGATGTTGGCACGTAAAGAGGGTTTACTTGTTGGGATATCTGCGGGTGCAAATGTTTATGCTGCAATGGAGATTGGTAAGAAAAAAGAGTTTATCGGAAAAACTATTGTGACAATTCTTTGTGATACCGGGGAGCGTTATCTCTCAACAGAGCTTTTTAATGAAGATTGAATTTTTAGAGACTATAAAAGTGCTTGATGGAAAGTTACTGCATCTGCATTACCATCAAAAACGTTATGAATCAGTTTTGGCATCGTATGGTATTGAACATTTTAATAGCCTTTCTACGTATATTAAAGCACCAAAAGAGGGGCTTTTCCGATGTAGAATTATATATGATCTACACGGTAAGATAGATGTCTCTTTCTACCCTTATCAAAAGAGAATGATAAACTCTTTAAAATTGCTAGAAGCAGATGAACTCTGTTATGAGAAAAAGTTTGCACAAAGAGAAGTGCTTGATGAACTTTTTGAGCAAAGAGAGCGATGCGATGATGTTTTAATTGTCAAAAATGGTTATATTACAGATACCAGCATAGCAAATATTGCACTTTTTGACGGTGAACAATGGTTCACACCGACAGAGCCTCTTTTGCGTGGTACAACACGTCAAAGACTTATAGAAACTGGTTTTTTATTACTCCGAGATATTTCTGTTGAGAGTTTAAAAAACTATGACAAGATGGCAGTGATGAATGCAATGGTAGATTTTGATATAATTGCAAAAAAAATAGAGGAAATAATTTGTTAGAGAAGTTAATAGAAGATAGAGCGTTTGGAACACTTATGAAAAAGCATATGATGGAGTTAATGATACTCTTCTTTGAAAAAGAACAAAATTTTGGTATTTTATGCAAAATTGAAGATGTCTCTTTTTATCCGGAACTTCCTGAAACAATTTATAAAGATTTCCGTCCTTTGACACTCTTTTTTTTAGCAGGCTATACATTTGAAACGGCAAGAATAGAAGATGATATGCTTATATTTGAAGCCGGTTTTGGCAGTGATAATTTTGGAAGTGTCGTTTCAGTACCGCTTTTAAGTATATTGCAGGTGATTGTAGATGAAACACCGTTATTTATTAATCTTGCAGTAGAGAGTCAAGATCAAGAGTCTCAAAAAGCAGAAAAAATTGTAGATGAGAGCGGAGTGCAAAACTCCATGGCCTCATTTTTGTCAAACCCTGAAAATTCAAAGTTTTTAAAGTAGATAGGGGAGTTAAACTCTATTGAGAGAGAGTAGATAGTTGACAACATTATCAACAAAAGCATCATGTTTTCTCTCTTTAAGGTATGCTATATAAAAGTGTCTTGTAATTTTATGATTTTTAAGACGTGCTTCAAAAAGTGTTCCGTTTTCAATTTCTGCTTTGATGACATGACGAGACATAATGGAGACTAGAGGACGTTCTGCATTTTTGTCTGCATGTACAATTGACTCTTTAATAGCAGTTGGTGAAGCGAGTATTCCAATAACATTAAAATTGTTACAGCTAACCCCCATCTCTTCAAAGACATCTGATGTTAATTTTCTTGTATGAGACTCTTCATTACGGCAAATCCAGTCAAAATTATAGAGTTCATCCGCACTAACATGTTTTTTGATTGGTTGGTTTGAGAAGAGTACAAGTTCATCTTCAACCCACTCTCTGTAGATAATTCCATCTTTCATTATTGGTGATTCTATAAGAGCTACATCAATTTTTTTATCTTCAAGTTGTTCAACAATATTTGCCGAGAGATCAACATTCATAAAGACTTCATTATCAATACGTTTTTTAATTTCACCCAAATAGTTTGGAAGAACATAGTTTCCAATTGCATAAGATGAGCCCATAACAAATGTAAACTCTTTGTGAATAATTTTGAGAAGATCTTTTTCTGAGTTATGGATCGCTTTTTCTAATCTTTGTGCTATACGATAGAGATCTTCTCCCTCTTTTGTTAACACAATACCATTCTTTTTTCTTTCAACTATTTTTGTGTCTAAATACTCTTCAATAAATTTAATCTGTTGTGTAACAGCGGGTTGTGATATTCCCAATTTAGCGGATGCTTTAGAGAAACTTTTCTCTTTAATAACCATTAAAAATGTTTGTAATTTGGCAAAATCTTTTAACATAATAATTCCTATAAGTTATAATAATAGTAGAAATTATAACTCATAATTATAATTATTGCAATAGTTTAGAGATAAATTTTGACTTTTTTTGTTATAATATTACTACTTTACAAAAATAGTGAACTTTTATGGAAAAAATATTTAAAAATTTAAACGAATCTCAATCTGCCGCTGTTAAACAGACAGAAGGTCCTGTTCTTATATTGGCAGGTGCCGGAAGTGGAAAAACAACAACCATTATCTCACGTCTTGCATACTTGATTGAAGTTGTTGGTATTGCACCTTCCAATACGCTTACTTTGACTTTTACGAATAAAGCAGCAAAAGAGATGAAAGAACGAGCATTAAGTATGATGCAAAAGAGTGGTGCTTATCCACCACTTCTTTGTACATTTCATAAGTTTGGTCTGCTTTTTTTAAAATTTCATATTCATCTGCTTGGTCGTCAAAATAATTTTGTTGTTATTGATACGGATGATAAAAAGCGAATTATAAAAAAGATAAATGCCGAACTTCCTACACCTCTTATTGCAAGTGAGATTTCACGTTATAAAAATTCTTTAATGTCTCCTGATGATGCTTATAAGCAGGCAGAACTTTTTAATTATAAACAGATTGCAGAGGTCTATAGAAAATATGAACTCTATTTACAAGAGAATAATCTTGTAGATTTTGATGACCTGATTGCTTTGACTTATAAACTTTTAGATGAAAATCCAAAATTGGCACAAGAGACTTCACAAAAATATCAATATATAATGATTGACGAATATCAAGACACTAATGAATTGCAACTCAAATTAATTCAGAAACTTTGTACAAATCATAATAATATTTGTGTCGTAGGTGATGATGACCAAAGTATTTATGGTTGGCGTGGTGCGCATATTAGAAATATTATGGAGTTTGATGAAGATTTTAGTGGTGCACATATTATAAAACTAGAAGAGAACTATCGTTCTCGTACTCCCATTTTAAAAACAGCTAATGCTCTCATAGAACACAATCGCTCTCGTTTAGGCAAAAAATTAATAGCTACACGTGGAGCTGGTGAAGATGTCGCAACTATTAATTCAAATGATGAAAATGAAGAGGCTCGAAAAATTGCATTAAAAATTCAGAAACTACTTGATTCCGGAGTAAATGCAAATGAAATAGCAATTTTGTATCGAGTAAATGTACTCTCTCGTTCTATTGAAGATGGACTTAATCGTGCAGGTATCGGATATAAGCTTGTTGGTGGTTTGCGTTTTTACGATCGTGCTGAGATTAAAGATCTTATATCATATATTCGCGTTATAGCAAATAATCATGATGATTTCTCTTTTAAACGTATTGTAAATAAACCAAAACGTGGACTTGGGAAAGCGAGTGTTGATAAAATAGAATTGGCAGCACATGCAAACGGCAGCTCAATTTTCGAGTATCTGAAATCTGTCTCAATAAAAGATTTAGAATTATTGGTTAAGAAAAAAAATGCAGCAACACTCAAACAGTTTATTGTTAATATTGAAGCAGTTGCTAGTGTGGCAAAAGAGTCAACATATGAGTTTATTGATCGTCTTGAAGAGACATTTCATCTCAAAGATATCTATGTAAATATGCAAGATGGACAAGAACGTATATTGAATATGGATGAGTTCTATGCACTGTTTCGTGATTTTATTAAAAACAATCCGCAAGCCTCATTGGATGAGTTTCTTAATGAATTGACTCTTCAGAGTGACCAAGATCAAGTTGAGGGTGAGTCTATCTATATGATGAGTATTCATGCCTCAAAAGGGCTTGAGTTTGAGCATGTCTTTGTTATAGGGATGGAAGAGGGCTTTTTACCGCTTGTTGGCGATGGAAGTGATCTTGAAGAGGAGCGTCGTCTTGGATATGTTGCATTTACTCGTGCCAAAGAGACCTTAACACTCTCTCATGCAGCAAGTCGTTTTTACAAAGGACGCAGAAGTGACCTTGCGAAGAGTCGATTTTTTAATGAAGCAGGTTTATGTAATGGTTCTTTAATTGTTGAAAAGAAAACTGCTTTTAAAAAAGGGGATCTTGTACGCCATAAGATCTTTGGAACAGGACGTGTTACGGGTGTTAGTAAATCTGGAAGAGAGTTTAAATTGCAGATCAATTTTGCCGGTACAAAACGAGATATTTTAGCTTCATTTGTAGAGAGATTATGAATCGTCTTTTTGTTGCATATAAACCAAGTGGTATAGGATCAAATAAATTTCTTTATACCTTAAAAAGAAAGTACAACGATAAAAAAGCCGGCTTTGCAGGAACACTTGATCCTTTCGCAAAAGGAGTGCTTCTTGTTGGTTTTGGATCGTATACAAAATTATTTCGTTTTTTAAACAAAACACCAAAAAGATATAGAGCGACACTTTGGCTTGGTGCACATAGTGATTCTTTGGATATTGAAATGATTGAAGATGTTGATATTATCGAAGCATTTACAGACAAAGAGGTGCAAGAGGCTGTAAAGTCACTAGAAGGTACTTTGGAGTATGAACCTCCTATCTTTAGTGCAAAACGTATTAATGGACAGCGAGCGTATGATCTTGCTCGTGCCGGTAAAAAAGTTGAACTCAATAAGATAACTTCAACGATCTATGAGACAAAACTGCTTGCTTATGCACATCCTTTTGTTACCTTTGAAGCAACGGTTAGTGAGGGAACATATATCCGATCTCTAGGGCATATAATTGCGCAAAGACTTGGAATAAATGCGGGTAGTCTCAGTATGCTTGAGAGACTGAATGAAGGAGAGTTTTTTTATGAAAATGAGAAGCCTCTTGATATAAAAAAATCATTAAGTATTGAACAAAATTACTATTTGGGTGATGCTGATAATCTCCGCTATGGAAGAGTTCTTGCTTTAGAAGATTTAAAGATACAAAATGAAGGTAGTTATTGGCTTGATAACGGTGATTCAATAGCTATTATTACCATTATTGAAGATCGTGTAAAATATGAATTAGGAAGAATCCAATGTTAGTACTTGCAAGAAAAGAGAATGAGTCGATTGTTATAGGTGACAATATAACGATTAAGGTCGTTTCTATAGAAAATGGTGTTGTCAAGCTTGGTATTGAGGCACCACGAGATATCTCTATTATTCGTAGTGAACTCATCGATGAGGTGCGTGCAAGCAATAAAGCGGCTGTGCAGGATCATATGGTAAATAAAGATGATCTTGATTCATTAAATAAACTTCTTGGAAAAAAATAGACAATGAAAAAGTATAAGGCATATGCCAAAGTTAATATTTTTTTGAAAATCACAGGAAAAAGAGATAATTATCATGAAATGATCTCTCGTTTTATGAAGGTTAAAGAGCTTTATGATGAACTCTCGTTTGTACCAAAAGAGCAGAGTGGAGTGCTTCAAAACAATTTTGCTATTTTAGGTGATTTTTCTTGTGATACAAAACAAAATACTATATATAAAGCCTATGTTGCCCTTCAAAAGAGTGTTGATTCTAAAGCTTTAGAAGAGTTAATGCAACGATATGCTGTTGCCGTAACAAAACATATTCCTGCTTTTGCCGGACTTGGTGGAGGAAGTAGTGATGCAGCAACCTATCTGAAAATGTGTAATGAAGTCTTAGATCTAGGTCTGAGTCTAAATGAACTTGCAAAGATTGGTCTTTCTGTTGGTGCAGATGTACCATTTTTTATTTATGGCTATGAGAGTGCTAATGTGAGTGGAATTGGAGAAGTAGTAGAACCTTTTGAAGAAGAAGTGTTAGATCTTGAAATTGTTACACCAAAAATAGAGATAGCAACACCACGAGTTTACAAAGCATATAGAGAGAGTTTCTATGCGCCGATAGATGCTGTTGAAAGAGAGCGCCTGAAACAGATCAACTCTCGTGATATTCTTAAAAATATGAATGCTCAGGAGGCAAATGATCTCTTTGCTCCTGCCTTGCAAGAGTATAAAGAGTTAAAAAATTATTATAAAGAAGGTTTCTATTTCAGTGGAAGCGGTAGCAGTTTTTTTAGAGTAAAGGAAAATGTAAATGGGTGAGACAATAGCAAAAAATAAAAAAGCCTATCATGACTATTTTATAGAAGACAAGTTTGAAGCAGGACTTGTTCTCACTGGCAGTGAAGTGAAGGGGATTCGGGCACACCGAGTAAATCTCAAAGATAGTTTTATTCGTTTTGTGAAAGGAGAAGCATATCTCTTTAATGCCCATATTGGACGTTTAGAGACAACCCATCACTTTTATGGACATGAAGAACGAGGTTCTCGTAAATTACTACTCCACAAAAAAGAGCTTTTAAAACTTCAAAAAGCAGTTGAACGTGACGGTTATACGGTTGTTCCATTACAACTCTATTTTAACAATAGAAATATTGCAAAACTGCAGATCGCACTTGCAAAAGGGAAGCATTTGCATGACAAACGTCAAGATCTTAAAGAACGGGATCAAAAACGTGATATTGCCCGGGCTATGAAAGATTACTAATGCGAAAATTTTTTCTTTTTCTTTTTCTTTTTTTCTTTTCTAGCGCTCTTTTCTCTCTTGAGGTTAATATTATAGAGAAACATCCTGCAAATGGGAAGAGTACGCTTCTCCTCTTTAACAAAGAGAAGGGGACCATCTTGCAAGATGTTCGTTATGGTCGAAAAAGATTTCCTATTTTCAGCGATCCTGATAATGCACAATATTCCTATGCACTTATTCCTTTCTCCTATTATACAAAACTTGGAAAGAAAGTGTTGTATATTGACTATATACAACACAAAAAGCATAAAAGAGAATCTCTTTTTATAGAAGTTGTTTCCGGTGGATATAAAAAAGAGGAGATTCATGTTTCTGCTTCAAAAGTAAACCCTCGATCAAAGCAGGTACAAAAACGGATTTCAAAAGAGTATTCAGAGGCGATGCGGATTTATCATACAATAACACTAAAAAGCTATATTCATAAACCTTTTATATTACCGCTTCATAGTAAAATTACTAGTAATTTTGGAAAAGCACGGATATACAACGGCTCCTTAAAGGGGTATCATAGTGGAACTGATTTTCGTGCAAAAGTGGGTACCCCTATTATAGCTGCTAATGATGGGAGAGTTGTTTTGGTGAAAAAACGCTTCTATTCCGGAGGAACTGTTATTGTTGATCATGGTGAGGGGATTTATACCTGCTATTTTCATATGAGTCATTTTGATGTTCAAAAAGGAACAATTGTTCATCGTGGTCAGAAACTTGGATTATCGGGTCAAAGTGGACGGGTGACAGGACCTCATTTACATTTTGCAGCTAGAGTAGATGGTGTGCAGGTCGATCCATTGCAGCTGATAAAACTACTCAATAATAATCTTTTAAAGGAAAAAAATTAATGACACTTTTTCAACTTTTGATGCTTGGTGCATCGGCATTTTTTGCATATAAAATTTATGAACATATACAAACACTCAAAGACCCTCTTGATGGAGGAGATGAAAACGGAGAACAAAATAATGCTCCTTTTGATCCGACAACTTTAATAGAAGAAGCAGATAGTGCGATGCAAAGGGGTGATTTGCAAAAGGCACTTGCAATTTATACCGAAGCTGATCTTAAAGCAGAAAAAGATGCTGAAACACTCTTTAAAATGGGTTATGTTTTAGCGCAGCAAAATAGAGATGATGAGGCACTTGAACGTTATAAAGAGGCACTTGAACTTGATCCAGATAACACTTATATTCATCAGGCAATGGCATCTCTTTATAGAAAGATGGGTGAGTATGCGAGTGCAAGAAATCATCTCAATGCCTCTTTGTTGTTGGATGAAAAAAACCCGATCACATTTTACAACTATGGTAATCTTCTTGTTGATATGAAACATCCTGATGAGGCAAAAGAGATGTATAAAAGAGCACTTGAAATTGATGGTGATTTTCAAGAGGCAAAAGAGGAGTTGGCAAAACTTGAGGGAGAGAAGTGATGAAAATATTGGAAATTTATGAGTATCTCAATGAACTCTCACCCTTTGAACTCCAAGAGTCTTGGGATAATTCAGGGCTCTTAGTCGGAGACTTTAAAGAAGATATAACAACGGTTGCTCTCAGTATTGATGTTGATGAAGAACTTATAGACTCTTTAGAAGACGGAACTTTACTTATTACACATCATCCTATTATTTTTGGAGGATTGAAGCAGTTGGAATTTTCCAAGTATCCTGCAAATCTTATTCATAAAATGATTCGTAAAAATATCTCAAATATTGCAATGCATACTAATTTTGATCAGACACATCTCAATGATTATGTGGCGACTGAGATTTTAGGGTATGAAATTATTCAAAAAGATGGTTTTGTAGCTTATCTTGATATTCATGAAGATTTTGAGACATTTGCCAAAAAAGTTTCATCTGCTTTTGGTTTACCTCATGCAAAGTGTGTCAAGGCAGATAATTTTGTAAAAAGAGCAGCACTGACAACGGGTAGTGGATGCTCTTTGATGCGAAGTTTGGATGCTGATTGTTTCTTGACAGGTGACATAAAATATCATGATGCAATGGAGGCAAAAAGTATAAATCTCTCTTTAATTGACATTGGTCACTATGAAAGTGAGCGATTTTTTGCACAAATTTTGCAAAAGCATTTGAAAAATTTAGGTTTAAAAGTTATAATTGCGTCATCAGAAAATCCATTTACATATATTTAAGTATATTTTAGCTGTAGTGGATGACAGTAAAACCCCCAAAGGACTCCAATGAACAAGCACTTAAAGCAACTAATTGACCTCTCTATAGTAGATAAAGAGATAGATGCGTTTGAGCCTCAAATCGAAGAAGCAAACTCAAAATATGAAGCAGCATTAGCAAAAACAAAGAGTATTGAGTCAGATATTGAAAATTTAACGAACGAAATTAAAGAAGAAGAAGCAAAAAAAGCAAAAAATGAATTGCACCTTGCCGAACTCTCTAGCAAACTTGAAGAGAATGCAAAAAAATCTTCTGAAGTAAAAACTGAGCGTGAGATGAAATCTCTGCAACTTGAAGAGGAAATTGCAAAAGAGCAGATCACATTTGCAAATGAAGAGATCGAGAGACTTGAAAAAATTATCGAGATGAAAAAAGAGCAGATTGCTGCGGCAGAAGCTTCTTTTGAAGAATTAAATGCAAAACTTGAAAGTGTCAAAGCAGATGTTGATGCACAACTTGAAGCAATTAATAAAGAGCGTCAAGAAGTTTTCAAGAAAAAAGAGAAACTTTTAGCAGATATTAACCAAAAAGGTCTTGCTTTTTATCAAAAGATCCGTAGATGGGCAAAAAATACAACAGTTGTTCCTGTAGAGGAGCAGGCTTGTATGGGTTGTCATATGGTTATTGGCGATAAAGTATATGCTGATGTTATCAGAGGTGAAGATATTACAACATGTCCACACTGTGGTCGTATTCTTTACGTGAAAGCCAGCGAAGAGTAGGCGTTGAGCCTCTTTAGTATTTGTTATTATCTCTTAAGTGGTGTGCTCTATATAGTAGCATTACCGCTTCTCGTTTTACTCTCTTTTAAAAAAAAATACAAAGAATCAATTCCTGCACGATTTTTTCTCTTTAAAAATCCTCCTTTTAAAAGTTTAGATGCACTCTGGTTTCATGTTTGCTCACTCGGTGAAGCGAGAGCACTTGCTCCGATTTTAAAAGAGTTGAAAGATCAAAAGATTCTGATCTCAACAATTACACAGACGGGAAATAACGAAGCAAAAAGATATGATGCTGAGGTTCGATATTTACCTTATGAACTTTTTTTACCTTTTTGGATTAAAAGAGAGAAACTTGTTGTTATTTTAGAAGCTGAGTTTTGGTATATGCTTTTTAAAGTGGCATATGCAAAAGGTGCAAAAATTATTTTACTCAATGCCCGTATCTCTGATAAAAGCGTCGATAAATATATGAAATTTGCATGGTTTTATAAGCAACTGCTTGCAGATGTTTCTATGATCTATGTACAGAGCGAGATTGATAAAAACAGATTTTTGGCTCTTGGGGCGAAAAATATTGAAGTTATCGGCAATATTAAACTTGCAGGTAGGATTAAAAAAACAAAGAGTTATTCAAAACCTGAAAATATTGAATTGATTGTTGCCGGTAGTACGCATCCTAATGAGGAGAGCGTGATTTTAGAAGCATTTTCGGCTTATAAAAAGAGTAAAGAGAATGTACGGCTTATTGTTGTTCCAAGGCATCCTGAACGTTTTGAGCGTGTATATGAGTTGATGCAAAGTTATGCACAGAAGCATAATCTAACATTGGAGAAGTTTTCTCAAACACAAGCATTTCAAAGTGATTTGATTTTAGTTGATAGGATGGGCGAGCTAAATAATATTTATGCTATTAGTGATATAGCAATACTTGGTGGCGCATTTCGTGAAGATATTGGCGGACATAATCCACTTGAACCCGCCTATTTTGGATGTAAAATTATTACAGGTAAGCACTTTTTTCATCAAAAAGAGCTTTTTAAATATGTACATCATGTACAGTACGTGGATCCGGATGAGATCGCAGAAGCTTTAATTAAAGCAAAAGAACTTCCACCTTCAATGGTTGAGGAGAAGATAAACTTAGAACCGGTGGTTCAAAAAATTAAGGAAATTATTAAATAATGGCAACAGAAAAAGCATATAAATTATTGGCACGTCAGGAGGGAATCTCTAACAGTGCCGCAAAATCTATGATAGACAGAGGACTTGTCTATGTAGGGAATAAAAAAGTGATGATCGCTCGTGGAGAGATTGATGAACGAACAATTTTTCGTGTAGAGAAAGTTGAAAAAGTAAAACCTATCTTTGAGAATGATGATATTATAGTAGTGGATAAACCTGCTTATGTCAATTCAGATGAGATAGAACGTCAATTTAAAGGCGCAAGACTGCTGCACAGACTCGATCGTGAAACAAGCGGTGTTTTAATGCTTGTAAAGAATGAAGAGTTCCGTACAAAAGCGATTAAAGAGTTTGCACAGGATAAAGTTTATAAAGAGTATATCGCATGGGTTGAAGGAATTATGACAGAGCCTATTGAGGTAGATAAGCCTATTCTTACCCAAAAGAGAAACAATCGTGCGACTTCCAATGTCTCTCCAAAAGGAAAACCTGCAAGAACAGAGTTTTTTCCAGATATAGTGAGTGCAAAAAAGACAAAAGTAAAAGTCATCATTCATAATGGGCGTACTCACCAGATCCGTGTTCATGCAAGATATATTGAACATCCTATTATCGGTGATGAACAGTATGGCGGACGTCGTGCAAAGCGTGTTATGTTGCATGCACATAAAGTAAGACTCTTGGGTATGGAGTTTGTAGCCCCTGAGCCAAAAGCATTTAAAACTTTTGAATAATTTATGTTTTTTTTAATTAAAATATATGTACAATATACAAAAATAAAGTAGATTGTATGTCTTTTAGAACGAAACTTTTTTATATATTTTTATTCTACGGTCTCTTGTTGGCAGTAGTTGCAGAGTTATTTATGGTAAAAATAAATAAAGATGTGGTTCGAAAAGACAGTTTGAAAAAAGCAGCTTTATATGCAGAGGCTCTTAGGGAAGATTTTCAGCAAAATATTAATAATGCAAGGGCTAAACTAGAAGCATTGCGTCAATCGAAGATACTGCGTGAAAATTTTGAAAAAAATCGTGTGACAGAGTACTCAAAAGAGCTTTTTTTAGATATTGCAAGAACATCTCCAAATATTATGCAGTTACGTTTCATCAATTTAGACGGGGATGAAGCGATTCGTATCAATCGTATCTCTTTACATCAAGAAGCATATATACAAAAAAAGAGTCATCTCCAAAATAAAGCAAAAAGATACTATTTTAAAGATATTTTACGATTAAAAGATGGAGAGTTTTGGTATTCAAAAGTCGATCTTAATGTAGAGCATGGAAAGATACAAATACCTATCCATCCTGTATTTCGAATTGGGACACCTTACTATTATAAGGGTAAAAAAGAGGGTGTATTAATTCTGAATATTTTTATGCAAAGTTTTTTAGACTCACTTGTCAGGAGTGATATATATAGTATTTATCTGCTTGATCATGAAAATTATATATTGGTTGATTCTGCACATAAAAATGAGTGGAGTCGCTATTTAGTTAATAAAGAATCATCTCCACAGCTCTCTTTGAAGCATTTGGAAAAACTTGGAGCGTATAAACTTGATCTGAAAATAGGGAATAAAGAGGGGCTTAAAGTTCTTATAATACCTCGTAAAAAATATATTGTTACACAGGTTGAGGATAATTTTTATCAATTTTTCTGGGTTGTTTTTGCTGTTGTCCTTCTCTCTTTTCCTTTGGCATATTTAATGTCAATAGTTCCTTCAAAATTAAATTCAAAAGTGAATGAACTTAATGAAAAATTGACAGAAGAAGCAAATAAAAAAACACTTTTACTCTCTCTGTTTGATCTGAGTGATGCTGTACTGTTCAAATGGAATTGTGATGAAAAATGGAGTGTTAGTTATGTATCTAACAGTGTAGAAAAGCTTTTAGGATATACTCCCGAAGATTTTATTCACAATAGAGTTGCTTATCTCCATTGTATTTATCATGACGATTTAGAGCGTGTAGAGGAGGAATTAAAGAGTGCAATCGTATCAAAATCCTACTTTTTAACACATAAACCATATAGAATCGTGACAAAAGATAGAAAAATTAAATGGATCTTGGTTCATACTGTTATTATTCGTAATGAATTGGATGAAGTTATTAATTTTGTCGGTTATCTGAATGATATTACACAAATGAAGCAAAAAGAGTTTGCTTTGGAAAATTTGGCACGAGTTGACCAATTGACACAAATTAATAACAGACTCTATTTGGATGAAGTGCTTATGTCTCAATATTATCGTTTTAATCGTTATGCTGAAGAGAGTACACTTATTTTGATAGACATAGATTATTTTAAATCTGTTAATGATGAGTATGGACATATAGTGGGAGATAAAATTTTAATAGAATTTGCTGAAATTTTAAAGCGCTCTATTCGTAAAGATGATATTCTTGGACGATGGGGTGGAGAAGAATTTTTAATTATTTTGCCACATACGGATATAGAACGAGGGAGTATTTTAGCAGAAAAACTTCGTAAAATCATAGAAACCCACAGCTTTAAAATAGTAGGAAAAAAGAGTGCATCTTTTGGTGTCTCAACATTTGTGGTGGGAATGAGTGTTGAACAGTGCGTAGATATGGCAGATCAGGCTCTTTATAAGGCAAAAAAAGCTGGAAGAAATATAGTAAAGCGTGCAGAGATAAAAGCAAGTATAAAGAAAAAATAAGATAATATTGCGAACATTTTAGAGGAGCTTCTATGTTTTCTACCTTAACAGATTCATTTACAAATGCAATTAAAAAGATTCGTTTTCATGATGATGAAAAAGCATTGTCAAAAGCATTAAATGAGTTAAAAAAGAACTTACTTAAAGCAGATGTAAACCATAAAGTCGTTAAAGAACTGATTCAAAAAGTTGAACTTGAGACAAAAAAAGCTGGTATCGGTAAAGATCAGTTCTTGGATGCAATGCGAAAAACATTGCATGACCTTTTAGAAGTCGGAGGAAATAAAGGTTTTGTGTTTGCTCCAAACCCTCCGACTGTTATCTTAATGACAGGTCTTCAGGGTTCCGGTAAAACAACAACTACAGGAAAACTTGCAACATACCTTAAAAACAAAGGTAAAAAAGTTCTTATTGTTGCAGCCGATCTGCAGCGTCTTGCAGCAGTTGAGCAGCTCCGTCAAATTACACAGCAGATTGAAGTAGAGCTTTATGAAGATGAAGCAACGAAAAATCCTGTTGAAGTTGTTAAATCTGCGATCACCTATGCAAATTCAAAGATCTTTGATGTTGTTCTTATAGATACTGCCGGTCGTTTGGCTATTGATGATGAATTGATGGAAGAACTTCATAATGTGAAAAAAGCTGCTAATCCAGATGAGATCTTTTATGTTGCTGACTCATTGACAGGTCAAGATGCTGTGAGAACGGCTATGACATTTAAAGAGAAGATCGGTATTGACGGTGTTATTCTTTCAAAATATGATGGTGATGCCAAAGGCGGGGTGGCTCTTGGTCTTTCATCTCAGGTAAAAGTACCACTTCGTTTTATCGGTATGGGTGAGAAGATGGAAGACCTGGAAGTCTTCCTTCCGGATCGTATTGTTAACCGTCTTATGGGTTTTGGAGATATTGAAGGTTTAGCAGAGAGAACAGCTAATGTTATTGATGAAAAACAAGCCAAAAAACTGACTAAAAAGATCCAAAAAGGAAAATTTAATTTTAATGACTTTTTAGAACAGATGGAACAGATGAAAAAAATGGGTTCAATGAGCTCAATTATGGGAATGATTCCTGGTATGGGTAATATGGCAAAAGCTGTTAAAGATTTTGATTTTGAAAACTCATCAGAGCTTAAAAATATAAAAGCTATGGTGAGCTCTATGACAGCAAAAGAACGCGAGAATCCAGATCTGTTAAACAACTCAAGAAAACAGAGAATCGCAAAAGGGTGCGGACTTGAAGTTGTTGAGATTAATAGAATGATCAAACAGTTTAAAAATGCTGGAAAAATGGCGAAAAAATTCTCAGGTAAAAATGGGATGAAACAGCTTCAAGCAATGATGGGTCAAGCAGGTGGACCTGGTGGAATGGGTGGATTGCCTAGATAGTATTGCTTTTTAAGAAAAGTTAAGCTATAATTCCGACGAAATTAAAATCTTCTTAAACAATACCTCTGTGATAAGAAGATTCTTAGCCTATTTACTGGTTAAATGTGTACATCCAACTATAGAGATGGTAAGAGGGAAGCAAAATTATTTTATATTTATAACTACAATAATACTTCCCCCCTCTATCATAGCTTTTATCAAGATGCACAGACTTAACCAGTAATAGGTAAAAATTAATAATAGGAAATTAAATGACAGTAATTAGACTTACTCGTATGGGAAGAAAGAAAAAACCGTTTTATCGTATCGCGGTAACAGATAGCCGTAAACGTAGAGATGGTGGTTGGATTGAGCTTATTGGTTATTATAACCCAATGACAAAAGAGCTTAAAGTTGATAATGAAAGAGTTGATTACTGGTTAGGCGTTGGTGCTAAAATGAGTGATCGTGTTAAAAAGATAACTGGTCGTTAATTATGATTGCTGATTTTGTCGCACAATTTGCAAGACTGATAGCATCACATCCTGATGATATAAGAGTTGAAGTTCAAGAGGGCGATGAAATAACAGAGATAGTACTCTATTCAAATCAATCTGATATTGGGAAGCTAATAGGTAAGAGTGGTAAAATGATAGGTGCTATAAAGACTGTTATCTCTGGTTGTAAAGCCAAAGATGGCGTGAGTTACAGAATCAATGTCGAAGCAGTTTAAAGAACCTCTTCTTCATATTGCTACTATCGGTAAAACGGTTGGTATCAAAGGTGATATGAAATTGCATATTAAGTCAGATTTTCCTGAACAGTTTAAAACTGGGAGCTCTTTTCTTATAAACAAAAAAGAGAAAATTACTTTGAGTGATGTTAATCTTGAACGTGGTCTTGTAAAAATAAATAGTATTACAAATCCCGAAGATGCTAAAAAGTTTACAAATACGAAACTTTTTACAACATATGAAGATACAAGAAAAAATTGTCATTTGAATGATAATGAGTATTTCTTTTTTGACTTAGAAGATTGTGATATTTATGAAAATGGGAATTTACTTGGTCGTGTAAAAGAGGTTGAGAGAATTAATGTTACAAATTATTTGAGTATTGTAACAGATGCTACTTTGGTAGAGAAGGGTTTTGCAAAGAGCTTTTTAGTTCCTTTTATAGAACCTTTTAAAGTTGCTGTAGATATTAAAGCAAAGCGTATTGAACTGCGTGGAGCTAAAGATATTTTAGAAGCATCTTAAGATGAAGTACACATTTGTTACGCTTTTTCCTAACCTTATTGAGGGTTATTTTAAAGACTCAATTTTAAAGCGTGCTATAGAGAAAGATGTGTTGGAGATTGAGTATCTCAATCCAAGAGACTTTTCAAAAAACAAACACTTTAAAGTTGATGATACCGCAGTAGGTGGTGGTGCCGGGATGGTTATGAATCCACAGCCACTCTTTGATGCACTCGATGATTTGAAACAAAAAGATGAAGATGTTCATATCATCTTTATGACTCCGGTTGCAAAACCTTTTGTTCAAAATGACGCAAAACGTTTAGCAAAAAAGTCTCATATAGCGTTTGTGAGTGGACGCTATGAGGGAATGGATGAGAGAGTTATTGAAAAGTATGCCGATGAAGTCTATTCTATTGGTGATTATATATTAACAGGAGGCGAATTGGCCTCTTTGGTAATATGTGATGCTGTCAGTAGAAATATAGAAGGTGTCTTGGGAAATGCTGAATCTTTAGAGGTTGAGAGTTTTGAGACGCCACTTTTAGAAGCACCAAGCTTTTCAAAACCACAAAACTATGAAGGTTTCCGTGTTCCATCAGAATACTTAAAGGGAAATCATAGTAAAATTCGCTCACTGAAATTTGCCTTGTCTGAAGCAAAAACTAAGTTTTTCAGACCGGAGCAGCTAATTAAATATAATTGTTTACATACAATTGACACTCTTTCTAAAAGAAAGAAGCGTTAGCATAAATGAGGATATCCTCATTTACTAAAATAAAATTAAGGAATTGACTTATGAGAAATAAGTACATTGAAAACTTTGAAAAAGCACAAATCGCTGAGAAAAACATTCCAGATTTTCGTGCTGGTGATACTGTTCGTTTAGCAGTAACAATTAAAGAGGGTGACAAAACTCGTATCCAAAATTACGAGGGTGTTTGTATCGCTAAACGTGGTCAAGGTACTGGTGCAACTATTACAGTACGTAAAATCGGTGCAAATGGTGTTGGAATTGAGAGAATTTTTCCACTATATACTGATTCTGTTGAAGAGATTACAGTTGTTCGTCGTGGTCGTGTACGTCGTGCAAAACTTTTCTATCTTCGTAGTCTTGCAGGTAAAAAAGCACGTATTAAAGAACTTAGAAGAAAATAATTCTTCTAGGCTCTTTAGCCTTCCAACTCTCTATTCTTCCTTCATACAACTTTTAGCATAAAAATTTTTTTATAAATTTTAAATTTTATTGATGTATAATCATTCAAAATAGATGATTATGGACAATACATGAATTATATAGCCGACCTCAAAAAAGTTGTAGAGATAAACTCATATACAAAAAACAGAGATGGTATAAATATTGTAGGTGAAATTTTTGATGAGTGGTTCAAAGATTTAGGCTTTGAGATAAATATTTATAAACGTAATAATATTGGAGATCATCGATATTATAAATCCCTTACTACAGCAAATGCTTCCAAACTTCTTCTTTTAGGTCATCTTGATACTGTTTTTCCTCCTGGTAAATTTGAATACTTTATAGAAGATGATGAATGGGTATATGGCCCTGGTGTGTGTGATATGAAAGGTGGTAATATTGTACTGCTTGAGGCTCTGAGAGAGATTTACAAGAGTCATCAGCAAATTACCAATATTGATGTTCTTTTTGTCAGTGATGAAGAGACGGGAAGTGATGACTCAAAATATCTTACTGCAGAACTTGCACGTGAGTATGATTACTGTTTTGTTTATGAAGCTGCCGGTAAAAATTTGGAATTGGTAACTGGCCGTAAAGGTGTCGGAACATTTTTTATAGATATTGAAGGCAAGGCTGCACATGCGGGTAATCATTACAGTGATGGCTATGATGCCAATTTGGAACTATCTTATAAGCTTCAGGAGTTAGTCAAACTAACAGACCTTGAAAAAGGGACAACAGTAAATGTGGGTCAAATTGAAGGCGGGATTGGTGCAAATACTGTTTCACCCCATGCAAAAATGACTTTTGAGTTACGTTATAAGGTAAGTAAGGAGAGAGACAGAGTTCTAAAAGCGATTGAAGAGATAGTAAACAACTCATATGTAGCAGGAACTCAATCAACACTCAGTGGCGGAATTCAAAGAGATGTTATGCAGACATCCAAAGAGTCTTTAGGAGTTATTGAGAGTATTGAGCGTATTACAAAAGAGCAAATCTTGTTTGAAGAGCGTGGTGGTGTCAGTGATGCAAATATTGTCAGCTCCTGTGGTGTTGTAACATTAGATGGTTTCGGACCTTATGGTGATGGGGATCATACGGTTAAAGAGAGAGCATTAAAGAGCAGTTTTCTCAGTAGAATTGAGATGAGCAGAAAGTTATTTGCATATTTTATACAAAATTTAAAATTTTAAAGGGGAAAAAATGGGTGAAAGAAAAATAGGAATGTGGCTGTATAAAAATGGGGGCGGTGAAAAGATAGGAGCAAAGATTATTAAAAAATTAAAAGAGCGTGATATTGCTGTACTTGATAATTTACATCTAAAAAATGCCATTGCAAAAAATTCACATATTATTTACAGGGGAGAGGAACATTATGGTGAAAAACTGGATAAACTTGATCTCTTTTTCTCCTATAATGCCGGCGAACAGACACAATACCAGATGTATCTCTATCAGGCATTAAACCGTGTTATTCCAATGATTAACTCCTATGATGCTTTTGCTTTAACTGAAGATAAGTTTCAAACAGCTTTTCTTTTAAGAAATAACGGTGTGAAAACTGCAGACTATAAGTTATGCCACAGGGATAATGGAGATGAACTTAAAAAGATTATAAAAAAATGGGATAAGATGGTCTATAAACCGACAGATGGCTGGGGTGGAGTAGGTCTTACCAAAATAGAAAATGAAGCAAGTCTTGATATGTTGATGCCTTTTTTAAATCAGATGGATCTGCGTTTTTTCTATGTAGAAAAGTTTATAGATTATGATAATACAGATTTTCGTGTAGATATTGTAGATGGGGAGTTCGTCTCTTGTTATGGTAGAAAAGCAGGTGGCAGCGATTGGAGAACAAATATCACAAGTGGGGGATCTGTTTTTGTTCGTGAGGCGAATGACGAGGTAGTGGAGATTGCCAAAAAGGCATGTAAGGTTACAGGTGTGGATATTGGCGGTGTTGATATTATTTATGATCGAGAAAAAGAGGAGTATATTGTTTTGGAAGTAAATGGAATTCCTGCATTTGCAACACCGGAACAGGAAAAAATGGGTCTTGATTTTAATGATAAAAAAATTGATTTAGTTGTAAACTTAATTGACAGAAAAACGAAGTAAGAGTATTATTTCGAAAAAATTAAGGTAAATATATTGAGACAACAGTACAGTTCTTATGATGAGTGTGTAGCATTCTTTAAAGCGGCACAAAAATCAAATCCAGATCTTTTCAAGATTGAAACTATTGGAGAGACTTGGGAAGAACGAGAAATAATAGCAGTAACAATTACAAAAAACATTGACTCTCATAAAGAGAAACCCGCACTTTTTTATACAGGAACAATTCATGCAAGAGAGTGGATTGGTATAGAACTCTCACTTACTTTTGCAAAATATATTTTAGAACATATTGATTATGATCCGCAACTTAATGCTATTTTAGACAAAACAACCCTCTATATGGTACCGTGTGCAAATCCGGATGGGTTTGAATATTCACGTAATCACTTTGCCTTTTGGAGAAAAAACCGTCGTAAAAATCCAGATGGCAGTTATGGTGTTGATCTCAATAGGAACTTCAGCATCGGTTTTTCTCCAAATAAAAACTATACATCAAATGTATATTCCGGTCCTGAACCATTTTCTGAGCCAGAGACAAGAGCATTGCGTGATTTCTTTGTAGCACATGAAAATATTACTATTGCTTTAGATTATCACTCTCAAGGAAATGTTTTCTTTCCTGCACACAACTTTATTCACGAAGATGCCGAAGATGCAATAGATCTGAATATCCTTGCTTCAAATATGGCAGAAGAGATTCGTAAAGAATCAGGTCGTGAGTATGGTGTTCATATGGGAAAACCTCCTGTACATCTTATTTCAGGAAGTGGGCGTGAATTTTACTACTCAAGAGGAACTCTTGCTTTAGTCGTTGAAGTAGGGAGTAGAAATATTTCAGATTATATAGAGCATATGAGTGAAAATATTGAAGAGAATATTCCTGCATTGATGATGGCTCTCTCTGAAGTAAACAATTATAAAAAAGAGAATGCCCTTCCTCGTGTTCAAAATTGTTGTGCACCTATCATCGCTTCTAAAGAGATAACACTGGAGTGGGATTATATTGATGATGAGACAATCTTCTTTGAGATCTATCGATCAACAAAGAAAAAAGGTTTTGCTCAGGCATCCAACAGAATCGGTATGACAAAACTCAAAACATTTACAGATAAAAATCTCAAATGTGCTACAAATTACTATTATTATATTCGTGCAGTTTGTAAAGATAAAGCTTCTAAATCACCATTTGGACAGATGGTTGGGGTGAGAACACATCCTGCAGAGAGTATGTTTTCAAAAATTCTCTATCCTGTAGCTTCAAAAATCGGTTATGTAGGAGAGAAGACAAAGAAAAATGCAGAACATTTTGGAAATAACTCTATGTTTGTTGGTATTTCTGAAAATAAAGGTGAATGTTTGGGTGTTGCAGGCTTTTCATTGCAGACTATTCCTGAAAATGCGATCATTACAGAAGCAAAAATCTCTTTTTATCCTATGAATCGTGTCGCTGTTCAAGTTGAACGATATGGAGAGTGGAGAGTCGGGCAGATGGATGAGAGAACTATTGATAATATCAGTAGTTTTGATGAGATCAAAAATGCAAAGATGCTTTCATATATTGACAGACCAACAGAAGCAGCACAACTCTCCCAAGGGATCTGGAGAACCTATAAATTTGCAGCGCAAGAGATAGCTGTTCTTCAAAAGTCACTCAAACGCAGAGAAGCATACTTTAAAATGCAAGGGCCATCTTCACTGCCACTCGATCGTGCTTCACAACTTATGCAGTGGGATATAGGGTATGGAAAATTTAGTGGAGGGCTTACATATAGACCAAAACTGGATATCTCTTATACTATAGATGAAGCAAGATTGGATCTCGCTTCTGCATCAGAGTTTACAATTAATGAAGATGATATTAAAGATACAGCACTTCATTCCGGTTTTGATCAAAGTGGAATGGAAAAGTTTGCATGTATGGAGTTTGATCTAACGAATCTTCCAGATGTTGAAACTACAGTTGTATCAAAAGCATATATAGAGATAGAGAGTGTACTGATAAACTCTAAGAGTAAAAGTTTACGTTTTCATATAGAGATGATTGAATCGATTGATGGTGAGATCACATATGCAAAAATTCAAAATAGAAAAATTATTGAGCGTATTGGTTATGATGTTAGTGTGAGTGATCTTCAAGATAATGCAAAACAGCGTTTTGTATTTGATAGATATACTATTAATGAATTAATCAAATTATGTAAAGAGAATAAAAAAGTTCTTTTTGTTATCTCAGCATCATCACATAAGGAAAAAGTAGCTTCTGAATATGTAAGCTGGTTAGATAAAAAAAGAGTGAATCGTCCGAGTTTAACACTTCACTATATAAAGAAACGTAAAAATCCACCTGCACAGGTTTCAAATTTACGTACAAGTTTTGAAAATGGAGTTATTAAACTTGAATGGGATAATCCAAAAGATGATGGCTTTAAAGGTGTTATTGTTGTAAAGAATCCATTTAAAGTTCCATGTTCTCCATATGATGGACAAAAACTCTATGGTGGAAGTGATAATTATACATATGATAACTTTGGTGACAGGGAAGTACATAAGTACTATGCAGTCTTTTCATATGATGATGTGCCGAACTTTTCAGAGCCTACATATATAGAAATTAATGTTTAAATCTAACATTATGTAACTGTAAAAACTTTTTAAAAAGTTTTTGCAGAACTTCCCAAACATTAAGCTTCTTCTAAGCATATTCCCCCTATAATTCCCATCCACAAACAGAGAGA
>Ga0256843_1000474_pt1 | contig 34488 bp, 30 predicted proteins | sample AlvinellametaG_FD_191572 | JGI IMG/M metagenome (GOLD analysis project Ga0256843, IMG submission 191572) | Pompeii worm associated microbial communities from hydrothermal vent at the East Pacific Rise, Pacific Ocean - Alvinella | ecosystem: Host-associated > Annelida > Integument > Unclassified ...
TTGAGGACTTAAATATAAAAGCAATGCAAAGATTGTGGGGCAGAAAAATTTCTGATTTAGCTTTTAGTGAGTTTGTCTCTATCTTGGAGTATAAAACAAATTTAATTAAGATTGATAAATTCTATCCATCATCTAAAACTTGTTCTAATTGTGGGTTTGTTTTAGAGAGACTAAATTTAAAAGATAGAGTTTGGATTTGTTCTGAGTGCAAAACATATCACGATAGAGATTTGAATGCAAGTATAAATATCTGTAGAGTTGGGACATCCACTCTTGGTACAGATGGCGTAAGACTGGCTATTTGTCAGCAACCATCGCTTTAAAACCAGAATCCCCCGCATTTATGCGTGGGGAGTATGTCAATTAATTATCAAAGCTAACTCAATATCTGTTAAAATTCCATAAAAAAAATTAAAGTTTTTACAAAAGGAATAAGATGATTAGTACAGTTAATTTGACAAAGAGGTATGGGAAAAGAGTTCTTTTTGATAAGATTTCTATCTCTTTGGATAAAGGAAAAAGATATGGATTAATCGGTGCAAATGGTGCCGGAAAATCTACATTTATGAAGATTTTAGCAGGTCAAATTGAACCAAGCGAAGGTGAAGTGGTCATCCAACCAAATGCTAAACTAGGAGTCTTAGGGCAAAATCAGTACGCTTTTGAGGATTTTACACTAAAAGATGCTGTACTCTACGGAAACAAGAGACTCTATGAAGCTACAAAAGAGAAAGAGCGTCTCTACCTTGAAGGTAACTTTGATGATGATGAAGTCAATAATCGCTTAGGTGAGCTTGAAATGATCTGTGTAGAAGAAGACCCTACTTATGAAGCAGAGGTGAGAATTGAAAAGCTTTTGACTGCTCTTGGATTTCCTGTGGAGACTCATGATAATTTGATGAGTTCAATTACTGGTGGAGATAAGTTCAAGATTTTGCTTGCTCAAGTACTATTTCTCAATCCTGATATTTTACTACTAGATGAGCCAACTAACAACTTAGACATGGAGACAATTGCTTGGTTAGAAGAAGAGCTTAAAAGATTTGAAGGTGTTTTGGTAGTAATTTCTCACGATAGACACTTTTTAAATGCAGTTGTCACTAATATTTTGGATTTGGATTTTCAGACAATTAGAGAGTTTAGTGGTAATTATGATGAGTGGTACATCGCTGCGAATCTTATCTCAAAACAGCAAGAGATGGAAAGAGCCAAAAAGCTAAAAGAGAAAGCCGAGCTTGAGAAGTTTATTGCTAGATTTAGTGCCAACGCTTCCAAAGCCAAACAAGCAACAAGTCGTCAAAAACAGCTTGAAAAATTGAATATTCAAGAGATTAAACTATCTAGCAGAAGAGACCCTTCTATCGTTTTCAAGCCTAATCGAGAAATCGGAAATGAGATTTTGGAAGTAGAAGGACTTTCTAAAAGTTATGACAATCTAAAAGTCTTTGAAAATATAAATTTCAAGCTAGAAAAAGGAGACAAAATTGCTCTAATTGGTAGCAATGGTGTAGGAAAGACCACTCTAATTGAGATTTTGATGGGTAATTTAGAGGCTGATAATGGAGAGTTTAAGTGGGGGCAGACAATCCACAAAACATACTTCCCTCAAAATACGACTGATATTTTAAATAGTGATGATAAACTCTACCAATGGATTCAATCTCACAACAAAAAGTGGCATATTGACGAGATTAGAAAAGCTCTGGGGAGAATGCTATTTTCTGGAGAGGAGCAAGAAAAGAGCGTAAAAGATTGCTCAGGAGGAGAAAAACATAGGATAATGCTCTCAAAAATGATGATGGATAGTGCCAATTTTTTAGTGCTTGATGAACCAAATAACCATTTAGATTTAGAAGCAATTGTAGCTCTTGGTGAAGCTCTACACAACTACCAAGGTGGAGTAATATGTGTCACACACGACAGAGAATTAATCGATGCCTTTGCAAATAGAATAATCAAACTCAATGATGACGGTACAATTACAGATTTTCGTGGGAATTATGAGGAGTTTGTTGCCAAATATCAGAGCTAGGATTAAAGGGAGTTTAGCTCCCTTTTTAGCTCTTGGATTCTCTTTTGGCGTAGTCTCTCTAGCTCATCACCTAAAGCTTTTCCCTTAAAACCCATCTTAATTAGTTGAGTCGGAGTAGTACCAATATCAAAAGCTCTATCCCATACTCCAATCTTTTTGGCAAGTTTTGAGACCTCATCATCATAAGAGAGAATAGAGCTTTTTACTGGCTCTTTTTTGGCGAGGTTTGCTACAAATTCCAAGTCTATCTTTTGGGGATAGGTAATATTTAGCTTTTTTTTGTAGAGATTTGGGGCACCAATTCTACTTAATAGTCTACTCATGTCAAAATCTATAAATCTTTTCAAAACAGCCAAAAATAGAAATTCATAAAGTTCTGGAGAGACTCTATTTTGATATTTTACTAGAGCTTTTGAGATTTTCAAAAATTGCTTTTTTGAGATTTTAAAGCCAAAAATCTTCTCATCTACACCGCTTTGAACAATGATAAAAAGTCCATAGTGAAGATATTTAGCACTAAAAAGCTTTTTTAGCTCTCCAAAAATACGCTCCTTTGGCAAGTCATCTAAATCTATTTGTCTAAATAATCTACAACTATTCTTCTCTAGCTTTAATCCAAATCTAGCACCAAATTGTACACCTCTTAATACTCTTAAAGAGTCCTCTACGAAGCTTTTATAGTCTGTTGCTCGAAGAATCCTATTTTGCAAATCATTGAGACCTCCCCAAAAATCTATCACTTCTTTACTTTTAGTATCAAACATCAAGGAGTTAATCGTAAAATCTCGTCTGCGACTAGCCTCTTTTGGCTCTTTTGCTAATTTGACTTCAAAGCCTCTGTGACCAAGTCCAGTTTTATTATCAATTCTAGGCAGGGCAATATCGATATTTCCATACTTATAGACGAAGAAACTTTTGCCTACACCAAGTGCTTCAAGCTTACTCATCGCCTCTTCAAAACTCTTCACAGAGATTCCAAAGCACTCAATATCAATATCAAAAACCTCTCTTTTAAGAAGTAAATCTCTGACTGCCCCACCGACGATAAAGCAGTGGACATTATAGTTTTGCTCTAAAAACTCTATGACAAAAAGAGTCTCTTTTAGGATTTTAGGAGGTAAAGATGATAAAAGGGATGTTTTTTTTAGCTTTTTCACTATTTTTTGCCCCAAAAGCTGGGGCTAGCATTACTTTGAAGCATAGTTTGCAATAATAGAACCCATCTCAGAACAGCTTACAACCTCTTTGGCTCCAAATGTAGAGATATCGCCTGTTCTATAGCCATCAGCTAGAGCTTTTTTGATTGCGTTATCGATTCTTTGAGACGCTGAAATCTCATTAAGAGCATACTTTAGCATCATTGAAGCACTAGCAATTGTTGCAATTGGATTGGCAATACCTTGTCCTGCGATATCAGGAGCTGAGCCGTGGATTGGTTCAAAAAGTCCTACACCTTTACCAATACTAGCACTTGGAAGTAGACCAATTGAGCCACTCAACATACTTGCAGCATCACTCAAAATATCTCCAAAAATATTACCAGTCAAAATTACATCAAACTGTCTTGGGTCTCTGATAAGTTGCATCGCTGCATTATCTACATACATATGAGTCAACTCTACTTCTGGGTACTTTTGAGCTACTTCTGAGACTACATCTCTCCAGAGCTGACTCACTTCTAATACATTAGCTTTGTCTACTGAGCAGACTCTCTTGTCCCTTTTTAGAGCAATCTCAAAAGCTACCTCAGCAATTTGAGCAATCTCCTCCTTGGTGTAGACCATTGTATTAAAAGCTTTTTCAGGAGTGTACTCTCTTGGCTGACCGAAGTATATTCCGCCTGTAAGTTCTCTTACTACCATAATATCGACGCCTCTTAAAATCTCAGGCTTTAGAGTGGAAGCATCTACTAGTTCATCATAAACTGTAGCTGGTCTTAAATTTGCGAAAGTAGCCATCGCTTTTCTAAGTCCTAAAAGTCCACTCTCTGGTCTTAGATGTCTTTCAAGATTATCCCATTTTGGCCCACCAATTGCACCAAAGAGTACAGCATCTACTCTTTTTACACCTTGAATCGTCTCTTCAGGAAGTGGAAGACCTGTAGCATCAATAGCAGAGCCTCCAAGTAAGAACTCTTCGTAATCAAAATTAATCCCCTCTACAGATGCTACAGCATCTAAGACTTTTATTGCTTCATCAATAATCTCAGGACCAATTCCATCGCCTTTGATTACACCAATTTTATAGCTTCTCATCAGTTTTGCTCCTGTAACTCTTTTTTTGCATACTCAATCAACCCTCCAGCATCTACAAGCTCTTGCATAAATGGAGGAATCGGAGTAAATTTATAACTTTCATTTTTAGTTTTATTGATTATTTTGCCCGCATCAATATCGATTGAGATAATATCTCCCTCATCAATTGTACTAGTATCTTTTAATTCAAAAATCATTAATCCCATATTAAATGCATTTCTATAAAAAATTCTAGCAAAACTCTGAGCCACTACAGCTCCAACTCCTGCAGCTTTTAGTGCAATTGGAGCATGTTCTCTACTACTTCCACAGCCAAAATTATCTCCAGCTACTATAATATCTCCTGCTTGCATCTTCTTGACAAAATCAGGGTCAGCATCTTCCATAATATGTTTTGCAAGCTCTTCTGGCTCACTGGTATTTAAATATCTTGCGGCAATTATCAAATCAGTATCGATATTGTCTCCAAATTTCCAGACTCTACCTTCCACATCAGTTCCTTTTATATCAATTTTTCTAATTGTCAAATTGTATCGTAAAACCTCTTCTTTTACCCAAACATCGCCGTAAAGCCCCTGCCTTCAAGCATGGGGATATAAGGCAATAAAAGATTTTTGGGAGTTTATCTCCCTTGAAAATCTTTTGTAATTATTGTATAACAAGTAAAAGGTTGGGATGACGACCTTCGGCATAGGAGATGTAAGACCTTTAATAAAAGGCAATCTCCGTTTTAAAGCCAGAATCCCCTTGATTTATCAATGGGGAGTTCGTCAAAACTTGGTTTTTGTAGTATTGATTACGATTCAAACTTTAAAAGTATGGCATGTTTTGTAGCTTATATCCACCACTTGAAAGAGGTAGCTTTAGACTACGATTTAATAAAGTTATCTTGCAAAATCTGTAACTCTTGTCTCTCTGATAATTGTTACTTTTATCTCTCCAGGGTATTGGACTTTTTCTTCAATCTCTTTTGCAATTTCATGGCTAAGAAGAGACATCTCATTATCATTGATTTTATCAGCATTTACAAAGACTCTTAGCTCTCTTCCTGCATTAATTGCGTAAGCTTGAGATACACCATCATGGGCTGAGGCGATATCTTCTATATCTTTTACACGCCTTGTAAAACTCTCTAAAACCTCCCGTCTTGCTCCTGGTCTGGCTGCACTTAGTGCATCAGCAGCACAAACTGCTGCTGCTTCAACTGAAGTTGGTTCCTCTTGACCATGGTGAGCGTAAATTGCATTGATGACAACAGGCGGTTCATTGTATTTTCTACAAACTTCTGCTCCCAGCTCTACATGTGAACCTCCAAAATCTTGAGTCAAAGCTTTTCCAATATCGTGGAGCAATCCAGCACGAAGAGCGAGCTTTTCATCTCCACCCATTTCTGCGGCCATCACTCTTGCTAGTCTTGCAACTTCCAAAGAGTGAGCAAGAGTATTTTGTCCATAGCTAGCTCTATAGTATAATCTACCAATTAGTTTTATCAATTCATCGTGCATCGGGAAGAGTCCTAGATCGATAATCACATTTTCTCCGTATTCATAGATTTTCTGCTCAAACTCCTCTTGTACTTTGCTATGAATCTCCTCAATCCTACCAGGATGGATCCTCCCATTTTCTACTAAAAGCTTAATCACCTCTGTAGCAATAGCTCTTCTGTAGAGATTGAAGCTACTTACAACAATTACACCAGGAGTATCATCTATAATGATATCTACACCTAAAAGTTGCTCTAGAGTTTTAATATTTCGACCCTCTTTGCCGATAATTCTACCTTTATGATCATCCGTTGGCAATGAGATTGTATTAATTAGCCTTTCTCCTGCAAACTCACCAGCATAACGAGTGACTGCTTGAGCTAGGACAAAATTCGCGCGTCTTTTTGCATCATCTTGAGCAATTTTAATCTGTTTTCTAGTTACTACTGCTAAATCTTGTTTAATCTGTTCTTCTACCTTCTGGAGCAAAAACTCTTTTGCTTCTTCTTTAGTCATGGATGAAACAAGCTCAAGCTTTTTGATATCTTCTTCCAAAGAGGCTCTCTTTTTTGCTTCTATTCTTTCGATATTTTGAAGTCTCTCTTCTAGTATAGACTCTTTTTGATTTAGCTGAGAAATCTTTTCTTCTAACTCCCTCTCCTTTAGAATTAGATTTCTATTTCTCTTTTCTGCCTCTTCTAACTTCTCATTTATCTCTTTTTGAGCTTCAAACTTCCTATTTTTTAGCTCTACTTCAGCATTTTGGAGGAGTTTTTCAGCTTCTTGCTCAATCGCTTTTGCTTTTGCTTTTGCCTCTAGCTCCAGATATTCAAACCTTCTACTATTTGATAATTTGAGTATCAAATATCCTACACCAATGCCTGCTAATAACGCTAAAATTGCGATAATTGTAGTAGTAATCATACTTTTCCTTACTAAAAACAGTATCTAGTAAGCGATAAAAATAGAATATAATGAAATCTGTGAAATTTAGACTCTATTATTCCATACTTTGACCTTGTGTCCTATGATAATATCAGCTTTGATATCATATTCTTGGGTGATTACATTTTGGCTAAAATAGATTACTCTTTGTAAAAACAGGATCTTTTTGATATATCTTCCCTCTCTCTCAAAAAAACGGTCATACATCCCTTTGCCAAAACCTACCCGTTTGCAGTTTGAATCCATTCCAACAATAGGTACAATCGCTAAATCTATATCTCTTACTCTATACTGTTTTGAAAATTTTGGTTCTTTAATGCCAAAGCGCTTTTTTCGCAAAGGCAATCTGTATTTTACCAATGAAAAACTTTTACCATCCATAAATGGGACATAAACTATAATGCCAATTCGTCTTAAATCATTAATTAATGGTAAAATATTGACTTCACTCTTTAATGGGATGTAAGCTAAAATTCTCTTTATTTTACCGTTTTTTACCATTTTTTTTAGAATATTTATAATCTTTTTATCTTGATATTTTAATATTTTGTCTTTTTTAGTATTTTTTAAAGCCCAGCTTCTAAATTGACTCTTCATGGAAATTTCCTAACTACTCTTTTGGTTATAATTATACATTTTTTAGATTTTGGGTTAATTTTTTAAGGGGTTGAGTCTGTATTTAAAAATTATCTTTTGGTTGATTTTGATGGTAATTAGTGGCTGTGAAGATGAGAGTTCAAAGAGAATTAAAGCACTCAAAAGTGACAATATCAGTAACACCACTACTCAAAAATCTCTCTCTAATCTAAAAAAGATAGAGGAAATACAAAGTGTTGAGAGTGTCAAGATTGAGAGTGAACCTCTAAGAAGTACTATTATAATACAAAAGAGAGTTCAAATGCCAAAACCAAAGCTCCCAGCACACTTTATTATCCAGGATGTGGATAAAAGGGTAAGCAAAATTGATATATTAAAAGATAGAGTCCTATTTCACAAAATTAAACAAAGGATTGTACTTTTGACAATTTTTAGTGACAATTCACCACCTTGTCGTGGAATGCTTCCATACTTAAACGATTTGCAAAAGAGGGAAAAAAAGAGTATCTTTGTAATTGGAATTTTAGTAAATAGTCAAATGAGTGAAAAAGGGCTTAGGGAATTTATGAAGCGTTATGGATTGAGCTTTTTTATATCGACTTACAAGACAAATAGAAAATTAGCAGATACTTTAGCTGGTGTTTTGGAGTTACCCAAAAACTATAAGATACCACTAACTATAATCTACAAAAATGGAAAATATATAATTCATCTCTCTGGAGCCTCTCCACCTGAGATGATACAAAATATAATAGACCAATTAAAATAAGGAGTAAAAGGTGTTTAACTTCCTAAAAAAAGCTTTTAGTAGGACTAAAAAAGCTATCTCTGAAGTAATTGATGAGAAGAGAGAGTTTGTTCCAAAGGATGAGTTTGAGGATATTTTATTAGAAGCTGATGTCAATTATGAGTTAATTGAAAGATTACTAAAAGATATGCCAGATATGATTAATCGCGCTCAAGCTTACAACTCTTTGATTTCAGTTTTTCAATATAGAGCTAATTGGATAAAACCAGAGGATTTTGACTCTCCATTTATAGAGATGATAATTGGAGTCAATGGTGCAGGTAAAACTACTACAATTGCTAAACTCGCAAGACTCTACCAAAAAGATGGTAAGAGTGTGATTTTAGGGGCTGGAGATACTTTTAGAGCAGCCGCTATTGAACAGTTAAGTCGCTGGGCGGATAAGCTAGAGATTCCAATAGTCTCTACAAAGCAAGGACACGATCCATCAGCAGTAGTGTTTGATACGATAAAATCGGCTGTTGCCAAAGGTGTAGACAATGTAATAATAGATACTGCAGGACGTTTGCACAACCAAGCAAATCTCTCTGAGGAGTTAAAAAAAATGATAAGAGTTGCAAACAAAGCACTAGAGGGCGCACCTCATCGCAAAATATTGATTTTAGATGGTACACAAGGAAGCTCAGCCGTAAATCAAGCTAGAGCTTTTAATGATATTGTAGGAGTCGATGGGATAATTATCACAAAATTAGATGGCACAGCTAAGGGTGGTTCGATTCTCTCTATCGCTGATGAACTTAAAATGCCAATTTATTATATTGGTACTGGAGAAAGTCCAGATGATTTAATCCCTTTTAAAGCAAATGAGTATGTTAATACTATTTTGGATGAGATTTTTGTAAAGTAGCCAAATGGCAAAAAAAAAGAGTCTTTTTGAGTGTCAATCTTGTGGTTTTCAGTCTGCTAAATGGATGGGGAAATGTCCAAACTGTGGAGCTTGGGAGAGTTTTGTAGAGCTTAGCAAAGAGCAGATAGATTTCCTAAAAAGTGATACCAAATCTCCACTGACCAACTCCAAAGCTACCCCAATTACAGAGGTAGAAGATGAGGAGTTTGAGAGATTTAGCTCAGGAAGTAAAGAGTTGGATTTGGTTTTAGGTGGTGGTATTGTACCAGCTTCTTTAGTATTAATTGGTGGGAGTCCTGGTATTGGAAAATCCACTCTTCTTTTGAAGGTTGCTGGTAATTTAGCAAAAAATGGTGAAAAGATTCTTTATGTCTCTGGGGAGGAGTCAGCAGGTCAAATCAAACTCAGAGCCAACCGCTTAAGAGCAAATAGTAAAAATCTATTTCTTTTAAATGAGATTGCTCTAGAAGAGATTCTTTTGGAGCTAAAAAGCAAAGATTATCAGCTAGTAATTATCGATTCAATTCAGACTATCTACTCCCAAGAGGTTCCTTCTGCTCCTGCTTCTGTGACTCAAGTTAGGAGTATTACTTTTGAGCTGATGAGAGTAGCTAAATCTATGAAACTACCAATTTTTATAATTGGACACATTACAAAAGAGGGTTCTATTGCTGGGCCTAGAGTCTTGGAGCATATGGTAGATACTGTACTCTATTTTGAAGGTGATAGCAACTCTGAACTTCGGCTTCTTAGAGGATTCAAAAATAGATTTGGCTCTACAAATGAGGTAGGGATTTTTGAGATGAATCGAGATGGTCTTAATGATGCTAAAAGTATGACTAGTCGATTCTTCAACAAAGATTTTCTCCAGGCTGGCTCCGCCCTTAGTATAATTATGGAAGGAAGCAGACCAATTTTAATAGAGGTCGAAGCACTAGTAGCTGAATCTTTTGGACATCCAAAAAGAAGCACCACAGGTTATGATAGTAATCGCCTTAGCATGATTTTGGCACTGCTTGAGAAAAAGCTGGATTTGCCACTTAGCACTTATGATGTTTTTGTAAATATTAGTGGCGGGATTAGAGTCAATGAAACAGGAGCAGATTTAGCAATTGTTGCAGCAATTTTAAGTAGTTTTAGAGATAGAGCGCTAAGTAAAGAGAGTGTTTTCATCGGCGAGGTAAGTCTTACAGGAGAGATTAGAGATGTCCCAAATACGCTCTCTAGAGTCAAAGAGCTTGAGACTCAAGGATTCAAAAGAGTAGTACTCCCTTCCAAACCGATTGAATCTAGTCAAATAAAGTGCTTTGTCGTTAATGAAGTAGCAAAGATTGTTGAGTGGATTTTTGTTTAGTTTATGAATAAATTTATCGATTTTATTAATCAAAATATGCCAAACAAACTCTTAATTGAATTATCTTTTTACTCCATCTCTCCTGGAGCAATTATCGCTGGAGTCCTATTTTTTACTCTTATTTTTATAATAAACTACACAATCCAAAAACCTATTAAAAGAGCATTGAAGTTTTATCTGTATAGAAATAGAAAAAATATGCTTCACCGCTTATTGATGGAGCGCGTAGATAAAATCTTCAAACCATTTAGATATTTTTTAGTAATTTTCTTGGTCAAAAAGTTGATTGATACTATTTTGATACCAAACTTCACTATTAGTACTACATTTTTTGCTCTTTATATGCTATTTTTTCTATGGTTTGTTTATGAGGTAGGGAAGTTTTTGCTCTATTTTGCACTCGCTTCTAAAATCAAAAGTCAAAAAGGTGCCAGAAGAGAGCTTTTTAATCTCTTTTTAAATATTTTGCGAGGATTTATATTTTTTATCTTTATCTTTTTTATCCTTTCATATTTTGGGATAGACCTCACTGCTGTAGTGACATCTTTGGGGATTGGTGGTGCGATTTTAGGACTAGGAGCTAAAGATACTTTGACCAATTTTTTTGATTCCATTAGATTGGTTAGTGAAGATATTTTTCATCAAGGAGACTGGATTGAGACCAAAGATATCGAAGGTTTTGTTACAGAAGTAGGACTAATCTCCACAAAGATTCGCACCTTTGACAATGCTCTTGTGACTTTACCAAATAGTTTACTTGTCAACGGTTATGTCAAGAATTGGACAAGAAGAATCGTAGGTAGGAGAATAAAGTTTTATATCAGACTAAAATACTCTACCAATACAAAAGAGATAGAAAGAGTAATTTATGAGATTTATGAGATGCTCCACAGTCACCCAGATATTGTAAATAATAACAAGCTTAGATTTCTTAAGCATTTCAAAAAAACTTATGAAGATGGACTCTTTAATATCGATGATAAATATGGAGTAAGAAGGACTCTTTTAGTCTATTTGGATGAGATTGATAGATACTCGATGAATATTTTGGTTTATGCCTTTTCAATCTCTGTAAATTGGGAGGAGTGGCTCAGAGTCAAACAAGATGTACTCAAAAAGATTTTAAAAATAGTAGAAAACTCTACTTTAGAGCTTGCAATCCCCCAGCAAGAGATTATCTTGCAAGAGATTACAACAAAACTACAAAAATAGATTACTTCAAAATCATCTCTTCACAGTTGTGACAACTCTCAATACACTCAATCTTTGTCTTGCCATAATAAAATGTTTCAAAATCTCTATAGATTGATGCTTTGACCTCATCACTTTCAATCTGCTCAATCAACTCATTTGCAAAAGCCAAAATCAACATTTTCCTAGCATCATTTTGAGAAATCCCACGAGAGCGAAGATAAAAAAGAGCCTTTTTATCAAGCTGTCCCGTCGTAGAACCGTGACTTGCTTCAAGCTCATCTATATAAATCTCTAGTTGAGGTTTACTAGCCATATAAGCTCCATCATTTAAGAGAATCGCTTTGGAGTTCTGGTGAGCTATAGCATATTTTGCAGAGTTTTCTACTTTTATTAGAGCATCAAAAATCCCTTTAGATTTATCCTGGAGTACACTTTTGGCGACTTGATTACTGTTGGAGTTCTCTCCTTCGTGAATAAATTTTGAGATGGTTCCTCTGTTTGCCTCTTTTGTGGCAAATAGCAGGTGAGAACTATTAATTGATGCTCTCTTCTTTAGCCTTGCTTGAGCCAATTGCAAACCGCTACCGTCTCCAAAATCAAAACTTCTCCAGCTCATCGATGAGTTTTTATCGATTATGAAGCTATGGGAATTGATTGGTGTGTAATCCTCTAGCGTCTCACTTTTGATTAAATTCAAAGAGCTGTCTCTTGAGATAAAAGCATCATAGCCAGAGATTATAAAAGCTCCAGTCGCACCACTTGAGTAGAAACTCTCTTCAATTATTACATGGGAGTTTGGGTCAATATAAAGAGCTACTCTGTAAGCTAAGAGCCTCTCCTGCTTTGTAAAGTGGTGTTCGATTTTGACTTTTATATCTTTTGAGAATTGAAGAGAGATTACATCTCCACAAAGAGTATGACTCAGATAATATAACGGGTCAAAATGCTCTTTTTCGATTGCGACTGTATTGCTACACCCAATCTTCACACCTTCACAAATTTCTGTTACCACTCCATCTATAATTACAATTTTGTTAGACTCTTTTATCTCCCCAGCAGAGCTAGGTTCTACAATCTCCCACTCTCTATTTAGCAGACTTTCAATATCAAAATATTGATACTCTTCTCTCTTTTTATCAGGAAGTCCTAACTCTTTTAATCTTTTTAGAGAAGCTTTTTTTGTGGGGGTCTGAGCTAGAGTCTCCAAAGACTCCAAGCCTCTACTAAAACGAACTCTTCTCATCACTCCTCCTCAAGAGCTAAGTAGCCCTTCTCTTCTAGCTCTGCGACTAGTTCAGCACCGGCTGTTTTGATAATTTTCCCATCTTTAAGAACGTGTATATAATCAGGCTGAATATAATCCAAAATTCTAGAGTAGTGAGTGATGACAAGGAAGCTTCTTTTGCCATCTTTTATCTTATTTATACCTTCACTCACAGCACGCAAAGCATCAATATCAAGACCACTATCAATCTCATCCAAAATTATCAAATCAGGCTCAAGCATCATCATCTGTAAAATCTCATTTCGTTTTTTCTCCCCACCACTAAAGCCCTCATTTAAAGAGCGATTTAGCATCTCTGGCTTCATTCCAAGTTCACTAGCTATTGCTCTCATTTTTCTCAAAAATTCAGCAGCATTTAAAGGCTTTTTGCCTTCATATTCCCTTTTAGCATTGACTGCAGTTCTAAGGAAATAAGCATTATTTACTCCTGCAATCTCTACAGGATGCTGAAAACTTAAAAATACCCCTTTTAATGCTCTCTCCTCAGGTTCAAGGTCAAGAATATTTTCATCTTTGTAGATTATCTCTCCACCTGTGACATCCAAGTCATAATGTCCTACGACTGCTTTGCTTAGAGTCGATTTACCAGCACCATTTGGTCCCATAATCGCATGGACTTTTCCCTCTTCCAAATCTAGATTAAGACCTTTTAAAATCTCTTTATCTCCAATTTTTGCTTGTAGGTTTTTAATACTCATCAATGTACTCATCCGACACTCCCTTCTAATGTTAAATTTAATAATGCTCTAGCTTCTACTGCATACTCCATTGGTAACTGAGAAAATACTTCTTTACAAAATCCATGCACAATCATACTTACAGCATCTTCTTCACTAATTCCTCTTTGTCGCAAATAAAAGAGCTGTTCATCACTAATTTTAGTGGTAGTTGCTTCATGCTCTATTTGAGCAGAAGAGTTTTTACTCTCAAGGTACGGGAAGGTATGAGCGCCACATCTATTACCAATTAGCAATGAGTCACACTCACTAAAATTTCTAGCACCATCTGCTTTTGCCCCAATTTTGACAAGTCCACGGTAGCTATTTTGTCCTTTCATTGCTGAAATCCCTTTTGAGATTATGGTTGATGAGGTATTTTTACCAAGGTGTATCATCTTTGTACCAGTATCTGCGACTTGAGCTAGAGTAGTTACTGCTACTGAGTAAAACTCTCCTACAGAATTATCACCTTTTAAGATACAGCTTGGGTATTTCCAAGTGATACTAGAACCAGTCTCGACTTGAGTCCAAGAGATTTTGGAGTTTTCACCAGCACAAAGCCCTCTTTTTGTTACAAAGTTATAAATTCCCCCTTTGCCATCCTCATCTCCTGGATACCAGTTTTGGATTGTGGAGTATTTTATCTCTGCATCTTTCATCGCAATTAGTTCCACTACTGCTGCGTGAAGTTGATTTTCATCTCTCATTGGAGCAGAGCATCCTTCGTTGTAACTGACATAACTACCCTCATCAGCCACAATTAAAGTCCTCTCAAACTGACCAGTATTTAGAGCATTGATTCTAAAATAGGTACTAAGCTCCATCGGACACCTTACCCCTTTTGGAATATAGACAAATGTCCCATCAGTAAAAACTGCAGAATTTAGACAGGCAAAAAAGTTATCTGTCATTGGTACAACAGAAAATAGATATTTTTTTATTAGCTCAGGATAATCTCTTACTGCTTCTGAAATTGAACAAAAAATTATCCCTTTTTTCTTCAGCTCCTCTTGGTAAGTAGTCTTGACAGAGACTGAATCTACTACTGCATCTACAGCTACTTTTACTCCTGCTAACTGTTTTTGCTCTTCAAGTGGGATTCCCAATTTATTATAAGCTTCTAAAATTTTTGGATCTACATCGTCAAGAGATTCTATCTCTTGCTTAGGAGCAGAGTAGTAAGAGATTGCTTGATAATCAATTGGCTCATACTCTAGCTTTCCCCAGTGTGGCTCTTGCATCTCTTTCCACTTTTTATATGCTTTTAGGCGAAGCTCCAACATCCACTCTGGCTCATCTTTTTTTTGAGAGATAAATTTGATTATATCATCACTAAGACCAGCTGGAACTGTATCTTGTTCAATATCAATTTCAAACCCTAACTTGTACTCTCCTGCTACGGCTCTGTCTAAATCTTGTTCTGCCATTTTAAACCTCTTGCATAGTTTTTTTAATTTGGACTATTTTTATCAGATTTTAGCAGAAATTAGTTTAATCAAGAGTAATTTTATCTGAATTGTTAGAAACTGTTATAATCTGTTAACTTTTGGCAAAAATCAAGCAGTTTTTGAGCTTTTAAAGAGTATATTATCTCTTATAATATTTTTTTATTTAGGTTTATTCGATTGGAGAAGAACGTGGGACTAAGAAAAAAGTTTTCTATATTTTTGGGACTATTTGTAGGAATACTTCTAATACCTATTATTCTAATATTTATTTTCTCTTTTAGAAGCTACTCTATCTCAAATGCAAAAGAGAAAGCTCATATAATCGCAAACATGGTCAAGGATGGACTTACCACCCATATGGAAAATGACATAATGGCAAGTAGAAATATTTTCTTGGCAAAAGTGAGCAAAATAGATGGAGTAAAAAATCTAAAAATATTACGCTCAAAAAATGTAGATAAACAATTTGGCAAGGCTATTGAGAGTTCTTTTCTTTTAGATGAACTAGAAAAGAGTGTTTTAACTACAGGAGTAAGTAAAACAAAAATTATTGAAAATTCAAAAGAGGTTAATCTCAAGGTAGTTATACCCTACACTGCTTCTAGTTATGATTTGCCAAACTGCCTAAAGTGTCACAAAGCAAATGAGGGTGAAGTCTTGGGTGCAATTAGTATGGAATTTGATATTAAAAATATGCGGACAGAGTCTTTACTTGTCATTCTAAAGACTGTTGGGGCTATTGTATTGATATCAATTTTTGGGATTATTTTGGTCAATATCTACACTAAAAAGTATATAAGGTTTTTTGAAGATATGAGATTTGTCCTACAAAAAGCTTACAAAGGCGACTACTCTAAAAGGGTAAATATCAAAATTTCAAAAGAGTTAGAAGGTGTAACAAAGTGGCTAAATGCTCTCATGCAAAAGATTGAATTTAATCTAAAAAGTATCAATAATAATGTAGAGTTTTTTATCGACTTTAAACCAAGCTCAAAAGACCCTTTACTATCTGTACAAGAACTTGTAGATGAGTTAGCATCTGTCTACAAGCTCAAGCATATTATCGAAAAGGATAAAGACCGCTACCAAGTCTACGATAGAATCGTAGAGCTTTTGACTAAAAGGTTTGAGATAGAAGAATTTATATTTTATGAGATAAATAAAGAGAGAGAGACCAGAGAGATTTATTATAAAGGCAAAGCTGAAGAGATTTGTATTATTGATACTGGAGAATTGGAGCTATGTAGAGCTTGTAGAGTCTCTGAGCAGATTGTCTCTGATAACTATTTAGATATCTGCTCTAAAGTAAGGAAAAATCAGAATTTAAAATATATCTGTCTTCCAATGTCTATCACTGAAAGTATCGATATTTTGATTACCTTTATCCCTCAAAGTGGAGATAGAAGAGACTATATCAACTCTCTTCTTTATAAAATTAAAAATTATTTAAATATCTCAAAAGCAGCGCTAGAGACTAAGATTTTACTAGAAGAACTAAAAGATTTAAGTATGAAAGATAAACTTACAAACTCTTACAATAGAAGATATTTAGATATTTTTATCAAAAATAGTATTCCTCAGGCTTTAAGAAGTGGGATTCCTTACTCTTTGATGATGGTCGATATTGATTACTTCAAGATGGTAAATGATACTTACGGACATGATGCAGGTGATATTGTAATCAAGGAGCTTGTCCATACAATTGAAGATGATATTAGAAGTTCAGATGTAATTATCCGTTTTGGAGGAGAGGAGTTTTTAGTACTACTTTATAACTGTGATAAAGAAGCAGGCAGTGAGATTGCACAAAAGATTAGAGAAGATTTTAAAAATAGAGATATCAATCTTGGAAATATCAAAATTAATAAAACAGTCAGTATTGGGGTTTCAGAGTTTCCAAAAGATACCACCTACTTTTGGCAAGCGATTAAATTTGCAGATATGGCTCTTTATCGTGCCAAAGAGACAGGTAGGGATAAAGTCGTAGTCTATCAACCAGAATTATTCAAAAAGTCAGAAAAATATTAGTTAGTGGAGATTTAGATAAAATATTAGAAAGTCTGAGTTTGAAGGAGAGTAGTGACAAATAAGTTTTTAAGCTACATAATATTTATTATTGCATTAGTTGTTGGAGGAGTTTTTATTTATATGAATATTAATACTCCACCTCCAAAAATCAAAGAGGGGAGTTTACAAAAAATTAAACAATCCAGTAAAAAAGAGTTAAATTCTACATCAAAAATTGGAAAGTCCAGTACAAATGAGAGTAGTTTAAATAGATTTATCTCTTTAAAAATGGTGAAAATAGATAGTGATAATAATGAAACAAATGAGACAAATAGTACTAAAAATAAAAAAATAGGCGAATCAGATTCTGATGTAATCATTGCCAAAAAATTTATCAAAGGTGAACAAAATCTTAGCTATCAAGATCAAAATATTACTAAGCAAAAGGATGAAGAACCACAAGAAGATAAAAAAAACCTTCAAAATAGTTCAAAAAATGATCCAGACAATATTATGGGGGTAGACCCAGTACCAATGAAGCTTCATACCTTAGATGAGAATTTCACAGATATCAATATTGACAAGCCAACAGATGAAGATAAACCACTTAGTCAATATTTAGAAGAAGCAAATAGTGAACTTGGTAATCCTGTTTTGATTAGGATTTTCAAAAGTAGCTCAATTTTAGAGATTTGGATAAAAAATGATGAAAAATTTAAACATCTCAAATCCTATCCTATTTGTAAATATTCAGGAGACCTTGGTCCTAAATTATTAGAAGGTGATGGACAGTCTCCTGAGGGCTTTTATAGCATTACAAAAAGTTCACTAAATCCAAATAGTAAATTTCATCTTTCTATGAATATCGGTTACCCAAACAAATATGACAAAGCCCATCGTCGTACGGGGAGTTATATTATGATTCATGGAGCTTGTGTATCAATTGGCTGTTTTGCTATGGGAGATAAACCAATTGAAGAGATTTATGAAATTGTAGAGACTGCTTTAAACTCTGGACAAAAGTCCATACAAGTACAAATTTTTCCTTTTAGAATGACAGCCAAAGAGATGATAAAACACTCAAATAATGTTTGGTATGACTTCTGGCTAAATCTTAAAGAAGGATATGATTTTTTCGAAGCAAACAGAGTTCCTCCAAAAGTTGGGGTAGTAGATGGTAATTATACTTTTAGTCGAGATAAAAAGTCTCTAACTATATTTGAAAGGAGAAAAGCTCACTAAGAGCTGGATTTATTATGGAGATAAAGTTAGCATCATCTTATGGTTTTTGTTATGGGGTAAAAAGAGCTATTAAAATTGCAGAGGAGAATCCACAAAGTAGTACTTATGGGCCTTTGATTCACAATCATGATGAGATTGATAGATTAAAGAGTAATTTTGATGTCTCTTTGGCAAGGAATTTACAAGAGGCAAAAGAGGCAAAAGCAGTTGTAATTAGGACTCATGGTATCCCAAAAAATGAGTTAAAGGAGTTAAAAAGAGATGGGAAAAAAATTATAAATGCTACTTGTCCCTTTGTAACTACCCCCCAGCAGATTGTAGAGAAAATGAGCAAAGAAGGCTATAGTATTGTAATTTTTGGAGATGAGAATCACCCTGAAATTAAAGGTGTAGTAAGCTATGCAGAAGATAGTCAAAACGCTTTCGTAATTCTTACTCCAGAAGATATCCAAAGTCTCCCTCTAAAGTCAAAAGTTGCAGTAGTAGCTCAGACTACTAGAAAGCCAGCAGAATTTACAAAGATAGTCGCTGAGCTCGTTTTAAAGGTCAAGGAGGTTAGAGTGTTTAATACAATTTGTAATGCTACATTTGAAAATCAAGATGCAGCTGCTGATTTGGCAAAAGAGGCTGATGTGATGATTATCATTGGAGGTAAAAACTCATCAAATACAAAACAGCTCCACCTTATTTGTCAAAATTATTGCAAAGATAGTTATCATATTGAAAATGAAAAAGAACTAGATAATAGTTGGTTTGATGGAAAAAAACTGTGTGGAATTAGTGCTGGAGCATCTACTCCTGACTGGGTTGTCCAAAACGTAATAAAAAAGATAAAAGAGTTGACAAGCTAAGTTAATCTACCCAAAAGGAGAATCTATGATTGAGTGGTGGTACTGGGTTGTACTTGGAGTAATTCTTAGTGTAGCTGAGATTTTTGTTTTGGGCTTTTTTCTGATTTGGCTTGGAGTTTCTGCTATTATAGTCGGAATTATAAGCTTTTTTATAGAATTGGAGCTAAGTTATCAGATTCTTTTTTGGGCAATTGGCTCGATTTTGCTTTTATGGGTATGGTTTGGTTATCTGCAAGGAGAGGGACAATCAATAGACTCTAGCTTAGAAGAATTGGGCAGTTACCAAGGTTTTCAAGGAGAAATTACTAAAAAGCTTGATAAGAAAAGATATAAGGCGGTATTTGAGGTTCCAATTTTGGGAGATAGAGAGTGGACTGTATACTCTAAAGATGAGCTTGAAGTGGGTGATGAGGTAATTTCTGAAACCTTAAATGGACAGCTTCTTAGAGTCAAAAAGCTAATAAAATAGATTTATAAATCTTAGGAGGTAAAATTATGGATGCTGGAATTGTTGTCTCAATAGCGATTTTAATAGCAGTTATTACTACTTTAAAGGCTGGAGTTAGGATTGTTCCTCAAGGTGAGGAGTGGATTGTAGAAAGACTCGGAAGATACCGAGCTACACTTAAGCCTGGTCTAAATATTATTGTTCCTTATTTAGATACTGTTCGGGCTAAAATGACAACAAAAGATATTATTTTAGATGTTAACAAACAAGAAGTCATTACCAAAGATAATGCTGTAATAATTACAAATGCTGTGAGTTTTATCAAGATTACAGACCCTAAAAAAGCTCTTTATGGTGTAGAAGACTTTGAATTAGCAATCCAAAATCTAATAATGACCACTCTTCGCTCAATCATTGGGGAGATGAAGCTTGATGAAGCCTTATCCAATCGTGAACTAATAAAATCTAGGCTAAAAGAGCAGATTATTGATGATGTAGCAGATTGGGGAATTACAGTCAAGACTGTAGAGATTCAAGACATCACTCCATCTCCTTCGATGCAAAAAGCGATGGAACAACAAGCCGCTGCTGAAAGAGAAAGAAGAGCTATGGAGACAAAAGCAGAAGGTGAAAAAAACGCTATGATTTTGGTAGCAGATGGTAAGCTAGAAGCGGCTAAAAGAGAAGCAGAAGCACAAATAAAACTAGCCGATGCTTCCTCAAAAGCAATTAAAAATATCTCTGAAGGGATGCAAGGAGAGCAACTGGCCGCTATGTTTTTACTCGGAGATAGATATGTAGAGTCTCTTAAAAAGATGAGTGAGTCTCAAAATAGCAAATTTATAGTCTACCCAGCAGATTTGCAAAGTGCTATCAAAGGATTAATTGGTGGAAAGGATTGATATATTAAAAGAGGTAGCATCTGGAGCTGGAGAGATACTAAAAAGAGGCTTTGGCTCAAAAAAGGTGGTAAAACATAAAGGTAAAGTCGACCTCATCACCCAGTATGATAAAGAATCTGAGGAGTATATTCTTGCCCAACTCTCCAAAGCTCTGCCAGAGTTTACATTAGTCGCAGAAGAGAGCTACTCTGGGCAGAGCCTAACTCCAAATGAAATCTATATCGACCCAATTGATGGGACGACAAACTTCGTACATGGTTTGCCATTTTTTGCTGTTTCTATTGGTCTTTATATTGATGGAGAAGCAGACTCAGCAGTAGTTTATAATCCGATTTTAGATGAGATGTTTTGGGCGCTCAAGGGAGAAGGTGCATGGAGAAATGGAGATAAAATCTCAGTCTCTTCTGAGAGTAAGTTTCAAAGTTCCCTAATTTCTACTGGGTTTCCCTACGCCAAAGTAGAAGCTGGCAAAGAGTATCTTTGGAGTGTAGAAAGTGTAGCTTCAATACTGCCAAAGATTCAAGATTTAAGAAGGTTTGGTTCTGCTTCTTTAGATTTATGTTTCGTTGCAGATGGGAGATTTGAAGGGTTTTTTGAGATTGGACTTATGCCTTGGGATGTTGGAGCTGGAGTTTTGATTGTCCAAGAGGCTGGAGGAAAAATCTCCAAAACAGATGGTAGTAACTACTCTTTGGGGGATTTTGATATTGTAGCGTCAAATGGTCTAATCCACCAAGAGTTTATCTCTTCTATCAAAAGCTGGGAGTAGTTATCCTCCCAAAATTTGGCTAGACAGCGTAGTAAGTCGCCTCTTTATGATGGACAACAATTGCAGAGGTGGTTTGTTCTGGATGCATCTGTAGAGTCTCACTTAAGGTAATTCCAAACTCTTCTGGTTTTAGAATATCAAAAAGTATTCTATTTTGCTCTAAATCAGGGCAGGCAGGATAACCAAAACTATACCTCGCTCCTCGGTAGCGATTCATCCTTACATCTTTAAGAGTAAAACCTTCATCGTCACTAGCAATATTTAAGTCTAGCCTAATTTGTTTATGAACAATCTCAGCTAGAGCTTCGGCAAGTTCTACTCCCAAACCATGCACCAGATTATACTCCAAAAATTCACCCTTTTCATAAATCTCTCTCTCATATTCACTAATCTTGCTTCCAGCACTTACACAGGTTAAAGCTACTACATCATCTCTATCACTTCGGAAAAAATCACTCAAAGCTCTGTGTGGTTTTCGTCTTTGTCTAGGAAAGATAAATTTTCCAATAGAGTCTTTAATTCTCTCCTCAAGAGGAGAACGATTAGCATTTTCATCAATGTTCCAGCCAGACTCTGGAGGAAGTAAAAATAGCTCTTTGTCACGGCTACGACAAGGATAATAACCATAAATCATAGTTGGCTCAAACAGTTCCTTGCTCAAAAACTCCTCTTTTAATCTTTCAAATGCTGGGTAGACTTTTGTCTCTAGGAGCTTTTGATACTCATCTTTACTCATTCCTTTACTTTTGTAACCCCAGTGCATCTTAAAAAGCATCCTTTTATTGAGCCACTCAAAAGCAATATCCGGGGAGAAGCTACTTTTATCCATTACCCTTCTTCCCCAAAATGGTGGTGTGGGAATATCTACTGGCTTTGGCATTTTTATCTGTTCAAATGGAGGAATGATAACCTTTTTCTCCTCTTTTTTCTCAGCTCTCTCAACCAAATCGCCTTGGAGTTTTGTCTCAAGTGGCTTGGATTTATCCTTTTTCCACTCCTCAATCCTACTCATAGCAATTACTCCATCAAAAGCATCTCGACAGTAAAAAATTGGTCCACTATAAATTGGTCGACAGTAATCATCTACAAAATTTCTAGTCAGGGCTGCTCCACCCATCAAAATAGGAATATCTATTCCTCTTTTTTCCAACTCTTCTAGATTCTCTTTCATCACTTGAGTAGATTTGACAAGAAGTCCACTCATACCAATTGCATCAGCATTTATCTCTTCATGATACTTTAAAAACTCCTCAATATCGACCTTTATACCAATATTTTTGACTTTGAATCCGTTGTTGCTAAGAATAATATCGACTAAGTTTTTACCTACATCATGGACATCACCTTTGACTGTCCCAAGAATTAAAGTAGTATCACTTTCTTTCTCTTTTTTGGTCAAGAATGGCTGTAAAAAATCGACAGTAGCTTTCATCGTCTCAGCAGACTGTAGGACAAATGGTAGTTGCATCTGACCAGAGCCAAAAAGTTCTCCGATTACTTTCATACCATCAATTAAAATCTCATTTACAATCTTATCAGCTCCAATTTGATTATGCACCTCATCGACAAGCTTTATCATTCTATCTTTGTCGCCATCCATTAATAGCTTTTTAATTTTCTCTTCTACACTAAGCTTTTCAAACTCCTCATCTGTAGAGTCTTCATCAACCTTTTTGTCACTAAAATGCTCAATAAACTTAAAAAGTGAATTTTCATCAGCATTAAAGAGAAGCTCTTCACAGATTTGGATATCTTCTGGACTCATCTTATTTAGTGGAATAATATGCTTTACATTAATAATTACAGAAGTCAGTCCCGCTTGAATACAGTGATGCAAAAAGACAGAGTTTAGGAAAATCCTAGCATCTTTATTAAGACCAAAGGAAATATTACTCAGTCCAAGAGTCGTCCCACACTCTGGATAAATCTTTCGTAACTCTTTAATTGCTTCTAATGTTTGGACTCCAGCATCTCGGTACTCCTCATCACCAGAGCCAACAGTAAATGTAAGTACATCAAAAATAATATCACTAGCTCTTAGACCATGCCTTTTGGTGGCTAGCTCATACATTCTTTTAGCTACTGCTACTTTTTCCTCTTTTGTCTTTGCCATACCCTTTTCATCAATTGTAAGACAAACTAGAGCAGAACCATACTTTTTGGCAAGTTGGCAGATTTTGTCAAACTTCTCTTCACCATCTTCTAGGTTTGCTGAGTTTATAATTGCTCTTCCTCCAATTGATTTTAGGGCTACTTCCATAGTATTTACATTTGTAGCATCTGGCATAAGAGGAATTGGGATTTTTTGGTTATAAAGAGAGATTACAGCCTTCATATCCTTGTAGCCATCTCTACCTGCAAACTCCACATTGACATCGAGTGCATGGGCGCCGGCTCTGACTTGTTCTTGGGCTACTCTCAAAGTCCCTTCAAAATCCTCAGCCAAAATCAACTCTCTAAAAGCTTTTGAACCTGTAGCATTTGACCTCTCACCAATTAGCAAAGGAGCTGGATCTTGGAAAAGTTCTACACTCTCAAATAAAGATGCAATAGATGGAGGGATACTACCTTTTGGAGGTTTTGGCTTTTTGCCTTGGAGAACTCTTTTAAGAGCTAAAATGTGCTGAGGTGTAGTCCCACAGCAACCACCCATAAAACTGACTCCATCAAACTCTGCAAACTCTAGCTCCTTTTTGGCAAACTCATCTGGACCCATTGGGTAGTAGGTGTAACCTCCACGATTTTGTGGAAGTCCTGCATTTGAGTGGATAGATATTGGAAACTTCGCCTTTTTGGAGAGTAGTTCAAGATGCTTTTTGACCTGGTCTGGACCTGTACCACAGTTAAAACCGAGCGAGAGAATATCAAAAGGCTCTAAAATGGTAACAATAGTCGAAGCGTCAGTTCCAATTAGCATACTTCCACTAAGCTCAATTGTCACAGAGACCATAATCGGAATTTTCACCCCTTTTTTAGCAGAGGCATCATTTAAAGCATTAAGAGCTGATTTTATCTGGAGAGGATCTTGGCAAGTCTCAAGTAAAAAAACATCAACTCCTCCATCAATCAAACCTTCAGCCATTTTGAAATATCCACTATACATCTGGTCATAATCGATATGCCCAAGTGAAGGAAGCTTTGTACCAGGACCAATAGAACCAAGTACAAATCTTGGCTCATCTTCACTGTCAAACTCATCACAGACTTCACGACATAAGCTAGCTCCAAGCTTGGACAGCTCATAACTTAAATCTCCTAAATCATACTCATCCAAAACCCAATCCATTGAGCCAAAAGTGTTAGTTTTAATCATATTTGCTCCAGCTAGAGCATATCTTTTATAAATTTGTAAAATAGTCTGAGGGGATGTTAAATTTAAAAGTTCATTGCATCCTTCTTGAGTAGTACCATCTGGTGCTATCCAGGCTTCTTGAGGAATTTTGAGGTCTTGAATCTGTGTCCCCATTGCACCATCTATTATCAAGAATCTATTTTTGATGAGGTCTTTTATCTTTTGAGTAGTTTCCAAAATACTATCCTTGGAGAGCAATTTTTTTGCTATTTTAACTAAAGAAACATTTTTTAGCATAAAACTAGTAAATTTAATTTATTTTTAAAGATAAATAATATATTAATATAATATTGGCAAATCTTTTTTGGAGATTTTGGAGATAAAAAGTAAGCCAATGGAGAATAATTATAAAGGAGTTGGGTATGAGACGAGGTTTTACAATGATTGAGCTAATTTTTGTAATTGTCATTATCGGTATTTTAGCATCAGTTGCTATTCCAAAATTGGCTGCGACTAGAGATGATGCTTTGGATGCAAGAGATTGCAATAATATATCAATTTGTGTATCTGATATGTCTGGATGGTATACTGCAAGAGGGGTATTGGATGAAAATGCCTCTGATGCTTGTATTAACTTAAGAGCTTCCAAAAAAAATAATATAAAGCTTGATATTGATTATAATAAAATAGAGGTAACTGTTTCTGGAGCTCCAAATAGATGTGACTTTTTGAATGATACTTTCAAAATAGGTGGTATGAGGATTAAAGATTAGATTCTAATCCAAAAGGTTTTTAAGTAAAAGTTAAGGAAACTTGTTCTATAATACATTTAGACAAGACAAATAAACTTGCTTGTCGATATTTGAGATTTATTTTAAGGAGATGTTATGAGACGCGGTTTTACTATGATTGAGTTGATTTTCGTGATTGTTATTATCGGTATTTTAGCAGCTGTAGCTATCCCAAAATTAGCAGCTACAAGAGATGATGCAAAGACAGCTACTGAGCTTCAAAATCTTGCTACTTGTATTGCTGATATTGGTTCTCACTATACAGCACAGGGTAAAATGATAGCTGATCTTAATAATTTAGCATCATGCAAGACTCTACTTGCCAATAATTGTTTCAAGATAGATACAAATGATACTGGTATTACAGTAGATGATGGCACTGAGACTGCTCAATGGTGTGTTGATGCAAGAACTAAAGCAGTTGACAGAAGCCTAAAAGGTGATCATGACTTTGGTGGAAGCAAAATTAAAGATTAATTTGCTATAGAAGATTATTACTTCCCTCTTCGGGGGCTTTGCCCCTGACAATCCTTTTTTATTTTTAATTTCTATAATCTATTTTTATTGTTATTCGTTTTATCTTATCTCCTCTCGGAGAAGAGAGAAGTTGAAGCTTCTACATATGGGCAATATACTTGATTGCATTTAAATAACTAATGGGACTTGGGTTCATCTTTCTATAGGCTATATCAAAAGCTGTACCGTGATCTACTGAAGTGCGAATAATTGGGAGATTTAGAGATACATTGATGCTCTCTTCAAAATATATAGTTTTCAATGGTGCCAAACCCTGATCATGATACATCGCTATATAATAGTGAAACTCTTTTCGAATATTCGGGATAAAAGCAATATCTGGCACAAGAGGTCCAAAAAAGACTTTATTCTCAAAGTGGCTATTAGCTCTTTCTAGTGCTGAGATAATAATCTTCTCTTCTGTCCCCAAAATCCCACTATCTCCAGCATGAGGATTTAGACCCAAGACTGCTATTTTTTCTGCTTCTGTTTCTCTTTGAAAATCCATAAAAAACTTATAAAGTCTCTCCTCTTCTATCATCGTATGGACTTGAGAAAGAGGAATATGTTCTGTATAAAGACCAATATAAAGTTCTTTGCACCCCATCATCATAATTGCATCTTGGTCAAAAAAATCTCTTAGAGCATCTGTGTGTCCTTTATAAGAGATTCCTGCCATCTCCCAAGCTTTTTTATGGATAGGAAGTGTACACACAGCATCTACTTCTTCTTTGACCGCCATCTCTACAGCTTGGACAAAAGAGGCAAAACTATAAGCTCCTGATTTTTCAAAAAGAGCTGAAGGCAAAATATCAAACTCTTCTGCATCGACATCAACTGTGGTAAAGAAGTCTGGCATATTCATATCCAACATATTAGCAGCTTTTTTAACCATATTATCACTGATACAGTAGACTGGCTCTACTAAAGTTTTGATTCTATGGTGATTTCTTAGGATAATCTCGATACCAATACCGTTTAAATCTCCGACACTAATTGCTACTCTTTTTCGAAACTTTTTAGCCATCAATTGCCACCTTCATATCAATTATTGCTCTCTCTAGTCCTGTAAAAATGGACCTCGCAATTATACTTTGTCCAATATTTAACTCTTCAATATATTTAATAGAAGCTATAGCAGAGACATTTTGATAGTTTAATCCGTGACCAGCGGCGACTCTCAAACCGAGCTTAGAAGCCCTTTTTGAGAGCTTTTTCAAAAGCTTTAGTTCACTTTCTAGCATAGCTTTCAACTCACTTCTTGAAAGCTTCAGCTCTTTTACCGCATAATCAGTTCTTGAGAGATTACTATTTAACATAGCAAATATATTGGCATATTTACCGGTATGAAACTCTACCCACTCTACTCCAAGCCTAGCTGAAGTCTCAAGTGATTCCTTCTTGATATCTATAAAAAGAGAGACTTCAATATCCTCTTTTTGAACTCTTTTTATGATCTCTTTTAGTCTACTTTTCTCCTTAATTACATCCAAGCCACCTTCGGTAGTTACCTCTTCTCTTTTTTCTGGGACAATAGTAATTCTTTGTGGTCTATGCTCACAGACAAAATCTATGATGTCCTCAGACATAGCACACTCCAAGTTTACAGGAAGAGGAGAAAAGTTGATAATATTTATAGCATCTAAGTCTTGAATATGTCGTCTATCCTCTCTAAGATGAATCGTAATTTGGTCTGCTCCAGCTCTTTGAGATATCCAAATTGCTTGGAGAGGATCTGGATCATTTACTCTTCTTGCCTCCTTCAAAACTGCAATATGGTCTATATTTACTCCAAGTTTCATATTTTTCCTCGTCAAATCTAATAAAATTAATTTTATTATACCAAATTGACAAAGCCAAAATATCTAGCCTGAAGAGATATTAATGATAATTTTATATAAAAGATTTCAAAAAAGCTTCTAAACGTTTCATAAATTTTGTTATCTTTTTTAAACGTGCTTTATCCATCTAAATTTTAGACCTTTTTGGATATAATCACTTTCTATAATTTAAATTACTCTTTTTATGAGGGATAGAAAATATGACATCTACATTAATGGTCGTTCAAATTATTTTAGCAGTTGTGATTACAATCTCAATTTTGCTACAAAAAAGCTCTAGTATTGGTCTGGGTGCCTACAGTGGTAGTAATGAGTCTCTCTTTGGAGCAAAAGGTCCAATGGGATTTTTAGCGAAAATGACTTTTGGACTAGCTTTGGCATTTGTAATAAATACTTTAACTCTTGGTTATCTCTACAATAAAGAGACAAATCGTTCTGTGGTAGATAAAATAGAGCAGACAGATAAAAAGCCGGCTCTTCCATCTTCACCAGTTTCTGCTCCATCAGCTCCTAAAGCTCCTGCTAACTAATTTTGGCATTAATATTGCTTGAGTCCTCTTGTGGGGCTTAGGCAGAAACAGAAATTCATACTCTCATTTTGAGCCTTAATAAATAAAATCTAGAATAATATGATTCAAAAAAATAGAAGACAAAAGTATACTTGAAGTTTGACTTGATATACCCCGCTAAAAAGAGGGGATATCCTTTAAAAGCTGTTAATTTATTAACTCTTAGTTACATCTAACTCTTACTTTGTAAGGAACCTCTACATAATAAGTCTCTTTTACTTTGTAAGGAACACATACTTTATAAGTCTCTCTAGTTGTGCAAGGTACTTTAACTGTATAAGTTTTCTTGACTTTACAAGGAACCTTTACATAATAAGTTTCATTTACATAATAAGGCTCATTTACCCATTTATATTTTGTTACACATCTACCACACTCATCTTTTACAGTATATTTTTTGCAAACTCTTCTAGTTTTACAAACTTTTCTTGTTCTGCACTCAGTAGTATAGCTAGTTACATATTTTGTTCTACACTCAGTTCTATAAGATGTTACATTTCTAGTTCTATTTTCCCACTTATATTTAGTGACCCATCTTGTCTTGCAGACAGTTTTACACTTTGTTACCCACTTATATTTTACTGGTTCACATTGAACTTCACAAGGATTACCACAACCTGCTGTAGCCATTGAGCTAAGACCAGCGACCATAAAAGCACCAAAAACAAAAGTAGTTAACTTTTTCATATCATCTCTCCTCATATTTTAGAAAAAAAAGTTGGAGGGAAATAAAATTTAGAAAGTCTCTTTCCCCAATTAAACCTTCTGAATCTTTTCCCTACCTGAAAATATTAACACTCTTAAGCTTAAATAATAATAAAACATTAATGAATATTAAAAAATATTTAACAAAAAAGAAACTTTTATTCTCTCCTTTCTATTTTTAAGTCCAACTATTTAAGAGAGATTTAGTCAGAAATATACCAAAAAATCTAGCTTCTCCAGATTATAGTTTTATTTTTAATTATTTTTTAAGTAGAAAAAGTTTTTTATTGTTATAAATCATGCTGTTTATCATCTATATACTCTTTAATCTTCTCACCCATCTTAAAAATAGTCTATCAGAATTGATTGATTCTGGAATTTCCTTTTTATGTAAAATATAATTTTTTAAAATATTTGCTAAGTAAGGAGCAAAAACAAAGCCTCTACCTCCTAATCCATTTAAAAGATAAAGATTTGGATGGTAGATAGGAACTTTTTTTGCACCCTTTTTTATATTTGGATATTTTTCAATAGTTTTTTCTACATCTACTATCTTTCCTACAACTGGAAAAAAGTCTCTACTTCCACTTCTATAAGCACAATGAATTTTTAAAAGTTTTAAAGAGATATTTGGAGCAATTATCTTTGCCTTTTGTTCTAGCTCTCTAAGTGGATTCCCATCACAAACCATACATGGCTCTTTTGCTTTTATATGAGTAGCACCAATTTTGAGATAATTACCCCTAACAGATGAAATAGAAAAATCTTTATGCAATGAAAAAGTCAATCCATTTTTTACTTCAAAATCTCCTCTACTTCCCCAAAGAGCTTTGATTCCTAAATAATCCATATCTATATTTATCAGATTATTTTCATACCCCAGAGCCAAAATTACGCTCTTTGACTCTATAATCTTATTTTTTGCTTTAATTTTCCAGTAATTTTCTACAAACTCCAAATCTATAGCCCGCATTTGTAAAAACTCAACTTGATTAACCATTTTTGAAACTATTCTCTGAGCATTACAGTCTCCAGCATCCGGAAAGAAAAATCCAAAATCACAATCTACACTCAAACCTTCTGCAGTAAGTCGTTCTTTGTTCCAGACCTCAAAATTCTTATAATTGAAATTTTTATATATTTCAAATTTTTTTGCATCATCTAAATTTTTTGGGATTCTCAAGATACCATCTTGAAAAAATTCCTCTTCAAACTCCCCTTTATAAAATCTCCAGCTAAAATCAAAAGCTTTATTTGTCAATTCTTGAAGGGGAGAGCCTTTACCTATTTTTGGAGAGATAAAAGCACCAGCAGCCATTGAGCCTCCAGTAGGAGGTGTGGCACTTTTATCAATTAATAAAACATTAAAACCCTCTTTTTGTAGAGTATAAGCAACTGTTGCTCCTGCGATACCAGCTCCAATTACGACAATTTCTCTCATTAGAATCCTTAGAGTTGTTTTACTATCTTAATTATCTAAGATACCTAAACAATAATCTTATCAAAATAAGTGATTGATATATTTGTTAGAATATGTTCTAACTTTTTTGGAAGTAAGTTGTTATATAATATATTTCTGATTTTAAAAGGATTAGCTCTATAAATGAATAATAAATTTTTAAATGTGCTTCACAATATCAAAGGGAAAATTTCTGATTTGTGGAATAGTATCAAGAGGCAAGTTCTTATTGCTCCTCACTATTTTGCAATCGCCTATCTCTTAGTGATAATTATCTTTTTTTCTATATTTTGGGCAAGAGGGTTAATTCTTCCAAATGTAACGATATCATATAAATATCCAATATTTATTGTTATTAGTTTGGTATTGATTAGTATTGCTGTGGCAATACACCATCTCTGGTTTGTCAAGAAAAATAAAAAAATTATAGAAAATACTCTTCAAGATTATGAGATTACTCTCTCAGATAATGAAAAAAAATCTATGTTTAAGGTTGCTACGACTTATGATGTAGAAAAGATTATAAGCTTTTTGAGGATGACGACCAAAGAGGCAAATGAGGCAAAGGATATGTTTTTAGCAAGCATGTCTCATGAGATTCGTACTCCTCTAAATGGGATTGTAGGTTTTGCTCAGCTTCTAAGAGATAGCAAACTTAATGATGAACAAAGAAGTTATGTAGAGATTATTGAGAGTAGCTCTGAGCATCTTTTGTCAATTGTAAATGATATTTTAGACCTCTCTAAGATTAATGCCAAAAAGATGATTATAGAAAAGATTGAATTTGATATTTTTAAAGAGATTGAAGAAGTTGTAGATAAATATTATGAACATTCAGTCAAAAAGGGGATTGATTTCTCATTTTATAGTGATCCTTCAGTACCACAAAGAGTCTTGGGAGACCCATCTAAACTAAAACAGACTCTCGACAATTTATTGGATAATGCTATAAAATTTACTCAAGCAAAAGGTGAGGTATCTTTGGCAATGACCAAAGAGTATATGCAAAGTGGGGAGATTATTATCGGTTTTTCTGTTAGAGATACAGGAATTGGTATCCCAAAAGAGAAGATTCAAAAGATTTTTGATGCTTTTTCTCAAGCTGATGAATCTAGTAGTAGAGAGTATGGAGGGACAGGTTTAGGTCTTGCTATTAGTAATCTACTTGTAATGCAAATGGGTGGAGACCAGATTGAGATTCGTAGTGAAGTAAATAAAGGTTCTGAATTCTCTTTTAGGATTCCTCTTGGTATTAAGGATTATCACCTTTTTGAAAAGCCTCCAATGAAAGATAAAAAGATTCACCTCATCCTCCCGGCAAATCAGACTCCAAAAAGGTATCACTCGTTTTTGAGGCTCTATTTAGAGTATGGAGGCGCCTTATTTAAATTTGTTTCTCCAGAAGAGATTATCTCTCATACCAGACTTACAAATCCCGACATCTATATTTTAGATAATAGTATTAATTATCATGAGAGTTTAGTTGAGATAATCAAAAATAGCACCTCTAAAAATATTTTGATAGCAAATAAAGGCTTCAACGATGCTTCTAATTGGGTGGATTGGGTTTTGGAACAACCTCTCTCATATCCAGAAGTACTCAATATGTCTTCTAAAATATTTGAATATAAAAGGAGAGTAGATACCAAAAAGCTAGCCAAAAAAAAGGAGAAATTATCACTCAAAGATATGAGAATACTTCTTGCCGAAGATAATCCTGTAAATAGAAAACTAGCAGGGGCTTTGCTTCAGAGATTAGGTCCAAAAGTAGATATGGTAGAAAATGGGGAAGAGGCTTACATCAAAAGAATTTCGGAGTCTTACCATTTGGTTTTGATGGATATTGAGATGCCAGTTTTAGATGGAATTGGGGCGACACAAAAGATTTTAGAGTATGAGAAAGAAAATCAAAAAGAGCATGTGCCAATTATCGCTTTGACCGCAAATACTCTACAAGAGACAAAACAGAAATATCCAAATTTTAATATGGATGGGCTTCTCTCAAAACCGATAAAATCTGATGAACTTGAAGAGACTCTAAAAAATATTTTGAATAAGCATCAACCAGAAGAAGATGGAGAGCTAGAAAATCATGAAGATTTGAATCTAGAAGATATTATGGATATCTCTTCTAGCATTGAGGATGAAGAGGAAGATAGTAATATAAAAACTACTGAGATAGATACTAGCAAAAATATTATTGTCATTTCAGAAGCTATAAATATTACAAGAGCATGCTCTATCTCTTTTGGTCGTCTAGGAATCTTTATACATCATTACACTTCGCCAATTGACCCAAAAAAGCTCAACCCTCAAAAAGATACTCTACTTCTCCAAAATAGAATGTTAGATGCTCCAGAGCAAGAGCGCTATCTTCAGCTTTTGCATGATGCTGGAATTAAAAGTTATGTTATTATAGATAATAGTGCTTATATCGACAATTTCGCAGGTAAAGAGTACGCTAGTAGTATTGAACTAACAGAGCTAGAAATTGGTGATGGTGCTGAGATGATTTTAAGGAAATAGTCGTGGGAAAGGGTGCTTTAATATTATTTTTGGTGTTAAGTGGGGGAACTTTACTAGCAACATATCTAAAAAAACCTCATGGAGGGGAGTTTATCAAAACATCAAATAGATACACTACATCAACAAGTATTAGACACTTTTCAATTGGAGATTCAATCTTCAGAAGTGGTGGAGGTTTTAGCTATGGCAAGTAACCAAAAGAGCCAAAAAAGACTCTTGATTTGTGGCTACTGACAAGGGTCTGTCATTCTTGAAGGGTCATTGTAAAGATAGACTTCTACTCTTCTGTTGATTGCCATATTTCTAGCTGATGTATTTGGTACTAGAGGCTTGTTGTAAGAGCAACCTTTGATTCTTGGTCTTTTTCCATTTACACTCAAAAGTCTTGCCACACTTGCAGCTCTATTTAAAGATAGTTTTTGGTTGTAGCTATAACTTCCTCTATTATCTGTAAAACCTGCTACACCTACTACTGTTTGTGGATACTGTCTTAGTACAGATGCTAATCTTGCTACCTTATTTCTAGCTGATGGTTGAAGCTTGGATGAACCAGTTGCAAACATCATCTTATCTCTAAAAAGTACTCGAACATGGTCTGGGTATTTCATGACAACTATTGTACGATTTGGATCTTTAGCAGCAAGTGGATCATTTGCTACACCAGTACCAAGAGCATCTGCTATTTGATTTGCTTGGCGATCCAAAAGATATCCTATACTAGTACCAGCTACCGCACCAGCCACAGCCCCAGCTACAGCTCCTCTTTTGTTGTGGTGGTTTCCACTATTGTAGCCGACTACAGCTCCTGTTACTGCTCCAAGCAATGCACCTGTTTTTGTTCTATTATAGCTATTATCAGAGACTAAACCAGGCTGATTATAACAACCACTAAGAAGCAATAAAATAGCTCCAAGCCCAAAATATTTTTTTATATTCATTGAATTTCCTTAACTTGAAAGTTTTTTATCTCCAACCTGCATTTCTTCTATTTAACTCTCTCCTTGTATCGACAGCATTTCCAACGAGTCCACCAGCTACTGCCCCAGTTGCTGCTCCTATGGCTGCTCTTCTACCATCATGGTGATTTCCACTATTATAACCTACCACTGCTCCTGTAACTGCTCCAAGTGCTGCTCCTGCTTGAGTGTTGTCATAAGGACCACTGCATCCAACAAAAATAAGCATACTAACAAAGACCAAAGATATCTTTAGAGTTTTTTCCATTTTTTAATCCTTAAAAAGATAATTCTATATAATATAATATCAAACTTTATATTAATTTGGAATAGCTTTTTTATTTTAATTTTTATAGTAATTTGTATTCTGTATCTTGAGAATTGCTAGGATAAATATTATTTTGATAATAATCCAGCACTAATTAAGATATTTTTTGGTAGCTTAGACGAAAATAAATCAAAAAAAGGATAAAGATGTCTAAACTATTTATTGCTTTTTTGCTATTGTTGTTTACAAATCCAAGCCTGAGTGCAAAAGAGAAAAATAGTCAAAACGAGATAAAAAATATAAAAGAGTTAAAAACTAATATAGAAAACAGAGATAAATTAATGGAAGATATGATTAGGAAAATATTACTAAATCTTG
>Ga0256843_1000476_pt1 | contig 34483 bp, 36 predicted proteins | sample AlvinellametaG_FD_191572 | JGI IMG/M metagenome (GOLD analysis project Ga0256843, IMG submission 191572) | Pompeii worm associated microbial communities from hydrothermal vent at the East Pacific Rise, Pacific Ocean - Alvinella | ecosystem: Host-associated > Annelida > Integument > Unclassified ...
AAGCTATAGGCTTGTACTTTGTAAGTTGCTGGATTATCAAGTCCATAAGCATATCCATTTTTTCTATTGAATCTAACCTTTGGATCATCTTTATTTATAAGTTTTGGTGAATCATCTTTGAAAAATGAGTTTTTAACATCTATATACTCTTGTAAAGTTTTATGATAATCCAAATGATCCTGTGTGATATTTGTATGTATTTTTAGTGCGAAGGTAAGTCCTTCAATGCGTTTTTGTACAATTGCATGGGAGCTTACTTCCATTATAAAAAAATCACATCCATTTTGAATTGCTTCTTGAATATGTGCAAAATTTGCTAGTTGAACAGGTGTTGTTAAACTATACTCTTCAACTCTTTGATCATTTATAAAAAAACCTCTGGTACCTTGAAGTGCTACTTTATATCCTAAATCCAAAAGAATAGAATATAGTGCTGCTGCAGTTGTAGTTTTTCCGTTAGTTCCTGTAATACCAACTATTTTGATAGATGAGTTGTCAACATACTCTTTAAGTTGAGAAGATTTTATTATATCTTTTGCATTATTACTTTTTGCATCATCGATAAATCTCTCATTTTCATGGTTGTAAACAAATATAGTATTTTGATCAACCTCTTGTGAATTATCAGTAAAAAACTGATTATTTAGTTTAATTTTCATTTTGTACTTCTAGTTTTTTATATAAGTTCTCTATTTGATGATCAAAAGCAAAATGTTTATCATATGTTTCAAGATATGATAATGCTGTTGTTGTAAAATTGTTATCAATTAACTGCTCTACAAAGTTACAAAAATCATTTTTATTATAAATCGCTACTTTTGTACTAAACATAATATCTTCAAAAGCTATACGAAATGAACCTCTTGATTCTATTAACTTTAAAAAATCATCATATTCTATTGCATTTATATCTTGTGTAGCAGTTGTAGAGATATCATTTAATATTTTTGATACTTGCTCTACATCTTCATCATAAGAATCAATTACATTTATCATAGTAGTCAATGCACTAGAAGGTTCTTCTACTTTTAGTACACTATAGTAATCAAAAAGGTTCTGAGCTTTCTCTTCACTCTCTGTTGCTATATCACATAAAACAGCATACAATCCAATCTCTTCATCATCTGGATATTCTTTCATTAGTTGTGCGTATAAAAATAAGGCTTTATCATATTGTCTAGCTACAAAGTAGGCATTTGCATTTGATAATAATTTATTTTTATTTACCATTAAACCAATTCTCCCATTTTATCTTCCATTCCAACAGGAACATTAATAATTCTAAGTTCTGGATGAATTGCAGCTTTAATCTCTTTTTCAACAATAAATTTTAATGTACTGCTACTAGCTGCACATCCTACACATGCTCCTTGAAGTTGTACAAATATATTTCCATTCTCAATTTTTAGTAAAGATATTGCTCCACCATCTTGAGCAAGCATTGGAGCAACTTTATTTTTTATAATATTCTCAACTGGCTCTTTTAAATCTTCATCACTAAATGGTATACTCATATTATTTTATTTCCTTTTTTGCATTTTTTGATTTTTTTATCATTACTATAAAAATAGCACTCAAACCTAAAATTACACCTATGGTTTGAAATATAAATGTTAAAGTTACAGGTTGATTAAGCACCCACAACCTCACTACATCTTGGACATAAACTATCCTCTTCTTTACTTCTGTATTTCCAACATCTTGGACATTTTGCTTTTGCTGCATGATATACTTCAAATGTTGAACCATCAACTTCAAAACTATCTATTACATTATCCTCTTTGTGTTTTATCACTTTTGATACTACAAACCAATCTTCAGCTTCAGTAGAATCTAGCGCTAAAATTTCAGGTGAGTTTGTATATATAACAAGCTCTAGTGTAGATTTTATCACTTTTTCTTTATTTAGTCTATCTTTTATCTCTGCAAATTTATTTCTTGCTTCAAGTAGATGATCCTCATTTAACTCTATATCAATTTGAGGTATAAAATATTTTGGCATATCAAAAATAGATTGAGCTTCATCACTTATAACTTTTGGTGCATGTTTTACTAACTCATCCATAGTGTAAGTCAATATTGGTGCAAGATTAGTAATAAATGCTTTTGCAATCATTGCCATTGCACTTTGTGTTGCAAGTCTTGTTTTTGAATTTTTACCATCACAGTACATTTTATCTTTTGAGATATCAATATAGATATTAGAAAGATCAGCTACTAGAAAATGGTTTAGTTTATTTAATCCTCTACTGTAATCATTAGTTTTAAATGCTGCATCAACCTCTTTAAAGACATTGTGTGCTTTATTTAAAATCCACTTATCCATAGTTCCCATTTGTTCAACTGGAACAATTTGTTCTAATTCATGAACATTACCAAGTAAAATTTTACCTGTATTTCTTATTTTTCTATACTGTTCTGCCATCTGTTTTAAAATCTCATCTGATATTTTAAGATCAGATTGATAATCACTCATAGCAACCCAAAGTCTAAGTATCTCAGATCCATATTGTTTAATCACCTTGTCAGGAGCTACAACATTCCCTTTTGATTTACTCATCTTTTCACCCTTGGCATCAACAGTAAAGCCGTGAGTAAGAATAGATTTATAAGGTGCTATTTCATTTGAAGCCAATGAAGTTAAAAGTGAAGATTGGAACCAACCTCTATGTTGGTCACTACCTTCAAGATACATATCAGCTGGATAAGTTCCTGCATCATAGTTTCTACTTCTTAAAACAGCATTTTGAGTTGAACCACTATCAAACCATACATCAAGTATATCCATAGTTTTTTCTAAATCATCTGGATTTAGTCCACTACCTGGATATAAAAGCTCCTCTATACTTAGATCATACCAAGCATCAGCACCTTTCATCTCAAAAATCATAGCAATATAATTTAAAACCTGTTCATCATAAATTATCTCATCAGTTAGTTTGTTTCTAAAAAATGCAATAGGTACTCCCCAATCTCTTTGTCGTGAAATACACCAGTCTGGTCTTCCTTCAATCATAGTTTTTAATCTGTTTTTACCATGTTCAGGATAAAATTTTACATTTTCAATAGCTTCAAGAGCATTTTGTCGTAAAGTTTTACCATCTTTCCCATATGGTTGATCCATAGATATAAACCACTGTTTTGTTGCTCTAAAAATAATAGGCTTGTGTGTTCGCCAACAGTGTGGATATGAGTGAGTTATATCAACTCTTTTAATTAATGCATCACCCAATAGTTCAAGAATTCTGTCATTTGCTTTAAATACATTCATATTTAAGAACTCTTCAGGATTTGGAAGAAGTTTCTCTCTTACAATAGTATTATCATAAGCACCATTGTCTCCAACAGGCATAAGAACCTCAAGACCATATTTTAAACCAACTTTATAGTCATCCTCTCCATGACCTGGAGCAGTGTGTACAGCACCTGTACCACTATCCATAAGTACATGATCTGCTAAAACAATTTTAGATTTTCTACCATTTAAAGGATTGATTGCATATGTGTTTTCTAAAGTTTTTGGATCAATTTGTTCAACAATCTCACCTTTTACAATCTCATTTTGGATACAAAAATCGTGAAGCTTTTTAGCTACTATAAAACCATCAGATGTTTTTACATAACTCTCTTCACCATTTAGTGCAATACCACTGTTTGCAGGTAGTGTCCAAGGTGTTGTTGTCCATATGATTACAGAATCATCACTGTTTTCCAATTTGAATGCAACATAAATTGATGGAGATACTTTATCTTCATATTCAACTTCAGCTTCAGCCAATGCTGTTTGAGCTGCCCAAGACCAATATACTGGTTTGCTTCTTTGTATTAGTAAACCTTTATTGGCAATTGCAATAAGTTCTCTGTATATATTTGCTTCAAATTTAAAATCCATAGTTAAATAAGGATTGTCCCAGTCACCTAGTATCCCAAGTGTTTTAAATTCATCTCTTTGAATATCAATAAATTTTGTAGCATGATCACGGCAAAGTTGTCTAAGCTTTGATTTTGGTAATTCTTTTTTCTTTTTGCCACCAATTTTCTCTTCAACTTTTTGCTCAATAGGAAGTCCATGACAATCCCAACCTGGAACATATCTTACAGATTTACCATCAAAGTAATGATACTTAACTATAATATCTTTTAAAATTTTGTTTAAAGCGTGTCCTATATGGATATTACCATTTGCATAAGGTGGTCCATCATGCAATGTAAATGTATCACAACCTTTACGGTTAGCCTTCATCTTCTCATATACTTTTTGTTCATCCCAAAGTTTATATTGCTTTGGTTCATTGTTTGGTAAGCTTCCACGCATAGGGAAACTTGTTTTTGGTAATTGTAATGTGTCTTTATAATCGATCATTTATATAATCATCCTGTTATTAAAAATAGGGTAGAGTATATCTAAAATATATTTAGTAAAAGGTTAAATGATGCATGTAGTAGATTTTACAATAGATGATATGATAAAGATGCAAGAGATATTAAGAAAAAACAATAATACTATAACATGTGCAGAGAGTTGTACTGGAGGGCTAATAGCATCTAAAATCACTCAAGTAGCAGGTTCTTCATCAGTATTTAGAGGTTCAGTTGTAACATATTGCAATGAGATTAAAGAGCAAGAACTTGGTGTATCAAAGCAAACAATGATAAACAATGGTGTAGTAAGTATTGAGGTTGTAAATGAGATGTTAGATGGTGTACTTAAAAAATTTGATGCTAATTTTGCAGTTGCAGTAAGTGGAGTTGCAGGTCCAGGAGGTGGCACAAAAGATAAGCCTGTTGGTATGGTAGTTGTTGGTGCTGCAATAAATGATGGAGAAAAAGATACTAAAATATATCACTTTAAAGGGGATAGAATATCAGTGCAAAATCAAGCTGCAAATCAAGCTTTAAAAAAAGTTTTTAAATTTATTTCAAAAACTCTTGACAAATAAAAAAAATATCTGTATAATTCCAGTCCATTTTATGAATGACCTGTTAGCTCAGCCGGTAGAGCATCTCCCTTTTAAGGAGGTGGCCGTTGGTTCGAATCCAACACGGGTCACCATTTCATAAATGTTTTTGGTCGATTAGCTCAGTTGGTAGAGCGCTACCCTTACAAGGTAGACGTCAGTGGTTCGAGTCCACTATCGACCACCATATGGTCCCATCATCTAGTGGTTAGGATTGCTGGTTTTCATCCAGTCCACAGGAGTTCAAATCTCCTTGGGATCACCATATTATAAAAAAGAAGCGGTGGTAGTTTAGTTGGTTAGAATGCCTGCCTGTCACGCAGGAGGTCGCGAGTTCGAGTCTCGTTCACCGCGCCACTTTTTTTATATTTGACCTGTTAGCTCAGCCGGTAGAGCATCTCCCTTTTAAGGAGGTGGCCGTTGGTTCGAATCCAACACGGGTCACCATTTAAGTGTTATTTTTGGTCGATTAGCTCAGTTGGTAGAGCGCTACCCTTACAAGGTAGACGTCAGTGGTTCGAGTCCACTATCGACCACCATATGGTCCCATCATCTAATGGTTAGGATTCAAGGTTTTCATCCTTGCCATAGGGGTTCGAATCCCCTTGGGATCACCATATTATAAAAAAGAAGCGGTGGTAGTTTAGTTGGTTAGAATGCCTGCCTGTCACGCAGGAGGTCGCGAGTTCGAGTCTCGTTCACCGCGCCACTTTTTTTATTTCAATTTCAATCAATATATTTCATAATTTTAAGCTAAATCATAATCAATTTTTATTATAATTCTACTTCTTTAATGACCCTGTCGTCTAGCGGCTAAGGACCTCTGGATTTCCTCCAGATGACGTAAGTTCAACTCTTACTGGGGTCGCCAATTCAAAACATCTATACTATCGTACTTTATAAGATTTTTAATATTAATTATTTAGTTTAAGCTTTACTAGGGTAACACTTTGGGTGATACTTTTATATTATAAGCCCCCTTTTTATAAAGGGGAATTTCTATTATGAAGTGTTTTGTTTAAGAGTAAGTTATTGTTCTTATATTCTCATTTGCATCTTTACGCATCTGATCATACAGTTTTTGATATTTTACTTTATCTTCAAATGATATTGGAGTACGAATTGATTTAAACTCTACAAGCTTATCATCTTTATATACACCACTTATTTGAGCATATACCCAGTAATATCCACTGTCTTTTCTCATGTTTTTTACAAATCCACGCCATTTTCTACCACTTTGAATTACATCCCATAGATCTTTAAATGCAGCTTTTGGCATGTCAGGATGTCTTACAATATTATGAGGCTTTCCAATTAGCTCTTTGGGAGTATATCCACTAATTTGAGCAAATGTTTCATTTGCATATGTGATTATCCCTTTTAGATCAGTTCTTGATACAATCAGTTCATCAGATGGAACTTTTGTTTCTATTAAAAACTCACTTGCATTATATTGCATCTTATTTTCCTTTGTTGTCAAACTCTCTTGCAAAACCTTCTAGGTCTTTTTTCTTTAGGTCACCTCTGTAGATTATATCTTTTGGATCTAATGTATCATCATGAAGCATTTTTGGTACAGCATCTGCATTTTCCAACACTTCCATATGAGCATCTAGTTCATCTTCACTATATGCCATTTGCATATCTGCAGCTATTACATGTGGTATTGCTTCAATCACTCTTAGTTTTTCCAACTCTTCTGATACACTTTCCCCCTCAATAGTTATGATAACTCTTCCTTTTTCATCATGTAGATGATAATCACAAGCTTCACAGTTTTTTAAATTTTCTACAACTTCATCTAAAAATTTTGGTAATGTTTGTACTACTATACTTGATATATTCATTTTATAATTCCTTCTATTTTAATATATAATAATTAAATTTGTTTGAGTCTGTAGCTACAAAAAGTTGCTCTTCACTAATAAATAATATTGTATTTAGTGTCATAAGGTTCTCTTTTAGTAGATATAACTCATTTTGTGTATTAGTATCAAATACTACTACATTATTTTGTTCATCAACACTATAGGCTCCTAAATTGCCACTAGGAGATAATCCTGCAGCATATATTAAAAACCAATGTTTTTTTCTAAGTGCATAATCTTTATTTGTTTTTAGATCATAAACAACACATCTTCCATCTTGACCGGCAGTTATGATTTTATTGTTTTTTATATCTACTTTAAATACTTTATCAAGATTTTTTCCTGCAAGTATTTTTATGATTTTTGCAGTTTTTATATCTACAATTTTTAGATCACCACTCTCATCTGCTACTACTGCTAGTGTTCTATCCTCATTTAAAGCAAAGTCTGCAAAAGTTGAATTAAACTCTGCATCAGGCGCTATAATATCAATATCCCATATTGTTTTTTTTGTTTTTAAATCATATAGATATAATTTATTTCCAAGTGTTGCAAATAGTATGGTATTTGCATCTATAAATTTTGTTTTTGTTACATATAATTTATCTTCAACACTGATATATTTTTCCACTTTATTATTATTTGATATAAAAACTTCCCTGTAGCCACTTTTAGCTTGTACTGTAAATACTATTTTATTATCAAATATATCTACATTATAGATTTTTGCATCAATCTCATCACCCATAAAATCTGTAATTTTTGGAACAGTTATACTTTGTATTAATTTTTGTGTTTTAAGATCAAAAATATCAACTGCTCCAGCTTGAGTAGATACATATATTTTATCTTCGCTGTTAACAATATCTGTAACTCCACCACTTGCAGTATATACAAATGCCGGTGATATATCTTTTGCAAACAAAGTAATATTTGTAAATATTACTAAAACAATGAAAAAGTTTCTAAGCATTTGGATTAAAGCCACTATTTACCTCTTCATTTTGTTGATTTATTCTATCAATCTCCTCTTGATATTCCTCTTGAAGTTTTGCCATTTTTGCTTCAATATCTTCATAGTTTGCTGCAGTTAACAATTGAGATCTTGTCCATTGTACTTCAATATCATTTCCATACTCTGCACCCATATCTTCAATTTTTTCTTTATATTCATCCAAATCTTTACATATTACTTCTGTATCATCAAATGTATCTTTAAGTTTAATATACCATCCCCCAAGACCATCTGGTTCTACATGAGATATAAATTTTACTGCTGCCATTTCTATCCTTTTTTTATTTTGATTGCATCACTTGGACATACACCAATACAAAAACCACAACTGGTACATAAATTTTCATGAATTATTGGTTTAAACATCGCTGTAAATTCTATTGCGTTGTCCAAACAAGGGTCTTTGCAAGAAAAACACATAGTGCTGTTCCAACTCATACATTTTGCTGTATCTATACTAAATATAAGGTTAATATTTTTTAAATTTTCTATTTTTAATATACCATGGTTACACGCTTTTGCACACTCATCACAGTATGTACAACCACTACTTGAAAAATTTAGTATAGGTGTACCATCTTTTTGTATTATAATAATCTGTTCTTCACAAATTGTTGCACAATCTTTTGATTCACACTCTATGCAACCATTTGAAAAGTCATTTTCATTTTCAAAATATGGAGGTCTTACCACCAATGATTCATCTGTTTGTTTAAATGGTTTTGTAAAACTTGTAAATAATTCTCTTCTTTCCATATGAGTTTAAAAATACTAAGGTTAAGTGAGAATCACTTAACACTTAGTAATCAATACTATTTTGTAGTATCGATATCTTCCATAAATTTTGTATCATCCCAAGATGATTTAAATGCACCATCTTTAGAAGTAAATTCTGGTTTAAAATTGTTTGGAGTAACTAGTTTTACACTCATATCTTGAGGAGCATGACATTGAGAACAGTTAAATCTACCTTGGTATAGTTTATTCTCTTTTTTGATAGATACATTCTCTAGTTTTGCACTTGAAGTATTATCAACTTTTTTACCATTTTTCATAACTTTACCGTCAGCTGCAATTGCAGTAGCTGGTCTAAAGTTAGTCATATGTGATACAGGTACACTTGGTATTGATTTATCATAAGGTGCACTATCAACATGACAAGTGATACATTGGTTATTGTTTTGTGTAATTGGTAGCATACCCTCTACACTATGTGGAATCATAGGTGGAGCATCCTGGAATGCTCTTTTGATCCGCTTACTGCTTCCTGCAGCATCTTTGCTGTATTGAACACCTGGTGTCATTACTGCACTTTCATCTGCAAGAGCAGTATTTCTATAACCTAATTGCTCTTCAGATACCATATTACTACTACTTCCACTAACACAACCAACAAATACAGTTGCTCCTGCAATTAAGCTTAAAGTTATTAGTTTAGTTCTTTTTAACATCTTTATTCCTTGCTATATAATTTCTAATTGAAAAATTCAGTGCATCGTCATCACAAACTTCAACACATCTTCCACAGTTTGTACATTCACCCATTAGTACTTGTTCACTTGATTTACCAATCATAAACAATACTTGATTTTCTGGACAAACCTCTTTACATTTCATACAAACTGTACATTTTTCTTCATCATGATCTACTCTAATTAGGCTAAATTTACCTAAAGCTGAATAGAATCCACCAAGTGGACAAATATGCCCACACCAACCATTTTTTAATATAAAAAGATCAAATAAAAATATTACAAGCATAGCTGCCCAACCAAAACCAAGACCAAATATAATTGATCTGTGAGTTATAGAGATTGGTGAGATAAACTCAAATGCTGTAACACCTAATATATATGATAATACCAGACTTAAAGCCAATACCCAATATCTTATATTTCTACTTGCAGGTTGTCTTTTTTGTATTTGGTTAAAACCAAACTTTCTTCTTATATAGTTTGCGCTATCTGTAATAATATTTACAGGACAAACCCAAGAACAAAAAACTCTTCCTCCAATTATTAAATAAAATATTGTAATAATAGCTGCACCAATTAACACATTTGCTGCCATTGCTGCACCTGCACTAAACATCTGTAATGCTGCAAAAGGATCACTAAGTGGGATAATTCCAAGTACAGAAGATGAACTAAGATTACCTTGTAACATCTTCCATCCCCAGACATTTCCAGCAAAATATAAAAACATAAGAGTTACTTGAGTAAGTCTTCTTAATATTAAGAATCTATAATGTTTCCATATACTAGTCATCTAGTAATCCTTCCATATCATTAAGACTATCTACTGCTTTTCGTTCACTTATTTTAGTAACAGTATGTATCTCTTTTGCATCTTTCAATCTTGCTTCATCTTTTTTATCCCAACCTTTTACATAGTTAGTATCAACTTCGCCCAATATTATCTCTCTAGGTAATACTGTAATAGCAGCTTTTTTCGTTACGCAGGCATGTTCGCAAAGCCCACATCCCGTACAAAAATCACTATCTACAATTGGTTTTAAAAATGCATGTTTACCTGTTCTATCATTCTTATCATACTGTAGATAAATCGCTTTATCTAAAAGTGGACAAGCTCTATAACAAGCATCACATTGAATCCCCCAAAAAGCTATACAGTTTTTTGTATCAACAACTGCAACACCCATTTTTGCAATATTTATATCTAATTTACCATCTGTAGTAACACTGCTTTCATCTAAAGCTCCTGTAGGACATACAGGTACACATGGTATATCATCACACATATAACAAGCGATATCTCTTGGTGTAAAATATGGAGTTCCCAATGGTTTATTATCTCCTGGTTTTGCAAGAGTTAATGTATCATAAGGGCATGCTTCAACACATAATCCACATTTTATACAAGTTTTTAAAAATTCATCCTCTTTTATAGCTCCAGGTGGTCGTAAGATTAGCTTATTTGCAGTTACTTCATCTACATAAGCGCTCCACATCAAACCTCCAAGGGCAGTTAATCCTACCCCTCTGGCCATATTTAAAATAAATTTTCTTCTATCGTTTGTCATATTTTATTTTCACTTTTTTTATAGTTTATGCTTTATAAATTTTTACCGCACATTTTTTATAATCTGTTTGTTTAGATTGTGGACAAGTTGCATCAAGACATACTTTATTAATAAGTACTCTTTCATCAAACCATGGCACAAATACCAAACTTCTTGGTGGTCGGTTTCTTCCTCTAGTTTCAACTCTAGCTTTAACTTTACCTCTTCTAGATTCAACCCAAGCTAAATCACCTCGTTTAAGACCTCTCTCTTTTGCTGTTTGAGGATGCATATAACAAAGTGCTTCAGGAACTGCTCTATATAATTCAGGAACTCTCATAGTCATAGTACCACTATGCCAGTGTTCTAGTACACGACCTGTACATAACCAAGTATCATACTCAGCATCTGGTTTTTCTGGTGGCTCCATGTATGGTCTAGCAAAGATTTTTGCTTTGTTTGGTAATGGTTTTTTCTTTTTATCTGTAATACCAGTTAGATTACCTTGAGCTAATGCTTTAGCAAGTGGTCCATAGAATGCATGAGTTGAACCGTTTCCAGATTTAGCAACTGCTTTAGCTGCATATGGATCGTATTTAACATTAAATCTCCATTGTGTCTCTTTACCATCAACAACTGGCCATTTAAGTCCTCTTACTTTATGGTAAGTAGTAAATGGTGCAAGGTCATGTCCATGTCCTCTACCAAATGATGCATACTCTTCAAATAGGTATTCATGGATCATAAATCCATAACCTTTCCAAACTTTACCATCAGATCCAATTACATTTCTGCTATCACCGATACATTCAGTATTATCAAAACCTTTTTGTGGGAATGAATTTAAATCAATTTTATAAGATTTTGCTCTTTCATTTGCAAAAAGGATCTCATACATTGTAGTATCACCATTGTATCCCATAGCTTTTGCTTTTTCTCTTACATCAGCTAGTTTTTTACCATTTCTAAGTGTGTATGGTCCCCATAGATCATTTACTGTAAATCTTTTTGAGAACTCTACCCATTGCCAAGTATCAGACATCGCATCACCTACAGGTAATACTTGTTGTCTCCAGTGTTGAGTTCTTCTTTCTGCATTACCATAAGCTCCCCATTTTTCATAGATCATTGCACTTGGTAAAATAAGATCAGATACTTTTGCACTAATACCTGGATAACCATCAGAAGTTACAATAAAGTTGTCCATCTCTCGTGCTGCTTTAATCCAGTGTTTTGCTGAAGCTGAATCTTGGTATGGGTTACATACATTTACCCATGCAAATTTTACAACACCATCTTCAATATCTCTGTGAATTTTCATAATATGTTGGTTTCCAACAGGGTTTAGTGTACCTTCAGGAATATGCCAACCTTTTTCAGTGATCTTTCTGTGTTTTGGTGATTTAACCATCATATCTGCTGGAAGTCTGTGAGCAAATGTACCAACTTCTCTAGCTGTACCACAAGCACTTGGTTGACCAGTAAGTGAGAATGCTCCAGATCCTGGTAATGCTTGTTTATTTAGTAAAAAGTGAACATTGTATGAAAGTGTATTTACCCAAGTTCCTCTTGTGTGTTGATTCATACCCATAGTCCAGAAAGATACTACTTTTCTACCTTTTTCAATGTAAAGGTCTGCTAACATTTTAAGTTTTTTCTTAAAGCTTTCAATATCCTCATCTGGATCACCTTTTGCTACTTTTGCAACATAATCAAGTGTATAAGGAGCTAAGAATTTTTTGTATTCTTCAAAAGAGATCTCCCAGTGTTTAAGACCAGCAGGTTTATTAACCATATCATCTCCGGCTTTATATCCGTATGGAGCTAATGCTGGACCTTCATCTTCAGATACTTTATGTACCATCTCATGCTTAATCGTTTCCATCTCTTTTGCTGTGTATTTACCAGCAGATCCGTCAGGTCTTACAGGAGTAAGTGATTTTTCACCTTTTCTTCTCATACCGTAACCCATATTAACAGGACTTGCAGCAAAAACTATATTTTTCTTAACAAAATCCCAATCAATTGCTTCTGGATGGTTATATACAATTTCGTGAGCTATATAGTTCCATAATGCAAGGTCTGTTTGTGGTTTAAATATAATATTAAAGTCACCCAAGTCACAAGTTCTGTGAGTATAAGTTTGAATATTTACAACTTTTACTCTGTCTGGATCAGAAAGTTTTCTATCTGTAACTCTAGACCATAAAATAGGGTGCATCTCTGCCATATTTGATCCCCAAGTTACGATTGTATCAGTTAACTCAATATCATCATAACAACCTGAAGGTTCATCAATACCAAATGTTTGATAAAAACCAACAACAGCTGATGCCATACAGTGTCTAGCATTTGGATCAATTGCGTTTGATCTAAATCCACCTTTCATCATTTTTTGAGCTGCATAACCTTCCATTACTGTGTATTGACCAGAAGCAAATACTGCAACACCCTCAGGACCAGATTCTTTTAATGCTTTTTTAGCATGTTTTTCCATCTCATCAAATGCTCTTTTCCAAGATACAGGTGCAAATTTTCCATGTTTGTCAAATTCACCTTTTGCATTTACTCTAAGAAGTGGAGTTTTAAGTCTATCTTCACCATACATGATTTTTGCATTGAAGTAACCTTTAATACAGTTAAGCCCTCTATTAACTGGAGCTGCAGGATCCCCTTTAACTGCTACTATTTTACCGTTTTTTGTAGCCATCATGATACCACAACCCGTACCACAAAATCTACATGCTGCTTTATCCCATCGCCAACCGTTTTGAGCATCTTTTGATGCTGCTTGCATTGATGATGGTACACTCATACCTACTGCTGCTGCTGCACTAGCTGCTGCAGAACTTTTAAGAAAATCTCTTCTTGAAAGTGCCATATTCTCTCCTTATGTATTTGTTGTAATTAAACATATAAATTGTATCTATTTTATATATAAATAATCTTGATATATGTCAAGATTATGATAAACATAAGTAATAAGAATTATAAGGTGAGTAGAAAAGTAAATTAGGAGTATTTTTATCGTATATTGTTTTTTTAATAGTACATAAGAGGAGAGAAAACTCCTCTTATATATGAATTTTAGGGATTTATATTATCTTTGGTTTAGATACATTCCAATAGCTTGAAGTTTTTTACCTTTGATGTTTCCACAGATTTTACTCTCAACTAAGAAAGATTTTGCTTCAGCAGTTGAAGTGAATGTTTTATCTGTTTTTTTACACATTTTTTTGTACATCATAGCACCTTTTTTAATAGCTTTAGCTTGTCTTTTTTTAGTAGCAGCCATATCTTTTGCTAATGATTTTTCTACCATTTTGTATAATTCGTCAAAATTCATGATTTTTCCACCATTTTCATTTGCAAATTTTTGTGCAGCTTCTTTTGTACCAAATGCGTATTTACTAACAACACTCATAGTTCCTGGTTTTTTACTACCAACTACAAAAAATGCATCTTTTGAATCAATAAATTTTAAAGTAGTATTATCTACAACTTTATAATTTTCCAATTTTGCATTGTTTACAACGGCATCTTGAATCATACATACAATAGAACAGTATTGTTTATTGTGTCCAGCATGAGTTGCCGCATGGTTTGTTCTGTAAAACATAGGAAGTGTCATACCACAAACAGGACAGTACATTTTATTTTTTCCATCTTGTAAAATTGTAGCTTGATCCATTGGTACCATTCTGTAGTTTTTCATCGCTTTTTGCATTGGTTTATCCATTGCACTACTAACCATAACTGCACCTAAAACTAATAGGCTCATTAAAATCTTTTTCATTATATCTCCTTTTTGATAATTGAAACGATAACAAATTATTGTCAATTTTTTGTTAATTATTGATTAAAATTAATAAAGAATTAGCAAAAAACTGATAAGATTATTGAATAATTATTATAAAGAAGGGTTTTGATGTATTTAAAAAAGTTAAATATATTTATTTTTATTTTGTTTGTATTTGTGAGTTCACTTTTTTCACAGGAGTTTATGAAAAGTGCCACATCAAAACCAATACTTGTACAAGATGGAAACAGTAAGTATTGGTGTCCAGTTTGTGGCAATGATTTAATAAGATATTACAGAACCAATCATATATCAAACTTAAAAAACGGTACAAAAAGACAATATTGCAGTTTACACTGTTTAGTGGTTGATATGAATAATTATGGGATAGATCTTGATAGTACAAAAGTAATAGATGCTAAAACTCAAAAAGTAATAGATGCCAATAGTGCTTATTATGTTGTAAAGTCAAGAATTAGTGGAACAATGAGTAAGGTTAGTAAATTAGCATTTCAATCCAAAAAAGATGCAGATGATTTTATTAAGATTTATAGAGGGAAAATTGTTGATTTTAACACTGCTTTACAAATGGCACAGGAAACTTTAAAATCTGATAATAGAATTCAAAAAAAATTAAAAATCAAAAAACTTTATAAAATAGGAAAAAGAATATTTGAAAATGTTTGTGATCAAAATATAGATACAGATGATTATTTGGAGATAAATGAATTAAAAGGTGATATAGTAAATGAAAGATTGTGTAAACCTTTAAACAGTAAGCAACTTCATGCCTTAGCACTTTATTTGTGGGAAGGAAAAAATTTGGCAAACAGTGATATTGAACAAAATAAAGTTGTAGTTACTACTGATGAAAAATGTCCAGTATGTGGAATGTTTACATACAAATATCCAAAATGGGCGGCTCAAATTTTTTATAAACATGATAACCATGAACACCATTACAGTTTTGATGGGGTAAAAGATATGATGAAATTTTATTTTAATCCAATGGCATGGGGTGATTATAAAAATTCAGTAAAAAAGAATATATCTAAAATATTGGTTACAGATTATTATTCACAAAAAGCAATAGATGCAACAAAAGCATATTATGTAATAGGTAGTGATATTTATGGACCAATGGGAAATGAGTTAATTCCATTTGAAAATAAAGATGATGCAAAAACATTTAAAAGTGATCATAGAGGTACAAATATAATAGAATTTAAAGATATTATAGAAGATGAGGTATATAAACTTGATACTGGACAATAGATGAATAAGAGTAGTTATATCTATATATTTTTTACAATATTATTAGTTGCAATATTTGTAGGTGAATTGTTTTATTTACAATCTACAAAGTCAAATAGTGATGATATATTAAAATTGAAAAACAACTATGTAAAGATTGTTGGGTTGCCAGATTTAGCTATCTGTACAGAGGCATATTATATAAGATACAGAAGTTTAAGTGATCTAAACTCTATATATAAAGATGACCCAAATCTAAGAGAATATTTTCCCTCAACTTATGCATATAATCACTCTAATTTGTATAAAAACACCCCATCAAAGGTTGTAAATGTTAAGTAAATTAAATTTATATCTACTACATTATGCTATAGGTTCAATATTAAGAACAAAATATAAATCAATATTTATAGTTTTCATATGTACATTTTTAACCTTTTTACTATCTTCAATGTTTTTTATCTCTAATTCAATAAAACATGAATTAAATAGTACTGTTGAATCGTTGCCTCAAATAATTGTACAAAAAATAAAAGCAGGTAAACAATACGATATTGATATACATAGAATTGAGCAAATTTTGGAGTTAAATGGGGTTATTGATGCAGTCGCAAGAGTATGGGGATATTACTATTTTGAAAATGCCGGAGTAAATTTCAGTATAGTTGGACTAAATCAATATGAAACCCAATATAAAAATAGTTTTAATAATGTAGTAAAAAAATTTAATCTTGATAATCTTAGTGAAAAAAACTCTATGGTAGTAGGAGAGGGAGTTTTAAATATATTAAAAGAAAATTATTATACAAAATATTTTAATTTTATTAAACCTGATGGTAGTTTTCTAAAAGTTAATATAGCTGGTGTTTTTGACTCTTCTACTCAACTTGAATCAAATGATACCATAGTGTTACAACAGGATATAGCAAGACAAATTATGGGTATAAATGAAGATATGGCTACAGATATTGTGGTTAAGATTGCAAATCCAAAAGAGATACCAATGATAGCTTCAAAGATTAAACTTATGTTTCCTGATTGTAGAGTTATTACAAATGAAGATCTTAAAATAAGTTATGACAATATATTTGATTATAAAAGTGGTATATTTTTAACTCTATTTATAGTTTCTTTATTTACATTTTTTATAATTATTTATGATAAAAGTAGTGGATTAAGCAGTGAGGAAAAAAGGGAGATAGGTATATTAAAAGCTGTAGGATGGACTGTAGATGATATTTTAAAAGAGAAATTCTATGAAGCATTTATTATCTCTTTTACAGCTTATTTGTTGGGTGTTATATTGGCACTAAGTTTTGTTTATATGTTTCAAGCACCAATACTAAGAGATATATTTGTAGGGTATTCAGGGTTGAAAACAACTTTTGAATTGCCATTTGTATTTGATTTTCAAACTTTGTTTTTAGTATTTTTCTTAAGTGTTCCAATATATGTAGCAGCAACAATTATTCCATCATGGAGAAGTGCAACAATAGAAACTGATGAGGCTATAAGATAATGATTGAATTAAAACATATATCAAAAATATACCAGGTAAATAAAAATGATAAAACTGTAGCATTAAATGATATAAATTTAAAATTTAATGAGGGTGAAGTGATAGTTCTAAAAGGTGCAAGTGGAAGTGGAAAAAGTACAATTCTTTCATTGATTGCTGGACTTAGCAAACCAACAAATGGTGAAGTTATAGTTGATAACAAAAGAATATCAAAACTACCTGATAAGTTTTTGGCTTTATATAGAAGAGATAATATTGGATTTGTATTTCAAAAATATAATTTGATTCCAACATTGAGTGTAAAAGAGAATATAATTCAACCATTGATACCATCAAATCCACCTCAGGATCAATTGGAAAAAAAACTTGATTATGTTTTAAATAAATTTAGTATTGAACATAAACAAAATTCAATAGTTAGAAATCTTTCAGGTGGTGAACAGCAACGGGTTGCAATAGCAAGAGCTCATATAAATAATCCAAAAATTGTTATTGCAGATGAACCAACTGCTAATCTTGATGAAAAATTGTCTTTGGAATTTATAAATATATTAAAACAGTTAAAAGATTCAAATAAAACTATAATTGTTGCTACTCATGATCCGTTGTTTTTTAATCTTGATTTTGTAGATAGGGTTATTGAGATTTATAATGGAACTATTTTGACATGATATTGATACCTGAAGTTATAACAATAGTAATACTTGATATTTTATTTGTTTTTTTTGCATTGATTGCATTATATTTGAGTATAAATATAGCTTTAAAATGGGATATAGATTCAACATCACAACAACAGTATAAATTAGAAAAAAACAGTTCACTAGCTGCAACTATTATAAAATATATTTTTATTATCAAATTGCCACTTTTTTTATTTTTTATTTTTACCTTAGATAAAATATCAAATCTTCTAACAGGTGCTATGTGTGCAGCTGGAGTTGTTGATGCAACATCTTATGGCACATATCTTTTTATTTTGAAAATTGTCAATATATATCTATTTGGTTATTGGTTGGTTTTGCATTATATGGATACAAAATATGAAAACCTTCCATATACAAAATTAAAATTTAGATTTTTTATATTGGCATTTTTTGTTTTTATAGCAGAGATACTACTTGAAATATTAATGTTTTCATCTATTGATATATCTAAGATGGTAAGTTGCTGTGGTACACTTTATTCAAGTTCTGCAACCTCTGTAATATCATCAATATTTTTGATACCTACAAATATTTTGTTAATTGTTTTTTATGGAATATTTTTATTGTTAGGTTGGTTTTATTATAAAAAAAATATCTATATTTATGCATTGTTTAATTTTATGTTTTTAATTGTTTCAATAATTAGTTTAATTTTATTTTTTGGTACATATATATATGAATTACCTACACACCATTGTCCATTTTGTTTTTTACAAAAAGATTATAATTATATTGGGTATTTAATATATGTTTTACTGTTTACAGGTACATTTTACGGTACATCGGTTTTATTTATAAAAGATAGAAATATATTATATCAAAAGATGAAAATATCATTGATATTTAATATATTATATATATTAGTAATAAGTTTTTATCCAATATATTTTTTTATTAAAAATGGTGTTTGGCTTTAAGTAAATTGTGATTATAATATTATAAAAAGAGGGAAAGATGAAAAAGATTGTATTAAGTAGTTTTATTGGTTTTAGTGTTTGTTTAACTTTGGGGGCAGTTGATCAATTACCTGTTAAACAGCAAGATGTCTCACCAAAACAGTTAGAATCTCAAAATAGGCAGATAGTAAAATTGGCTGCAGCTGAAGAATCCAAAAATCTTCCTATAAAAATAGATAAATATACAACTATTGTAGATATAAAAGCACAAGATACCACTATGATATATACTTTTGAGATAAATAGTGGAGCAAAAAGTGATGAAGCTATTATAAAAGAGGATCACAGTAGAATGGAAAAAGCTGTAACACAAGGTATTTGTAGAAGTTCAAAAAGATTTATGGATGCACAAATTACAAAAATATACAGATATATAAGTGCAGTATCAAAAAGAAAATTATTTGAATTTAAAGTTAATCAAGCAGTTTGTTCAAAATTAAATAAGAGTTATTAATGAGATATTTTAGTTTTATATTTGTATTGTCAATATTAATTTTTACAGGTTGTGAAGAAACAAAAAAAGATGGTGTTGCAAAAGTTCACTGGGATAGAGATATGTGTGCAAGATGTGTTATGGTGGTAAGTGATAGAAAAAATACAGCACAAACAAGAGATCCAAATACAGGTAAAGCATATATGTTTGATGATATAGGGTGTATGATACTTTGGTTTAAAGAGGAAAAGATACCTTGGAAAGATAAAGCTAAAATCTGGATTACTGATGTAAATACAGGTAAATGGATAGATGCAAGAACTGCATATTATGATACAACAAATATAACACCTATGGCGTATGGATTTTCAGCTCATAAAACAAAAGAGAGTATTAAAAAAGGTGAAGAGATTATTGATTTTGATGAGATGGCAAAAAGGGTTATAAAAATAGGTAAATAGCTATTTTTTATACATTAAAGGTTTTGTATCTTCAATAAGTAAAGATGGCTGTATAAAAGGTGCTAATTTACCTAGAAAATCAATTAAACTCATTATTGGGCTGGCATAAAAGAATTTTACTTTTGGGTTATAGTGCCATAATTGATCAGAATATTGATATATTTTATATGTAGTATCCCCAATATTGTCTTTATTTGAATCAAAACCTGCATAATAACTCCAATAGTTGTATTGGATTATATTTGTATTTGAATAGTATCCTTTTAGATCTTTTACAATATCATCTATGTTGTTTTCAAATATATTGTTTGTAATTGTGTTGTCTTTTATATTTTGGTGAAAATGTATTGCCTCTTTATTATATGAGATATTGTTGTTTGTAATATATCTTTTCATCCCTTTTGCTTTTTCACCACCATCAATATATATCCCTTTTGCATTGAATTTGACTGTGTTGTGATCAAATTTAAAATTAGATACACCACTTACAACTACACCAATTCCAGCAGCTCCTTTAGAGCTTAAAATAGCATTGTATAAAACTGTTGTATCTTTTGTACCCATAAGCATAATTGCTACAGAGTTTTGCTTGTAGTTGTTGTTTTTAATTATATTGTTGTTGCTGTTTTGAATATGTGTTGCAAATCTATTATTTATAAATTGATTATTCTCAAATATATTATGGTGACTGTAGTTTAGTGTAACATCTCTTGAGTTTTTAATTATATTGTTTTTAAATATGTTGTTATTGGCATAGTATATTTTAAGTGCATCACCTTTTAGACTTATATTTGTATCTCTTGAATTTATATAGTTATTTAAGATTTTGGAATTATTTACAATATTAAGATCTATACCATATAGATTATCTATGATTTTACAGTTTTGAATTGTACAGTTTGAAACTTTGTTCAAAGAGATTCCAGCATCAATAAGATTTATCATATCACCACTGTTTGTAACAGTCAAATTATCCAAAATCACATCTGAACTGTTTATGGTAATTACACTGTTTTTTTTATCACCTTGTATAACTACATTTGAGTCTTTTCCTATTATTGTTAGTGGTTTTGGTATAGTTATATTACCTTTGTAGATCCCTTTTGATAATTTTATTATAGAGTATGGTTTTGCCTGATCTATAGCTTCTTGTAAACTGTTTGCAAAACAAAAAGAGATAAAAATTAAAATTGATATAACTACTTTCATATTTATCTCTTAAAGTATTGTATTAAATTTTAATAGAACCTATGGATCTCTTCGAGCATATTGGCAAACTCCATATCATCTCCATGCTGTTTTAAAAACTCAATTAGATATTTTTCACTTTGATCAATACCTTCAGACTTTTCTATAGCCAGAAGTTCTTTATATAAATTGGCAATAATCTCAATTGCATGTTTTGATATAGTTTTTCTTGAAGCATGGTAACCAATTATTTCACCTGTATCTGTATCTTTTCGTATCTCAAACTCTGTAAAAATCCAGTAGTATCTGCCATCTTTTGCAAGGTTTTTAACTACTGCATTTATATTTTTACCACTAGATATTGTTTGCCAAAGAAGTTTAAATACAATTTTTGGCATATCTGGATGTCTTACAATATTATGAGGTTTACCTATTAGTTCCTCTTGTGAATATCCAGATACCTCCATAAAGTAATCATTTGCAAATGTAATACGACCTTTTTCATCAGTTTCACTAACTATATATCTGTTTGGATCTAAAATTATCTCTTCATCTATTGGTGTTGGCTTAGTCATATTTTATCCTTTTTATATTCTACCATTTAATAGTCTAATTAAAGCATCTTTGACTTCATCAAATCTAAAAATTCTTTTACCACTATATTTTTTGGCAAAAGCTTTAGCATCAGCTTCATTTTCAATTGCGACAAGATCATCACCTGCAGGTGATATTGCTCTGCTTCCATATATAAAATATGCATCTTTTGCATTTATAGGTTTTAATGTATTATAATCAGTTACAACAATTTCATAAAAATCATTTTCACTTCTTGCTCCAACATCATACCATTTTCCTGGACGATGATAAAATTCAAACATAGATTTTGGACTACAAAAATATACAGTTTTCCCATTTTTCAATGTGATTTTTGCTACCCATTTTGGATCTTTGTATACTTTTAGATGTCTTACAAGTCCAATTGTATCTTTTGTATAATCCATAGTGTATGTTGGTTTTGCTTTTTGTGGCAACAAATTTTGGGCATTTATAATACCACTAAATAGTACTAATATCAATAACAGTTTTTTAATCATTTTAACTCCTTAAACCAGATCTTTTTTCTTAAATATAGTAAAACCCAAGTATGAAAATATTAATCCTAAAGTTACAGGATAAACAATAGATAATATTACAAATGTTGTTTGTTTCATAGAATCCAATATATAAAATGCAACAGGACCCATAACTGTAAGTTCTGGATCAAATAATGAGATAGCTGCAACTCTAAATATCTCCATAGGATTAATCATAGCTATAAATATAATTAGTTGCTCATCAACTCTTTGTTGCATCATTAATGAAATAAGTGCAATATCTATAAATGCCAAAAGTGCTATCCATACAAAAAATGCAATTCCAAGTGCCACTTCACTACTTTTTACAAATGATGAGATAAAAAATGCAATACCTAAAAATGCACTGCTCATTGCAAATAAAAGTCCAGTGTATAAGAAAAATATATCCCAAGGGATATCTGCACCTTTAATTGCCCCATAAACAACAGCAGCTATCATTGCAAATATTACAGGGATATATACAGTGATAAATCTTCCTATTATTTTACCCCAGTAGTATTGTTTTAGTGATATTGGAAATGAGAGCATATATTCTAATACATGACTATCTCTATCACCTGATATTGAACGAACTGTTGTAATAAGTATAAAAATGGGAAGTATTACTATGGTGATTTGTATATACATAAGTAATAATCGACTCAATCCACTAAAACCCATAACTTGAGATTCTGTAACTCCAGCTATAAAAAATAAAGCGATCAGCCCACCAAATACAATAGAATATACCAAGAACCATTTGGCTCTTATAGATTCTTTTAGATCTAAATATGAGATTAATAGTAAATTATTCATATATCCCCTTAATATCCTAAGATTTGTTTTCTAATTTTCGGATTTGCCATATGCTCACCTCTTAACATTCTAATTATCACTTCATCAAATTTTATACAATCTTTACATGGCTTTTCATAAGCACTAAATCCATATAACATAGGAGTTTTCTCATTGATTGTAAAATTTGCTTTAAACGGATCAATAAATTTTTTTGTATCACTTGTAAATATTTTACTTTTTATATTTTTTAGATCAATTTTATTATCTTTTGCCCAAAGTATCATACATCCAACATCATCAAAATAAACTATATCATCATTTTGATTTAGTTTTGATGTATTAATATTTGAAGATGGAAGTGGCATATTGCACTGTGGGCATATATGTTGATCTTTTTTGGCTTCCTCATCACTTTTAGGTTGTGATGATCCACATGCTGTAAATAAAAAAGATATTGATATAATAAATAAAAATTTAGTTAACAATTTCATCTGATACTATTTTTCCCAAATCCATATAAACTTGCCTATTTACAAGCTGTTCCACCTCTTCTAATCTGTGTGTTACAAATAATAAAACCTTATCATCCTCATTTTGCTTTAAAAGTCTATAAAAATCATCTCTTGCTTTTGGGTCAAGATTTGCTGTTGGTTCATCATAGATGATTATGTCACTTTTTTTTGCTAGTGAGATTGCTATAAGAAGTTTTTGTTTCATCCCACCACTTAATTTGAAAAATGATTTATTCATATTTGCATTTATATCTAGCTTCATCTCATTTGCATAGTGTTTAATTAGCTCTTTGTCTACTTTTGCACTGGTGCTTATATATGAGATCAGTTCAGCTATACTTAGTTTTATTGGTGGTGGAAGCTGAGGTACAAAACTGATATTTTCTAAAACTTTGACTCGGTCATAAATAGGATTTAATCCGTTTATAAGTACCTTTCCACTTGTAGGGTGATAATATCCTAGAATTGCCCTAATAAGTGTGGTTTTTCCAGCACCATTTGCACCCATAAGTGCAATGGAATCGTTTTTATTAAAATCTATACTTACATTGTCAAGTGAAATATGAGAGCCAAATTTTTTGGTTAAACTTTTTATCTCTATCATCTTACACCAAACTTTTTAATCTAAAGTCAAAATTAAGAGCATCAGCATGACATACATCGATACATCTTCCACACAAAGTACAATCTGCACCTGTAATATAAGCAGTTTTTATACCTTTTTCACTAATTTGTTTTTTATGTTTTGCTTTAGTTATTTCCAAAACCTGATTTTCAAAACAAACATCATGACATACCATACAACTGTCACAGTTATCATTCCATTGAATTCTAAGAGCTGATACTTTTCCAATATATCCATATGTAGTACCTATTGGACATATATATGTACACCAAGCACGGCGAGAAAAGAAAACCTCCATAATAAATACAACTACAACCCATATAAGTGCAACACTCCATCCATAAGCTATCATTCTACTTAAAATACCAACTACATTGAATGTTTCAAATACCAAATAACCACTTGTAAAACTCAATAATAAAAATATAGCCCAAAAAATATGTCTTACTCTATGATCAAATTTTCTACTTTTGATTATCTTTTTATTTACCAAAGTATTATGCCATTTCTCACCAATCTCACTTAAAATCCCATATGGGCATACCCAAGCACAATAAGATCTACCACCCATAAGAAGATAAACAATTACAATTGTTGTTGTACCAATAATCATATTAATAGGGATATGGTATGTTGCTAAAAATACCTCTAGTGTCATATATGGATCAATCATATGAAAACCTAAAAATCTAGATCCACTCAAAGTACCTTCAAGCATCTGCAGGTCAATAAAAAATGATAAGAAAAATAGTAGATGGATAGAGATTACCAAAATCCACCGTTTCATTCTATAGCTGAACTTTTTTTTACCATCCTTTGTTGTATCAAAAAATGTATCCCAAAAAGTTGTATTTTTTATTGTTGCTCTATTATTGTACTTATCCATTTTAAATTCCTAAAGTATTATTTGTTTTCAAGTGCTTTTGCACGAGCAGGAAACTCTCCAATCTCTTTTGCCAACTCTTTAAAGTCATCATCATTTAATGACATTAATAAGCCTTTCATAATTACATTCTCTTTTCTACCTGCTTTAAAATCAACAAGATCTTTATAAATTGTTTCTTCACTTTGTCCAAAAAGTTTTGGTCCCATCATAGGTTTTCCATTTTGAAAACCACTACCATTTACACCATGACATGATGAACATTTACTTTTATATTTTTGACTAACTTTAAATGCACCAGCATTTCCAGCTTTTTGTCTTAAAGCATTTAATGCATCCATCTCTTTTTCTCTATCAGATTTTTCTTTTGGAGCAGTATTTTTCGCTTTTGCTGTAGTATTTCCAATATCCTTTATAACTTTACCATGCTCTCCACCGTGATATGCTCCACCTTGTGAAGCTGTATATCCCATAAGTGCTAAAACTATAAGTGTTGAAATTCCTGCTATAATATTTTTCATTTTCTTGCTCCTAATTTTTCTATCTCTTTATTGAATTTATAAATCTCTTGTGCTATATCTTTTATCTGTTTGTCGCTCATCATATGAATTAGATCATCCATTAGAGGGTTTGATTTTTTTCCACTTTTAAAATCATTGATAGCATTATAAATAAAATCAGCATCTTTACCCAAAAGTGAAGGTCCAATAACTCCATTTGCATAATCATCATGACAAGCTGAGCATTTTAGTTTAAATTCATCACTTAGTTGTTGTACAATAAGTGATATTTGAACTCTTTCATATGGACTTCGTATATGCATATTTGCATCTAATACTGTTCTTGGTCTTTCTCTTACAGATGCATCGTTGTTTGCTGGTTGTGCATTTTGGTCATATTCAGCTTTTACATTATAATCATAGTAGTATGCTTTACCATCTTTAACTTGCAGATTTGTTTTTGTTTTCTCTTTAACTTTTATCTCATGTTGATTTGTATTTTGTACAATCTCAATTTGTGCAGGAGTATCTGCTGTGACACTCTTAGGTGCTTGTTGTTTATCATCTTTTTTATCACTACACCCAATAAATACAAATAAACATAATCCATATATCAGTAGTTTCATACTTTTTTCCCTTTTTCATAGTAATCTTCATAAGTTACTCTTGGCTTTATTACAATAGATGGTTGTTCTGTAGGACAAACCTCTTGACAAACACCACAACCAGTACAACCGTCATAGATCTCTGGTCTTATTATACCAACTCTTGTTCGAACCATCTCAATAGCACTTAATGGATTTGGCATAGGACACATATCTGCACATAAAGTACATGCTTTACCTTCAAAAGATTCATATTTTTCTAATACTTTCTCTTCATATTGTGTTACATTGGTTTGTTTTGCCAAAAACTCTTTCATTTTATTTGCGTGACCTTTAGGTACAGGTTTTCTTTGAACTGCCAAACATGATCTTGGATGTTCTAGTACTGCTATACCCATTTTTATATCAGTAGCTTTTTCTGTTTTATGATCTAATGCACCACTAGGACATGCTAATACACAAGGAACTGCTTCACAAGCATAACAACCTCTTTCATTAGCATCAATATATGGTGTTCCAACACCATGACCCTTTGCAATATCTGATAATTTAATAGAGTGATAAGGGCATACTTGTAAACATTGTCCACACTTAATACAAAGTGCCAAGAATCTGTTTTCTTCAACAGCACCTGGTGGTCTTAGTCTGTTTTCAGCTCTAGCACCTATTGGACTAACTGCAACTCCAGCCCCAGCAGCTAAGGCTAATATTCCAATAGTTGAATATTTTATAAAATCTCTTCTGTCTGATTTAAATTTTGCCATACCTTTTTATCCTTTTATTTTGTATTCTTTTCTTTTATTGCTATTAATGGTTCTTGATCTTCCATTAGAAACAGAGGTTTCGAAAATGGAGCCAATTTAGCCAAAAAATTTAACAATGAAATTACAGGAGACCCATAAAAAAACTTCACATCAGGATTATATATCCACAGTTGATCAGCATATTGATAAACCTTGTGTGGAGTATCACCTATATTGTCATTGTTTTTATCAAATCCCTCATAATTGTCCCAATAATTTTGTACTATCTCATTTTCATCTGTTTTACTTCCTCTACTGTCATTTACAATATCTTCAATATTTCCCATAATGATATTGTTTTTAATAACATTATTTTCACTTAATGAGTGAAAATGCATAGCTTCTGAGTTATATAAAACCTTATTTCCAATAATCCAATTATTTGTACCTGGTTCAAATGGACTTCTATCTATATAAAAACCTTGCGCACAATAAATTACAGTATTGTCTTTTAGTGTAAAATTTGATACATCTTTAAGTCCAATCCCCATACCTGTAGCACCCAATGAACTTTGTACTACGTTACCAGTTGCGATACTATCTTGTGAGTACATAAAAAATATACCAACTGAGTTGTATTTGTATTTGTTGTTTCTTACATAGTTTTTACCAGCATACATAAAATGTAATGAGTATCTGCAATATTCACCATAGTTTTCTTCAATAATATTACCATGAGAGTACCATACAACCATATCTCTTGATTTTATAAGCGAATTTTTCTTGATAATATTATCATTGCTGTACCAAAGTCTAAGTCCATCACCTCTTAATCCCAAATCATAATTTTTAGAAGTTATTTTATTATTTGATACTATAGAGTTACTTACCATCTGAAGATCGATACCAAAAAGGCAATTTTTTATAATACAGTTACTAATCTCATTTTGTTTACCATCACTTAATTTTATAGCAGAATCAAGATTTTCATGTCTAGCTCCACTATTGATAATAGTAAGATTTTTTAAAGTAATATATGAACCTTTTGCAATGATTACAGTACCTTTGTTTTGACCATCAATTATAACACCATCACTTTTGCCTATAATTGTGATTGGTTTATTTATAACAATATTACCTTTATATACCCCAGCAGGAAGTTTAAGAATTGAACCAGCAGGTGCTTTATTTATCGCATCTTGCAAAATATTTGCATTTGCATAAATTAAAAATAAAAAACTAATAATTAATTTTTTTAACACCTAAACTTCCTAAATATCAATTTTTATTGATTTGTTTCATTCATAGCTTTTTGTTTAGCAAAAAAAGCTAGAAGACTAAGTAAACTAATGGCAACTATTGCATAAAAACCTATTGTTGGATAAGAGTGTGTTGTAAATTGTGCAATTTTACCATCTCCAAATACTGTAGGCATAAACGGTTTTATTTTAAAGGCTCCCCAATCATGAAGATTGTGTCCAAACCAGTATAGCCAGTAGGAATAATCAGCTATAAACAGCAGTGGTAATGAAGCTGGAATAAGCATTAGGTAATTTAGTATCTTATTATTATAGATCATAAATAAGATCATACCCAATGATAAAGCTAAAAGAGCATATATCCCAATCTCTCTTTCAAACTGTCCACCAACCCACATTGGATCCATACCTACATAGTGATTAATTGTATTCATCTCATGTACCTCTCCACTATATCCATCAAAATGGAAAAATACAGGTATCCCTTCAGGGAAAGCCTCTTTTGGATAGTTTGGTGCTTCAAGAGATACTGCCCAGATTGGAAGTGATGCTACACCTATTTCAGCTGCACTTTCTATCATCTTATCAAGATTATTATGTGCTTCTTTTTCTGTAGTTACACTTTTATATCTACCCTTATTGTATAGGTTCCAAACAGATTTGCTAAATGATGAAATCTCATCAGTTTTTCCCTCATCTATTTTATTTAAAACCCCGTGAAAAGCTATCATTGGAAAAGTAAATGATACTGTTAAGATAACTAAAGCCAGAAAAGCAAAAACTCTTGCTTTGATAAAACTTGGATGCATATTTGTTCCTTATTTTTAATTTTAAAACTAAGATAAATACATAGAAATGTATATAATATGTACTTATCTTAATTATAAATAAGAAAAATATTCTTAATGTAAATTATAACTAAATATTAAAGTATAAAAGATGATATAAATCAATTAAAAACATTAAAAAAAGGGAAAAGATAATTACTTTTCCCTTTTAATTATTTGACTAGATATTTTTTTGAGTCTTAGAATAGATTAGCATTCTCATCTACCCATTTTAAGTATTCAATAATATCTTTTACTTCCTCTTTGCTCATATGTTGATTAGGCATTCTTAGATTAAAGTAATCAATCATCCCTTTTACATATGGTTCTTTATATTTAGATTTTGGATCAAGAATAAAGTCAGCAACCCATTTTTCTGCATTTTCATGTCTTTGAAGAACACCAGTTAAGTCTGGACCAGAAGATACTTTACCAATAACGTGACATCCACCACATCCACCTTCTCCAAATGCTCTTTCACCTCTTTGAGCAGCAGTACTTTGTTTAGTTGCAATAAGTCTAACTAGGGCATCTTTTGCTCTAATTCCAACATCTGCAGTTTTAACCATATATTGCCAAATCATATTTTCAAAAAGAATCGCTTTTTCATAATCACCAGCTTTTACTGCTTCATCAGATTTAGCTTTTTGTTCAGGTATTTTTCCATATTGGTCAAATGCATCTGTAACAAGATTTTTTACAACTTCATATTTCTCAAAATGGTTCTCTTTTAAGAATTTAACAACTGATTGAATAACAGCGTCAGTTGCAGCATTTACAGCAACAGTTTTGTCATATTCAGCTTTTAACTCTTCAGGACTCATAGTTTTCATTTTAAGTTTTTGTGCTGAAGTGTATTTTTTGTTTGGATCTTTAACCATTAAGTAACCCATCATCTCTAAGTGAAGTGCCGAACAGAACTCTGTACAGTAGTAAGGGAAAACACCCTCAATATCTGCAATAAATTTAAGCTCAATTGTTTCACCTGGTTCAAGTGATCCGTGAATATTAAAGTGGTCAACTGTAAATCCATGAGTTTCATCTTCAGCTCTTTCAAGGTTTGTTAAGTACATAGTAACTTCATCACCTTTATTTACTGTGATTCTCTCAGGATTGATATGAGATCTTACAAGTGTAGCATATACAGTTACTTTGTTTCCGTCTCTTTCAATTCTTTCTTGACCAGCTAAAGTTTTACCTTTGTGCATCTTACCAGTTTTAGAGTTTGTACCCATTTTGTATCTTACTTCAGGGTGTAGTTTACTTGCTCTAATTGCAACAGCTTGATGAGGTTCACCTAAAGGTAAAGGCATATCAACCAATAAATCCATAGTTTTACCACTAATATCAATCAACTGGTGATTTTGTGGGTGTAATGGACCAACATTTTGGAATCTGTCAATTGCAAGTTTGTTTAAAGAGATAATATATTTACCTTGAGGATCAGCAGATTTACCTTCCATTCCACACAAGTGTCCAACATTGTAGTGAACATTCTCTTTATCTAAAACTTTAAGTGTTTTATAGTTCCATTTTACAATTTGTGAATCAACATAAAGTGAAGTATAAATTTCACCATCTATATTTGAATATTGATTATGCAATGGCCCAAGTCCTAATTCCACTTGTCCGTGTAAAGATTTTTTCATATCTAAAATTGGAATACCAAATGGATCTTTCCCTGCATACTCTTTGTTTTTAATCAATTTTTGAATTTTTGACCATTTATAAACAGAAGCATGAGTATCTAGTTTACCACAAACTGTAATATATTCACCATCTGGAGATACATCAACACCGTGTGGTGATTTAGGCTCAGGGATTAAAAATAGTGCATCATTTTTAACTGCAACATCAATAGGTACGATTCTCATACCATTTACAACTTTTACATTTTTATCATCTTTTGCAAGTTCAGCAAGTTTTTGCCAATTGTATACATGTAAAAAGTCAGTATCAAATCTACTACATCCAGCTTCAAATGGAGGCATACCAACTTCTATACCACCTGTATACATCTCTGAGTTAAATGAGTTTGTAAATCCCCATCCGTAAGATACACCTTTACCTGCATCAGATAAATCTTGCATATATGGAGGTAATTCTAAAGTAAATGATTTGTCCTCTTTAATTCTACCTTCGTCAGAATTAAATTTCCAAAATGTTACTCCACCTCTATATGTTTCTTTATATTCTTCTATTGGATGGTAATTGTTGTCAAATGGTGCTGCATATTGACAAGCTTCCAAGATATATTCAGAATTTGGAGTAAAAAATGCTCCACCATGTTCAGATTTAAATATTGGATTTACTACAATTTGTTTTGTTTCAAAATCCAATAGATCAATAACAGCAACTCTTGGGTTTGCTTTATCATTGATCACTAACCACTTACCATCATATTTCCCATCTTTTTCAGAAATAGCAGGGTGGTGAGTATCTCCCCAGTTTATCTCTCTTCCTCTAATATTACCTTGTCGAAGCACTTCAAGTGAATCAACATCATAACCATAACCTTGCCAAGGTTCAGGTGTAAATACAGCAATATATTTTAGAATTCTCATTGATGGTACACCATAAACAATCACTTGTCCAGATTGTCCACCAGAACTAAATACAACAAATTCATCTCTTCCACCAGTTGGAAGATAGGTTTTTGCTGCACGAATTACATCGTTTTCTGTTAAACCTCTTTTTTTCATTATCTTTTCTAGTTCGCCACTACCAGCAAACATCGTTGATGCTGCTATTGTAGTTCCTAGAACTAAAGTAGATAATTTACTAAAAGTATTCTTCATCTCTCTCTCCTTAGATGTTTTTAAGCAAGTAGACCTACTTAAACATCTCTAATGATAGTATATTCCAATTAACAATAATTTGACAAAGGTCAAATTATAAAATTAATTTTAAAAATTTATATTTGAAAAAAGATAGTGATAGTAGTACCTTTATTTTTGATACTATTTAGCTTTATTTGTCCATTAAGAAGTTTAATAATTTTAAGTGTAATTGCCAACCCAAGCCCAATTCCACCACTGTTTTTAGCTCTGCTTGAATCGGTTCTGTAAAAACTTTCAAATATTTTGTTTTGATCTTTTGTATCTATACCTATACCGTTGTCTTTTACAGATATAATAAGTTGACCATTTTTTATTTGATTTGAAATATAAACTTCAGAGTTTTCATGGCTAAAATCAATACCATTTTTTAAAATATTTTTAATAGCAATTTTTAGTAAACTTGGATATTTTATATTTTCACATTTTGATATATTTGATACAATTGTAATATATCTGTTTTCTGCATAGTTTTGTAACTCTTTTACAGCATCATATAATATAATATCAATATCTAAACTATCATTTTGACTAGATTTTATTTGCTCATTTGGTTTTGCCAAAAATAGTAGGTCATCTATTGTTTTTTGTATTATTAAAACCTCTTCCAAACAAGAATTTAAAACCTCTTTGTACTCATCTTGTGTTCTGTTTTTTCTAAGAGCAATTTCCAATTCACCTCTGATAATAGTAAGTGGAGTTTTCAGTTCATGTGATGCATCAGAGCTAAATTGGTTTATTTTATTGAATGATATTTCTAGTCGTGAAATAAGGCTGTTTATCTCTTGTGTAAGTTGATCTATCTCATCATTGTTATTTAAACTATCCAACCTTTTACTAAGATTTGAACCGTGGATATTTTTTAGATTTGATAATAGATTTTCAATTGGTAAAAAAGATTTATATATTAAAAAATAGCCTCCAATTGTAGAAAGAATTAAAATAATAGGAACAATAAATATCAATATATAAAGCAGATTTTCAAGTGTTTGATTCAACATTTGATTGTTTGTTGCAACTTCTACAATATAGGTATCATTATTAATATCAATTTTAATTCGGCTTATAATATAATCGTTTTGTTTTTCAAAATTTATAATATCTTTTTGTAAAGATTCTATTTTATTTTTTGTAGTTTTGATGTTTTTTGGAAAATTCTCTTGGGTTATTACTTTTAAATCTTTACTTCGTAATAACCTGATATATAAAGGCTCAAATTTATAGGCTTTTTCTTCATTGTAAACACCTTTTTTTAGATCTCTTTTATGCTCTAAAATATCATCAACTACATCTAATAATATAACTTTTAAAGTTGAGTTAATCTTATCAACTGTAGATATATTTAAAGCTTTATACAGTGAAAATGAGAATATAAGCAATATAATCAGCTGTATAAAAAAGCTGTAGATTAGAAGTTTTTTCTTAATTGATAGTTTATTGATCATCTATTTTAAATCCCAAACCTCTTACAGTTTTAATCAGTTTTTTATCATATGTTTTATCTATTTTGTTTCTAAGTCTGTAGATATATACATTAATAGTATTGCTTGTATTTATATCATCTAGTTTGCTAAGTGCTTCATTTAGCGTTGATTCACTTAAAACTATATTTTTATTTTTTAACAAAAGTTCAAGAAGTATAAACTCTTTTGCTGTAAGTGTTATTGTATTATTACCTCTTTTTGCTTGTTTTGTAAGAAGGTTTAATTCAAGATCAGCAACTTTTAAAACAGAATTTTGAGTATTTGATGTTCTTAATTGTACTCTGATTCTAGCTAACAACTCATCAAAAGAAAATGGTTTTGCCAAATAATCATTTGCTCCAATATTCAAACCATCTATTTTATCCTGTGTTGTATCTTTTGCAGTTAACATAATGATTGGTGTATTGATATTTTTTCCCCGTAATGTTTTGCATACTTCTATACCATCTTTTTTTGGAAGCATAATATCAAGCAGTATAAGGTCATATTGGTTTGTAGTTGCCAAATATTCCCCCTCATCACCATCAAGAGAATAATCAATTATATAAAGCTCCTCTTGAAGCCCTTTTATTAGAAAGTTTATAATTTTTTTATCATCTTCTATAATTAAAATTTTCATAATAAATTATATCCCATTTGAAGTTAAATTTAATATTGATATCTCTGCATCTGCTTTGTATCTGTAGTTAATTCCCCATGTGCCTAAACCTTTATTTACATATATAGCTGTATCAAATTTGTAAAACAGTCCGTTTAAAAATGGTTGAAACAGTTTTACGAAGTAGTGAAAAGGGAATATCTGTCCCCCATGAGTATGTCCACACAAAAAAAGTTTTGTATTGGTTTGTGTTGCAATTTTATAATCTTTTGGCTGATGTGCCAAAAGAATAGTTGAAACTTGATTATTTAGAAGATGTTTTATTTTATTTGTATCTCTTTTATGGTTAAAAAACTTTGAAAATCTGTCACTTAATCCAACAATACAAATATTATTGTCATTAAATGAGATTATCTCATAAGAGTTATCTAAAAAAGTAAGCTTATATAAGATATTTTTTAAATCTTGTAATCCATAAAATAGATCATGATTACCACTTATATAAAATACTTTT
>Ga0256843_1000477_pt1 | contig 34480 bp, 61 predicted proteins | sample AlvinellametaG_FD_191572 | JGI IMG/M metagenome (GOLD analysis project Ga0256843, IMG submission 191572) | Pompeii worm associated microbial communities from hydrothermal vent at the East Pacific Rise, Pacific Ocean - Alvinella | ecosystem: Host-associated > Annelida > Integument > Unclassified ...
AAGCATTCCAATGAAACCAAAGCCAGCACCACGTCCAAGAGTAACAACAAGAGGAACTTATAATCCTAAAGACTACACAGATTATAAAAATTATATCTCTCTACTTGCAAAAAGAGAGAGACCAAAAAAGATAGATGGTGCAGTAATGCTAATAATAGAGTATAGACTCGGAATGCCAAAAAGCTGGAGCAAAAAGAAAAAAGCCATAATGAATGGGAAATGGCATATTTCAAGACCAGATCTTGACAATCTTGACAAGGGCGTAAAAGATGCACTTACAGGAGTATGCTATAGAGACGATTCACAAGTTGCCTTAAAGCATACATCAAAAGCATGGGCTAGTTCAGATATGATTAGTATAAGTGTATATGAATTATAAACAAAATGTGTAATGAATGATAACAGCAGACGACATAACAAGAGAGGTAAAAACGCAGAGAAAGAGATATCAGAAATACTAAAAAACCTTACAGAGAAAACAAACGCAACAATAAAAGATATAAAAATATTAGAAAAAGCACATCTTATAGGAGAGCAAAGAGAGTATGATGTTTTTATTTCCTTTTATCTATAATCTCAATGTTCCTAATCCTTGACAATCTCTTTAGATCGTATTTTAGTGTTTTGCTATTAAACTTTTTGGCAAATTTAAAATCAAATGAAACAGTATATCCTATTTTTAAATTTGCCTCATACCATCTCTTGTTGAACCTCACCCACGCATGGTCTCTCCATCGTTCACCATCAACCACAATATCAAGCAGCAGAAGGTAAGTAACGCCTCCTGCATGGTATGATTTTCTGCCTATCTTTGCTACCGCCTTCATTTCTGCTCCTATTTTATAACTATCTCTTCATATTTAACGTGATCGTTTCCATGGTACAACTCATCATAGATAACAACTGCCCCGCCTTTGTATGTAATCTCAAGCCATGCGTGACCGTCTCCACCAGCCGTCCCAGCGATTAGCGATATTCCTATTACACTATCATCATCAAAAAGAATCTCTGCCGCAGTAATTGCGTAATCTTCACAGTCTCCTACATAGTTGAATCCGTATTTTCTCACAGGCTCCCATTTGTCATCTTCTTTGTCGCTCTTGTATAAAAACATATCTTCGAGCTTCTGAATGCCATCAAGCCCTATCATAGACACATAGCTACTATCATCTCCGCATATCATCATGTCATAGTTTTGGCACATATCATAAAACTTTGAAGATGAGCCAAATCCTGTGCTTTCAATACCGCACCCATACAGTAGCAGTGATAAAGCAATAATAATGTTTTTTGTCATCACATACCTCCAATTGTAATCATTATAGCCAAAACGATAAAATATGGGTAAAAAGCAGACATTGCTATTATGCCCCACACTATTAGCTGCTTCATTTGCTCTCCTCTGGTTTGTTTTTTGTTATCTTGCAAATATTTTGATCATCTCTCTTAACTGAAAGTCGTTTTTGTTTATCTACAGGAAGATTATTCAATTTGTAGAAGAATTGATTAGCTTTTTTTCTCCTGAATTTCATACTTTTGTCTATCCTTTACTCATAAATATCAACTATTAGATCACAATCACTTGTTAAGACGTGTGTCGTTCCGCTTCTTCTATTAATTCGCTTTGCTGTTGTATATATGTTTTCTCATCCTCTACTATTTTTTCTATCTTTCTTATTAATGTTTTTATATTGTTAAATACAAAGCGATTTGTTATTAAATGCTCCCATCCACCTATAAGCTCATTTCTAAAAGTTCCGTTACTGTCCATTTCTTTCCAGTAGGCGTATTCATCTTCCTCCACAAATTCCTTTACGATCGGCGTTATCTCTCCATCTTTATACACTAGCCATAACTCCTCATCTCCAAAATTTGTATCATAATCAAAAGCTCTTCCTGCATAATGCTTGTATGAATCAATAACAAGAATATGATACAGGCGAAAATGACTTTTTTCTGCTAACTTTTCAAATACATTCAGCAACTCAAAAAATTTCTTTTTTAGCTCTTTTGCTTGCTTTGTTCGCAAGTCTCCTATTTTCCCCATCTCTTCTATTATTGTATTTGTATTCATTGCTTTCTACCTCCTATTGTATATTTAACTTCTCTTTCAATCGAAGCATCCATAAGATCCTCAAAATATTTCTCTATAGAAAATATAAATTTTTCTATTTTTTTTATTCCTTTTTCGATGTTTGTTACGAACAATTCCTCCGAGTTCATTTCTAGCATAAACTCTTTCTGTATCAAAGGGTTTGATTTTTGAAAAACTGTTACAGTCACATCTTTAGGAAGAGGACGCACAGTAAATCCTAGAGCTTTGTTTAGCTGCAAGGAAGCTTCAATAATCCCTCTTTTGCTCCACTCGATTTCTTTACCTGCACATATTGGCGTTATATGATCTCCCCCCTTTTCGTATAGAATAAAATCTCCTGCCTGCCTCTCTTTAATGTAAATACTTATCTTTTTCACGCTAGCTCCTTTTCTAATCTGCTAAATAATCATCAAGTCTACTATACATTAGAACAATAATAGTCATCAATAATATGCATGATATTTCAATCACAATACTATCCTAAGCCACGATTTAACAAGATTATCAATATTTCTATCTTTTGCAATTTCTAGCAGATAATCAACCCGAATCCCACCAACGCTGTTCAAATCAATACCGAGTTGGTATACGGCAGAATTGATTCCTGGGTCACAAGCTCCTGCATTTTTCAGGTGGTCTATCCCTATGAATCGATATTTAAATCTATCGAATAGCTTGTGATTGCTCATCTTCTTTTTTGCTTCTGCAATCTTTCTTTTTCTATGTAGCTCTTTGGCTTCTTCAAGTGTTTTGCCGTGCGACTTGTGCCAGATGTAACCATGCTCAAAATACACTTCATAGTTTCCATATTTCCCTGAGCTTGTTATCCATTTGCATTTATGATCATTTCCTTTCACAGTCAGCACGCCATCAATATTTTCTATTTTCAGCAAATCGTTTAGAGATATAACTATCTCTGTGTACCCGTGCGTAGGTTTCCATGTGCAAGATTTTGCGTAACTTTCCCTGTCATCATATTCAGAGAAAAACTTTTTATTTTTTTTGCTCCTTGAATACACAAAGAGCTTTGTAATAGCCCCCATTGAGTAGTCATTATTTCTATATATTCCAAGAATCATTTCTGCATTCTTTTTCATTTTGATAAACTTATCAAAAGAAACACCCCACTCTTTGGAGAATGAGCGAGAATACGGGAGGTTGTCTATAAACTTTTTAAATGAAAGTTTCGTGCCATCATCAACTATGCTCTTGTACGCCCAAGCGGATTTAATATTTTCAACAAACATCTTTTTAGATACGCCATTGCAAGTTGAAGAAAATATCTTATATTGAGAATCGAAAAACTCTTTTTCTTTTTCTTTTTCAAGTATTTTTCTTATTTTTCTCACACGCTGTTCATGTTTTCTGTCAATCCCATATTGTTGCAGTAGTTCATAATCACACAGTCTACCACTGTATGATGCTATCGCCTCAAGCTTTTCTCTTAAGCCGCCAGCCTTTTTGATCGCTGCATCAAGTTGTTTCTTGTTCATATTTTCCTCTTTGTGTTAGATTTAAGCGATTAACACTTACTAATACCGCCATCAGGCGGCACTATAAGGGCTATTTTACTTTGTACGGCTTATCAAAAGACCCTATAGAGAAATCAAAATATGCTTTTGTGTGAAAGTAATCAGTCATGGGATCGCTATTGTCATACCACTTTAATATCTTTTTAGCAGCTGCCAGCGACTCTGAGAAGAATTTATAGAATTTGCTATTTTTCAAAAAATAGTCATCCAAATAGAAGTGGTTGATGTCAACGCTCTTACACTCAAGCAGCTCGAATATGTTCCAAACATCATTAACCAATCTTATTTCATGATTCCCAAATTCATCTCTTATAATATCCTCAACTCCAGAATAGCTATCAACGCCAGCGTCTATAGCTTTGTTATACAGTCTCATCGAAATACTATCAACTGCCAGATCTTTAATATCTACCTTTTCACCAGACGTTAGAGAAACCTCCAGCGATGAGTAGTCTCTATTTCTAACACTTGCGGTGAAACCGTAATGCTTTGCTATACCCCTTATAGCCTTTCTGCATTGTGCCGCCTCTTCTTTCGATATGTATGCCATCTTCTATCCTTTAGTTTTAGTTTTAAGCGTAACCGCTTAACAGAGTAGCCCAGTAGCTACTCAATAAGTGGTCATTTAAACATCTTGTAAAAATCTCTAATACTCCCCCATTCTCTAATCTCATTAGAGATTTTGTCATCATAGCCGTTTGTATGACCAGTTTAACGACAGATCAAGATGATTTATAATCCATTGCCTGCAATCCATACCACCTCGAAAACAACATATAGTATTTGTCATTATTCTTGTCGTTCCAAATAATATACTCTCCCATTGCATATCCTTTATATGTAGATTAGATATAGGCTTATGATAGATAGCTGATTAATGCATCCATCGCATCGCTCTTTCTTTCGTGCCCATTGTCTATAGGGAACTTACAAGAGTCGAAGATAAGCCAACCGCCGTCGTAGGATTTTGCTATGTAACCTATGTTCCCATTGTAAATAATCTCTTTCATGGTTTTACCTCGTTTTTAGATTTTCGCCCACATGTGGACGCTATAAAAAGGATACAATTATCCCTTTTATAGTGATCTTCCATTCTCCATCTTTTACATGCGGGTCAGGTCATCCGCGTCGAAGCGGTCACGCATGGTGGATTTTTTATCGCTGGTCACGCCAGGGCATAGGAGAGGATACGAGCCTCAACAGACAAGAGCCTTTCAACCCTTTATCTATACATATTATATAACAATATTATCACGATGTCAATACAAAATAAGCAATTCATACAAATTAGGTCAAATTGTCATACATTTCTTTATCCAGTTTTCAATATGAAACATTGAATTTTTACGAAATTAATCAATGTTGTGTTAATATTTCGTATGAGTCAAGATGAAATGATTACATTCAGGCAGATAAGTAAGCGGCTAGGGTATAAAAGAGTATCCTATCTGTATAGGTCTATTGGGTACACTGCATCAAACATATCTAGGATAAAGAGAGACAACAAAGAAAGATATAAAATGTTAATGTACTTGGCAATCATCAATCATTACGGGATAACACACGCAGGGTTAATAGATATGATGGAGGCTATGAGAGATGGTAAATGATAATGATTATCAATTTAGGTTCTTCGACGGCTTGAACGCCGTGCGGGGGCTAAGCTCCCGAAAGTTATCGATTTTTCACTCTTCAAAACCCTTTACTAAAAATATAACCGTAGGTTATATCAAGGAACAACAATGATTACATACACGGTAGACTTCCCCGCCATTGCTGACATAATAGAGGATTTGAACGAAGAGGCACACATGAAAGCATTTGATGATGCCGCGAATGACGTGTTCCTAAGAGCCACATCGAAAGTCGTTACTCAAATAAAAAAGAAGTTCAATTTAGGCTCTGTAAAAGAGAACCCATATACATGGGCATTCTCATCAAAGCTAACAGGCAGAACTAGGAAAAAGAGTGGCAGGATAAGGTTTTTCAAAAAAACAGCCAAAAACGGCAGTATAAAAATACTCATAAGAGGAGAGTCTATAGACTCTTATCTGTTCAATTATGGCATACCAGAGAGGATAAAGGCAACAAAAAGCGAAAAAAGAAAAGCGTCACTCACACGAAAATACAACAAGATGTCAAAACGTGACAAAAAAAAGCCAGTGGTTAAAATTCTAAGGTCTGGCAGGGTCACAACATTAGATCATGCTTTTTTCGCAACGATGAAGAGTGGTCATACAGGAATATTCTTTAGGCACTCAGGAGAGAAAAAGAAGATAAATGAGAGCAGGGTAATAACACTAGTGTCAATGCTGCATCAAGTTAATTATGACAAGATATATGACGACCATTACAAGGCAAATATGCCAAAGCGGTACGAGCATTACCTAAAAAGACAGTTTAGGAGTAGCGTATGGCGGATAAAATAAGACAAACCAAAATGATAACGGTTTCAAAACTTTGCGATTTGCTAAACTCCTCAGAGTATGACATAGAAATGCCATCGTCTGGCGTATGGACTAAGAAAAACGTATCAATGAAGATTAAAAATGCAGGAATTCTCCCAGTAAGGAAAGGGAGAGGAAGGACTGGCAACCAATACAGCACAGATGACATAATAAAGCTGTTTGGTATAGGGGATGAAAAAACAAACATACCAGAGCCAAGAGATACGATAAAAGAAGCAGATACTGCACTTGGAGCATGGGGCGAATATAAGAAGAAGATAGAAGAGCGTGTCGCAATGGCACCGAGTGCTAAAGTAGAGGCAGAAATAGAAAAGATTATGACAGCGACATACAAGGATGAGCTTGATGTTATCGAAAAATCAAAACTGTTATTGTCGAGAGCAGAGGTAGAAGCTACAAACGGCAGGATTTTATCTGCGTTAAAACATGAAATTGTGCAGATAGTCGGCAAAATATCAGCAGTTGCACCAGAGCTTGATAGAAAAAAGCTTGTAATGATAAGAGACACGATAAACGAAGCACTTGCAAAGGTAGCAGATGAGCTTGGCAAATAGCTACCTGCTAAACTCTGCGGCAGAGATATTAAGACCGCCTGAAAAAATAAAAGGGTCAGAGTTTGTAAATAAGCATCTCTATGTTCAGACAGGGAAAGTAACGCTGTACCCGTGGCAGGAAGAGTGCTTAGATGTGTGCCTTGATGATGAACATGAGGAAGTGATGTTCATGAAGCCGTCAAGGGTTGGGTACACAGAGGTTATAATTGGCGGTGTGATATTGTGGGCTATCGCACAAGACCCAAATAATATATTGATAGCACAGCCAACAGACGATGAGGCGTATGGATATGCTGAGGACAATCTTACAAAACTTATTCAGGCAAACAAACTAATAAGTGACGCAATAACAGCGACACCGATCATAGGCAAAAAGAAAAAAGAGAGAACGACAAAGAAGCTCTTTAAGGGAAACTATATAGAGGTTGTCGGAGCACATTCACCGAAGAACTTCAGGAGGAGGTCTGCAAAATATCTAATAGCCGATGAAATAGGTGGTTGGGATATAGGAGCTGGCAAAGAGGGCGACCAGATAAAGCTGATGAAGCGGAGGGGTGCCGATTACTATGACATGAAGTTCATAAAGGGCTCTACTCCTACAGTCGAGGGGTGTAGGACTTGGAGTGAATATATAGCAGGCGATCAAAGAAACAGGTACTACCACTGCCCTGAGTGTGGAGGTCTGCACAAGTGGGAGCTCAAACAGCTAAAATATGACATAATTGATGGTACGATACCTAAAAACAGCGTAAAGATGTCATGCTCAAACTGCGGTGCATTGTATGGTCAGGAACTTCAACACGAGCTTGACAAAGGCGGGGAGTGGATAAAAGAAAATCCAAATGCGATATCAGTATCGTTTATGATAACTGGATTTATGTCACGGTCTCCTCAGTCCACATGGTGGCATATCGCACAGGCTATAGAGGACGCAAAAAAAGACCCAGAGCGTCTAATGCAGCCAGTTGTGAACACAATGATAGGTCTGCCATACACAGAGAAGCACAAATCAGAGGTATCAAAGAAATCATTAAGAGCAAAAAAAGAGCACTATGAGCACGAAGTACCAGACGGTGCGAATGTACTAATTATGTCAGTAGATACACAAAATGACAGACTAGAATGGATTATAAATGGATATGGAGAGGATTACGAAACATGGGCTGTAGACAGAGGTGTCATACACGGAGACCCCGCACAAAAAGAGCCGTGGATAACACTTGAGGATATATTTGACAACAAGAAATACTCATCAAGTGACGGTGCAATGTCAATTTATGCGATGGGGATAGACTCTGGTGGTGGCAGGACATCCGATGTATATGGATTCTGTTACCCAAGGTTGCACAAGAGGATATACGCATTAAAAGGGGCATCACAGATAGATGCAGAGGAAGTATCGAGGAGGACAGTAAGAGATAAAGGCTCACGGTACTATGGAATGCCTTATATAAGGGCAGGCGTAAACAGGGTAAAGGATATTGTATTTGTTGGTCTTAAAACGCCTGCTGGAAGATATGCTATCCATTTCCCTAGAAGCAGGAAGTTTGATGATAGCTTTTTCGAGCAACTTACAACAGAGTATAAAGACGGTAAAGGCAGGTGGGTGAAGCGTTACGCAGGTGCAAGGAATGAGGGTATAGACTTGTTTGTGTATGGGCTTGTTACGCTTCAAGCAAGCGGTGCCGATGTGTCAATGGGAAGGTACATGGACGGAAGCACAGACAGTGAAGATGAGTTTATAGAACTTGATGCAGGTTATTAATAAAAAAATGGTATAATTAGGCATGGCTACAATAGATACAATGACGGACGAGGAAGTTGAAGAAGCCTTATCCGTAAAGCGTGACCCAAATAGACAATTGTTAAGACTCTACACGAGAAGAGACGAGATACTTGAAGCAGGAGAAGAATGGGCGAATGGCGATAAGAGAAGAAGAGACGCTGATCTTAAAACCGTTCAAGACCAGATCGCTATGCTTGAAAACTCTCTATTGCCGTGTATTGAGTTTTGTGAAGTGGAGGTAGAATAATGGAAGTTGTAAACGATTCTGTATATACCTCCGAAGGGTACGAGTATCTGTCTCCACCGGATATTGCAGATTTAGAAAACATAGAAGCAATTCAGGCTACAAGCCAATGGATGGCACATACTAATGCATTTGCCGCTGGTGCGATATCTACAAATGCAAACTCCACAATAGGTCGTGGGTTTAAACTACGATCTACAATAAACAGAGACTATCTTGGTCTCTCGGAAGAAGAGGCTCATCAAAAAAAGCAGGAGATAGAGAGACTGTTCAATATGTGGGCTTCATCTCCAAAAACAGACGCTACAGGTCACACGAATTTCAAACAGCTGCCTATGTTACTTTATAAGACATCTCTTGTTACAGGTGCATCTATCGCACTGTACCCAGAGACGGATGATGGGTGGTTGCAGGTAAAAATACTAAGCTCAACTCAAATAAACAGAGAAAAGGGGCTTAACGGTATTGAGTTCAAAGACGGAGCACCAGTAGCGTACCACATATACAAAAAACGAAAAGAACTATACGAAGATGCAAAATCAGTTAAAATAAAGATGTATAGCGGGCTAAAGAGAAACGTAGTACACTATTTTGACAAAAAGATAGCAGGGCAGATAGACGGCATACCATATCTTTCAGCAGTGTTTGACACACTTAGGAAAATCAAAGACTATAGCCAAGCAGAGCTTGATGCAGCTATGCTGTCTGCGTTATTTGCAGTAGGTATAGTAAAAAAGGATGCAGGTGGTGTCTCTCTTAAGATGCCAGACGACAATACAATAAAGTTAAAAAAAGGCAACATGTTTAAACTACCTGCTGGATATGAAGTAAGCACGATTGACCCATCTCACCCTAATAGCTCTTACCCAGAAGCGATGAGTGCTTTTATTACAGAGCTATGTATTGGTCTTGACATCCCAAAGGAAGTGTTCACAAAAGAGTTTAAGGCATCATACTCTGCATCAAGGGGTGCTGTCATAGAGGGTAGAAAGTCATTCAGGGTATCACGTAGTGGCGTAGAGATACAGTTTTTGTCTGAAACATATAAGAATTTCTTATTATGGTCAGTTTTGAATAACTATCTGGTACTGGATGGGTTTTTAGATGATGAGTTCGCACGAATGGCATGGAGTTCGGCAGATTGGATAGGTGATATTGATGAAGAATTAGACCCACTAAAGGCGGCAAATGCTGCACAGAAGAGGGTTGATGGGTACTTCACGACAGGGGACTTTGAGTCCAAGCAGATGTATGGGCTTGATTACGATGACAATATAGAGAGAAGAAACTCCGAATTGTCAAAAATAAACACAAAGGAGATTGATGAGCAGGGGTAATTATGTAAGCAAAATGCTTGACGGGATGCTGTTTATGGCAGACCAACATACCGTAGATACTTTGGCAGAGTTTGTTAACAGCGGCATGAAAGTGTATGATGTTACGCAAGTAAGCGACAGTGTAGGGTATGAGGTTGTTGGCGGAACTGCCGTTATCTCAATTGATGGAGCAACGTCAAAAAAGACGCGGCACGGTCTTTGTGGCTCTGTGTACGGGTACAATACAATCATGGAAAAGATTGCGTTGGCAGAGAATAATACAGCAGTTGATACTATTGTATTCAGGATAGACAGTAACGGAGGTGATGTTTATGGTGTAGATGACTTGGCAGCAGCGATACGAGCTATAGAGAAGAGGACAATAACTCTCTATGAGAATAGAGCATTCTCGGCAGCGTTATATTATGGAACAGCGTCAGATGAAGTGTACGCCACAAAAGCGACCCAGTTAGGGTCTATAGGTGTTGTAGCAACTTTTAGGGAGGCAAAAGACGAAACGATTGCCGTTATGACCTCAAGGAGAGCTGACAACAAAGTATGTGATATGGCTGACAAATCATGCGTAGACAGATTGCAAGCAGAAATCGATACTTACGAGCAGCACTTCTATGATGCTATTCATCTACATACTGGATTCACAGATGAGAGGATAGCAGAGGTTTTCGACAACGGTGGCTCAATCTTTGCAGAAAGAGCAAAAGCGGAGGGGTTTATTGACGGTATAACAACTTTCAATGACCTTATGGCAACTTTTGAATATAAAGGAGAAACAATGCCAAAAGACGAGAAAAAAGAGCAGGTCAGCACGGCTGATATCGCTGCGAAGATTGCGGCAAATATCAACGCAATCCCCCCAACTATGAGAGCAGAGGAGTCGCTAATCGCATTAGCTTCAAACCCAGACACTACAGAAGATCAAATCAAAGCAGCACTCTGGGATATGAGCCAAGCAAAAAAAGCAGAGCAGAAAGAGCAATCTCTTGGTGAAAACAAGAAGATGCAGGAAGTCGAGACAGAGTCGCCAGAGAAGAACGCTGGCAAAGATGACGGGATAGAGTATGCCGCAGATGGCACAATTCTTTCTATTAAAGTTGAGGAGTAAACATGAGAGATATTCAATCAGTATGGAAAACAACACCACAGGAGCGTCTGCTTGGCATGGGGTTTTTGGCAAATCTGGCGTTCCCGCAGATGAAGAGACAAGACACTCCATTTGTTGAGCTGTTCAAGTACGCACAGAACGCAAAAGTTGCAACAGTGGTTCAAGATGGTGCAACTCCAGTATTGCAGACGTACGAAACAGGAACGAATCAGGCTATCAAAATGCCTACAACTTCTGACAAGTTTAAGGTGAACACGGCAGAGATTTATCTTGAGCCAGAGTATTCTGAATATCCATCAAATATCAAAGATGGTATTAGACTGATAGAGGCAGAACGCAGAAAGCGTGACCAACTGGCACTGGCAAACAGAAGATGGGTAGAGTCTATGGCTATCGGTTTTGTGTTTGGACACGGAGAGTTCACATATACTCCAGACGGTGGGTCTGCAATCACTATCAACTATGGGCTACTTGCAGAGCTACAGTTCGATGTAGGTGCGGCTGACGACACATACTATTGGGGCGGGGCAAACGCAACTCCAGAAAAAGATGTGCAGACTGGAATCGATGCTATGATTGACAATGGTGGCGTGCCTTATGCAATCGTAGGGCGACCTGAACTGGTAGAGGAGTTTATTGAGTCATTGCTAGAAAGCAAAAAGTACGACAGCAAAAACGCAGAGTATGGGACACTTTCACCTGATGCAATGATGGAATTTGTAGGCACAAAGGCAGGCACATTTGCAGGCGTTCAGATCTTCAAGTACAGCGGTGTAATTCCAGGAACTGGCAAGCTAGTACCAGCGGACAAAATCGCAATCGTAGGAAAGTCTGACGGTAACTCAAGAGTCGTAGGTAAAAACGAAGAGACATTCCCTACATCAGCAAGTGGTCTAAGAGTAACAAGATCAGCAGACGGCATGATGTTCGCAGGGTATAGCATCGAAACAGCTAGATATATCGCTGGGTCTACAACTGCACTGCCAATCATTGGCGACACCAGTTCAGTGGCTACTATCAAAGTCAAGGCGTAATCATGAAGATTACGCTACTTAAAGCAGTAAAGGTCAATGATAAGTTCTTATTTGGTGATGTAGTTGTAGATGCAAAAATCGGTAAGAAGCTTATCGAATCAGGTGCAGCGAAAGCACCTGAAAAAGAGACAGCGAAAGCAGGAAAGAAGTAATGGAAGAGATACTTAAATCTTCATACGATCAGTTTGGCTTTGACTGGGATTTCTGCGGGAGCTCTGTCAAAGTTATGAGAGATGAAGGGTTTAGGTACGATGATGACGCACTGGAATCATTCAAGGTCATTGCGTCATCTATCCAACTTCAAGATGGTGACATCGTGTGCAGAACACCAACTGACAGCAACGGAAGGCAGAGGAAGGTGATATCGTGGCAATATCACGGAAACAATGAAGAAGAGATTTTAATGGCGGTAGAGCATGGACGCGTATAAGGCATCAATGGACTATATTGTGTCCTATCTTTCAGGAATAGGTATTCAGTCAAACCCACTGCTTGTAGAGATTGATGACATTGGTGACGGTGTTATCGGTGTTGCAGTAGACACAAAAAGAGTCACAAGTGAAATGATAGATAATCTTATGATTACATTTAACGATAATGCAGAAAGCTTTGTCAGGTTTTTAGGCGGGTCTATCGTTCAATCTGGTGATATGACAACACCGCTATTTATGTTAAAATTTGTAACATCAAAGGAGTGCTCATGGTAGAGCTAGTTAAAGGCAATGTTCGTATCACGGTGCGAAAACAGTCGGTACCTGCATTCAAAAAAGCAGGGTACAAAATTGTAAAGAAGGAGCCAAAAGATGGCAAAGGGTAAGATTTTTGTCCGTTCGGATATCGGAATCGAAGTAAAGGCACAGACTGAGCAAGGTACATACGTTGACCCTGATCAGATTCTATGTGTTGAGAGAGGCAAACTTGATGAACCAAAGATAGAAGTGAATGGAGACACAGTAACGTGTACTACAGGAACAAGGATATCTTTCCTTGAGCAAGTAGATGGGTCAAAGGTAACATTTGCGATAGAAGCGGCATTGCCAGTAGGTTCAAAAATGGGAGGTCTAAAAGACCTTATCGCTGCGTGTGGCGTATCTGTAGGTGATGATGGTAGCGGAAATCCTACATTTGAACCTATTTTAGACGGTGTTCTTCCAGTGTCTGCTGAGTTCACAGAGAAACGTAGGACAACTAAAGTACGAGACGCTTATGGAAATGTGACAGCTTCATTCACGTCAGGCAAAATGGTATATATCAAGTGTGAGATGAGTGGTGTGCTAGAAGAAGATCCGACAGAGCTTGCTGCTGCCGATGCAGACAATGCTATCCCAAAGAACATTCTATCCCCTGACACAGATATCGTCTGGATGGCTAGAAAGTGTGGCGTAGATATGGGAGGCACAACACTGTATCTGACAGAGGCATCATTCGACAACGGCGTATCATCTAATGATGTAGACACAGCGTGCGGTGTTTTGCCAACAATGGAATATCTTGACCCGTCACTGTCACTGTCTTTTAGAGAGACAGAGGAAAATGAGGCATCATTCCAAGCTCTAAAGAACGGTACTGAGTTTGCAGTAACCATACCGCTCTACAAGAAAGACGGATCAGATGCAGGGTCATTCACTGCTTCAAAATGTGTAGCAGTCGAACCTGATGACAGAAGTGACGACAACGGATACAGAGCTGCTACAAGGAAGTTCCAACTGAGAGAAACTTCAGGGAATGACAACTATCTAGCAACGGTAAAGGGCTAACAGATGAGTAAAGGAATTGGAATACCAATCACTATGACTCGCAATATCTACGGTGAGGAGATGGAATTTACCATCACCCCACTTAAAAGAAAAGACGCTGAAAAGCTTGATTCTAAGTCTGACAAAAAGTGCGACAAGGTGCAAAAAGAGCTACTTGAAATAAATGAGCTTATTTCAACATACGAAGGAGAGCTAACGCACGATGAAAGAGTTGAGCACAGAAAGCTTATTGGTCGAAGGAGAGAACTGATTTCGACAGATAATAAATGCAGAGAAGATGCAGAGAAAAAGTTTTCAATATTTCTGCATAAATTAATATCTCCAGCAGAGGCAGCAGATGCAATCGAGGAAAACGCTGGTGCAGAGACAGGAGTTATGTGGGCGATGAACGAGTATCAGGTAGAGCTGGGAAAGTTACAGCAGGAGTAGCGGAGTATATCTCTGTCGTCCGCTCTGACGGCAGGCTTGACCCAGTAGATGACAGAGATTTTATAGAGGCTACAATAGGAACAGACACAGCGAATCTGTTGTTAGACGCATATTCGCTTTCACGTCACCCAATGGGTGGGTGTGACAGTGTAGTAATTAAAGAATTTTCGATAGAATATGGTATAGGGTTTTTGCCACTAATGAGGGCAATAAATATGATAGAAGGGAGCATAGATGTCAAGGACAAGTAAGATACAGTCTATTGAGCTAAAAGTCTATGCAAATACCCGTGAAGTCAAGCGAATGCGGTCTGAATTTAGGGAACTAAAGACAGAAATACGCACGGCAAATGATGTTCAGACGAGAATGGCAGCAGCGGCAATACCACAAATGAACAGATATGCATCCGCTACTGCAAGAGCAACAACACAAACAAAAAACCTAACGAATCAAATGGTACGCCATATTAGACAAGTAGAGTCTCTATTTGTTGCAGGGTATGGTCTATACAAACTATACACTGCAACTCTTGGCGTAGGACATGAGTACAATAAGCTTTTGGAGAACGAGGTGGCAGGTATGAAGATACTCGCTGTTCAAAATCTTAAAGATACTGACGCAATGGGAAGAAAGCTGACATTGCAGGAAAAATATAATATCGCACAGGCAGAATCAATAAAAATGGTTGATTTGGCAAGGAAAATCAACCCAGAGACACCATACAACCTGTCCGACACAATAAAAACATACAAAGCTATATTCCCACAACTTATAAAATATAAAGCGACACTTGAAGATATTGCAGAAATAACAAAAAAGATGACCATATTAGGCAAGGCTAGAGGTCTTTCTATGGATCAATTCATAAAAACAATAGATACTGCATTTAGTGGTCAAATGAAGCAGTCACAGATGCAGATGGCACTAGGAAGCGTAGGCATAACAAACGCAACAATAAAAGAGTGGCAAAAGAGTGGAACGCTTGTACAAAACGTATTGAAGTCACTTGAGCAGGTTGACTCAAAGATGGCAGGCATCACGATGACATGGGATACAGCAGTATCTAATTTTGTAACAGTGTGGCAAAACCTTTGGTCAATAGTGCAGAAGCCGATATTTACTAATATAAAGAAAGATATAGTGTCATTCACGTCACTTTTGAGTGGGAGCGAAGAGTCCATTGCAGGATGGATATCAGGCATTTCTACATCTATATGGACTGCTGTAAAAGCTTTTGCAGTGTACAAAGTTGGCACACTGTCTATGCAGAGAGGCAATATGTCATTCGCGGCATCATCTTTGGCATTGCAGAGACAACTATACACAACTGGAAGAGCAGCAGAGTTCACTGGTAGCATGATGCAAGTTATGAGCTTTAAAGTCAAAGAGCTTGGAGCGGCATTGATTGCAGTCGGCAGAGCAAATCTACCACTACTTGCACTTACGGCAGTGTTTGAGGGGTGGGAGTATATCGCCAATAGGAACCGTGATGCTCAAGAGAGATTCAACACTGCAATAAACAAAACAACCGAAGAAATAAAGGCAATGACAGCAGCACAAAGAGCTGTTGCACTAAGAGATATAGAACTAGGGCTAAACAGAGAGATTGATAAATTAAATCATCTAAAACACCTAAAAGACAAAATCATCAAACAAGATGAGATAAGAAGAAAAAAAGCAATCATGATTTATGGTGAAGAGAGGGTAGCTAGAGAGTTCAAAGAGAATACGGCAGCACTAACTTCAGCACAGGCAGAGCTAGATGCTCAACAAAAAATAGTAGACAAGCTAAAAGAGCAAAAAGCACTATGGGAAGAGACAGACTTATCAATTCAGGGTGCTACATGGTCTGCAAAAGAGATGTCAACAGAGCTGAATCAGTCGTCAATATACGCAAGCGGGATATCTGGCGGTGCAAACAATGCAAAAATATCAATCTCATCAGCTGCAAACGAAGCCGCAAGGCTGGCACAAAATCTCATGAATGCAGTAGCGGCACTCAATGGAGCATTACGAGGGCAGGCGGTACTTAAAGGCGTAATGAATCAGGCACAGGCAACCTATGAAGGTCTGGCAGCAAAGATGAACTCTGCGAATGAGCCGCTGTCTAACATGAATTTGTCTGCTTTAGATATGGGCGGTGTAGCAGGTGATAAGCAAAGACTGCACTATGCAGACGCTATTGCGAAAACAGAATCTGCAAAGCTTGAGATAATGAAACTGCAACAGCAGGTGTCACTTGATGGTATAAAGGCAGCAACAGATTACCAAATAGTCCAAATCCAAAACGAAGCACTAGAGAGACAAATCGCAGGTGACAAGCAAGCACAGCACGATGCAGCACTAAGAACAATAGAGGTTGAACGCCAAGCACTAATAGACAAAGCCTCTATAGATGCACAGTACAAAAACTCAATTCAGTACCAGACTGATTTGAATATGCTGAAACAGAGAGAGCTACAAGAGCAGCAGAAAATAAACAAAGAGATTGCAAAAGGAGGAGGCGGTTCCAAAAAAGCCTCCGCAGATGCGAAGAAAGCAGCAAAAGAAGCCAAAAAAGAGGCAGAGAAGTTCACTGGTGCATTTACTTCTCTCATAGACAAGATGCTATCAGGCGATTGGTCTAATCTATTTAAGGACTTTTTTTCATCAATATCTAAGACACTAGCAAAGCCCTTCATAGACGACATATCTAAAAAGATGAGCTCTGTACTATCATCAATGATGAGCAGTCTTGGGAGTGGCGGTAGCTTTGTCGCTGCTATTGCTATACAGATAGGCTCTGCTATGCTTAACTCTCTATTCAATAGCACAGTATCTCAGGCAGAGATAGACGCGGCTAAAGGAAGAGACGATTGGAATGACAAGTCACTTGCAAATCTAGGGGCGTTATTTGAGTCTGTAATGTACCCGCAATTGACCGCGACAAACAAGATGAGCAAGTACCTAAAATCTATAGACAGAAACACGGCAGCGTTTACCAGAGCACTTGTCGGCAAAGCGTCCACAGCAGGGATAGACCTAACAGGCGTGAACCATGTAGATACGCAAACGACTGGGTTTTTGGGGTTCAGCTCTAAGTCTGTTTCACTTATCGGCACTGGTCTGGCAATGGATCTGATGACGCTTGGCGATGCAATGGATTACACAACAATAAAAGCCAAAGCATACACTACAGAGCTTGTTCAAAAATCTTCGTTCTGGGGTCTGTTTAAATCCTCTTCAATACGCGAAACATTCACAAACCTACCAGATGATGTGAAAAAGAATCTATCAGACAATTTCGCAGATGGATTCTACTCAATACTCGAAGCTGGGATAGCACTCGGATTTGATGCTGACAAGCTGACAGAGCTACTGCAAAATGCAGAATTTGATCTCGGCAAAATAGATATGACAGAGCTGTCTCAGGACGAAGTTAATAGCAGGCTACAGGCAGCATATAGTGAAGCGTTTAGCGGTATAATTGATGATGTAGATGTATTTGATTCTTTGATGGAGCGGTATTCTATATCAACAGAGGATTATCTTGAGACGCTTACAAGAATCGCTGTTGAATTTGAGCAGGCAACTTATAGCTTTAGTCTGATCGGGAAGAATCTGATAGACCAATACGCTGCCATAGATATAGTATCAGGAGCAGGCGGGCTAGACTCATTCAATGACAGCTTTTCCACATTTGTGGAAAATTTCTATACCGACCAAGAAAAGCTTGACATGTCATTCAAATCTCTCTCCTTGACAATGGGCAATATCGGCGTGGATATGCCAGACTTCCAAGATGCAGAAGCCGCCAAAGAGTGGTATCGCAATCTGATAGAGGGGTGGGATACGTCCACACAAGCATCAAGTGAGGCTCTTGGGCAGCTGCTTACTTTGTCAGATGGATTTGCTACGTTCACACAGCAGCTAGATGGTCTATCTGATGTACTAGACGAGACGAAACGCAAATCACTAGACTCTATTAGATCAATAGCTGATGAATGGCTAGGGAGTCTCAGTTACCTGACAAGGCAACAAAAGGCTGATTATGCAACTGGATATTTTGACCTGATAAGAGAGTATAATGATCCAGAGACTACTATTGATGCAGCAAGGGCAATGGCAGAGCAGGCACTTAAAACAACTGCAACAAAGGACGAGTATAAGCCATATTTCGACGCACTCATAAAGGCAAAAGAGGCAGAGGTAGAAGATGCCTCTATGCGTGATCTATTGGAGGAGCTGCAAGCTCTTAGGAAAGAGGTGATCGAAGTGAAAAACGCACAAATAGACATTAGCACATACGGAGGTGCTGCATGATTAGATTATTATTAACAGCATTTCTATTGATGGGATGCGGAGGAGAAAAAATGGCTACAACAGGGCAGGAATATGAGCTTGAACTAATATCTACTAATGTTCCAAACAGGTACCCAACATTTCCAAATGATGGTGTCGTAGAAAAAGGAACACTGATAGAAGATATCGGTGTATCTGGGTACGTATGGGAGGCACAGGAGACGTTCTATAATAACCCAGATACTTCACTTTACAACAAAACAGTAAACGACTCACACGAATCCCCAAAATTTTACTGTAACACGGCAGACAAATTAACATACACTGGTGTAGCAATGAGAGGCGTTTTGCCAGTAGGATACCCTGTCTCTGGAGGTTCTATTACAAAGTATATAACCCCAAAAAATGGTGTTATGTTTGGCGGGCTCCTTCCAGATTCTGAGCCGGCTAGCGGCAACATTTATTATAATGACAATTTTTTGCATAGCGGGAAGCTATGGTACGATGGAGACTTCCATTGGGATCCAAGCGACAGCGAGGTTGTATATACAGAGAATGACTTTGCACTTACTCATCAAGATATGTTTTTCCAGCTACAAAATGCATCATCGGGAGAACCCCGGTACATAGCAACAATCGGCGGGGTCATAACAAAAGATGTAGATGCACTTGCAGCACTGTCCGCTGACGGCACTCTGTATGATGATGAAAACCATGTATCTGGAATATGGGAAAATAGAAGAGCGTCTGCACCATCATCACTGACAGATACTTTAAATATTACTCAATCAGAGCACGATAACGAGATACTAATTTCTGCATCTCCTACCCACAAAATAAACGCAATAGCCGTGTCCAACGTGACAGCATCTTCAATATATTGGGAGATATTAGACGACGGAGATGTAATAGACAGCGGTGAAGTAGGTGTAGATTGTTGGCTTGACGCAGACCATTTATTGCCACAAGGCGGTACTACGGTGCTCATCCCGCTTGGGAGAATGATAAGCACAGATTACGTTATAAATATAACAATAACAAATAATGGAACAGTAAGAGTTGGAAATATTTCAGGATGTATTACCGTAGATGATGGTGTTACAGGGTATGACCTGTCTATTTCTACTATCAATTTCAATGACCATACACCTGACCCGTGGGGGAACATAGAGCTTGGTAGAAAAGCGGTCGTTACAAAACTGGCTTATACTGTCAGGGGTGATGCGAAGCTGCTGTCTCAGTCGCATAGGCGGCACAAGTCTATGGAGGAGAAGATAGTAATAGTAGATGCTACAGATATCGCATTAGAGACAAACTGCTATTCCATACAAGAAGCGGTAAAGAGAGGCATAATGACAGTATCATCAACTGCTCTTGTAATTAAAAATGGTGTTCCTACTGGGGCGGCTGAGTATAAAGTATCTGTACAGGAAGTGGTATGAGTTGTTGCCCTGATAGCGTACCTACATTACTCTGGAAGATGTGTGAATCACCATTCGCACTAATACATCAAGAGGGATACAGCGACGACACAGGAGTTGTATTTGAAGGATTCGCAGGAAGGTCGATAGCAGATGAACGTCCAAAATACAAAGTAACCCTAACGCTCAAGGACGATTTGGCAGTAAGAGAGTTCTTTAGATGGCACAAAGAGACGATAGCCAACGGTACAGGATTGTGGGCTATATTCGGAGATCATGCGGGCGAAACGAAATGGTGGGTAGTGAGACTTGTCGACAACCGAGTAAAATTCTCGGCTAAAAGCAGGTTGAGAGAAGCAATATTAGAGGTGTATATCTATGGATATGCAAAAACAGTGACAGAACCATCGGCAGAGTGTAGCGTATTGTGTGATGATGGCGATCAGATGACAGAAGGTGGATGCACGATTACAGCAGATGCTGTATCTGGTGTTGCGTCAGATTTGATATGTAAGGAGTAAAAATGGGATGTTTATTGTCAGAAACAATAGAAAACAACGACAGCGTGATAACTTCGATGAAGAACGCACTAGCCGGGTGGTTTGCACAAATCGGTGGCGACAGCACACAGAAATTCAAAGTAGCTAATGCCGACAACAATGACGAGGCACTGACGCTTGGGCAGTTTTCAGGTGACGATATATTTTTTATCAACGGCATACACTTCACGAAGCAATTCGCCCCAATTTCATTCGATTCAGACGACAAGAACTATGCTCATGTAATCATGAGCGTGAAGAAGGGTGATAATAAGATGATAAGCTTTACTGTGGATGGGTATATTTATGGAAGTAAAAACATATACAGTAAGCTTGGGTTATATGCATATGACGGCGACGATGATCCGTATGCTGTAAAGATAACAAATCTCGCAGATGGTGGATTCGCAGACCCATATTATTCAGCGGATGATAATCTAGTAGTCGTCATAGACCTAGCTGGGGGTGCGCAATACTCTGGTGGCATGCTTAGCTGGCAGACTATGTCTTCTCACTACAGTTTAGTGCATGTAGAGTCTGTCATATACTCCGATGATGCGACAGGGGCAGCATAATGAAAAACCCACTACTAACAATCCCAACAGACAAATGCGGACACACTATCGCAGGTGCATTGATATTCACGATAATGTTTGCCATATCAGGAATGATATTCGCATCATTCGTAGTTGTAGCAATCGCAGCAGCTGGCAAGGAGATATACGACAAGTTCCACCCATTATCGCACACAGCAGATGTTTGGGATTTTGTCGCTACTTTGTCTCTGGCAGCTGTTATAGCTTTATCTTATTATATTGGAGGATAGATGGAAACTGAGGTGATAACTAGAACAGTTGAAGCGGCAGAGAGACTGTCGCAAACTGGCGAGAATGGGTTTGTATTGTTTGCTATATTGACTGTTGTCTCAATGCTTGGTCTAATGGGGTTCATAACCTACAAGAGCCAAAAAACGATGATAACAACGCTCACAGAGAAGCACAATGACAATGCCGAAGCCATTGCCCATGCACATGAAAGAATGCATGAGCTAGAAACAAGAGAGAACGAGTGTATTAGGAGGCTGGATACGGCTACAGACAAACTAGAGTCATGTACTAGGCGGCTTGAGGGCTGTTTCAGTGAACTAAAAAACAGAAAGGACTAATATGACAGACTACACACTTACAGAGAAGGAAGAGACAGTAAAACACGACGGAGGAGACGTGCTTCACATAACAAATTGTGCATCGTTCACAAATATTGGGTACACAAGGCTAAAATGGAGCTCTGCACCAATATCTGACTCAAACCTTGGTGCAGAGTGTGGCACTGGAGACGGAGCTATATTCAGTGCTCCTATAGATATCTATTTCCTAACAGAAAAGCACGATATGAAAATCCAAGCTAGAAGCGAGACATTATGATAAGCAATGGTCATACAAATTTCGGAGTAGACGGAACAGCAGCTGCCCCAATAAAGAGTTTGGCTGTCTACAATGCACAGAGAAATCCAGAATGGACAAAGATTGACGATCTCATAACTCCAGAAGAGTATGCGAATGGAACACAAAAAATGGTAATCCTTGCGAAAGTATCTGCATATGATCGAGTTCGTTTCGATATAAAAGGAGAATGTACTGTTGATTGGGGAGATGGCTCTATTGCTACAGAACCGACAACAGGCATATCTTACTATAAAAATTATGAGCCTGTATATGCAGATATGCCACAGCCAGAAATTGATGGATGGTTTAGATATGTAGTCATAACGATTACTGCAAATGCAGGAGAAGATTTTACATATTTCAGAGTTGAAAGGCATAACTCTGATATGAACTGGGAAGGTATTTTGGAGGTAATGGCAAATGTACCAAAAATGGAACACTGGAGCCATATCTTCAATTATCATATTGAGCTTCTGTACTTAAAAGGAGCACATCTAACAAATTACCTTGTATTTCCGTCAAGATTGAAATATTATGATTTTGACATATCTAACAGATCATCCTATAGCTCAATGTTGTCGTACTGTATATTCCCGCTTGATGTTGAGATAACATTAGATAGTGTGACAAATCTTAGCAATTTAAACAAATATTGCCAAATTGAATCTGCGAAATATGTCGGTCAAATACAAAACGACTTTACAGCAAATTACATGTTTGGATTGAGCTACATTGAGGTGTTGCCAAGCTTAGATTGGAGTAGATGTTATGATTTTAGATATTTCCTGTATTACAATAAATTTGCCAAGATAATGCCGCTGATAGACATGAGCGGGTGTACAACTGAAGGATATGGATATAGATCTTTTTACGGTGCTCAAGCACTACAGAATTTAAACATAATAAACTGCGAAATCTCGCTGGATTTCACGATAACCAGATGCCTGCCATTGGCAGAGATAATCCGTTTTGGCTTAAATGGAATTGTAGATAGGTCTGGAGAAGATGATACGAGACAAATCATACTTAGTGCATCTAGGGCTAGACGTGAATTAATAATCATGGACGACAATGACAGTACAATAACTGTAGATGGAGTTACATATGATCATGATCAGGTTATAGAGATATTTACAGACAAAAACTGGGATTTAGTATTATAAGGAGAAAAAATGACGATAATGACACCGAAAAAGCACAAAGAGGGCGATACAGTGGTAGTGGGCGGAGAAGAACTGACGATAAAAAAAGTACACAAGCGGAAAAAGGGTAAAAAATTCTACACGATTGAGGTAGATGATCCGACTCCTGATCCTATGATTGGGCAGATGATGGAGATAGAAGATGACGCAATTTAAAGTCATTGTAGTCTCGATAATGATAGGAATAATCGCAATACTCTACACAAGAGTATCAATCCAAAACAATCGCATAGCGGGGCTAGAGAGCAAAATAGACTCGCTAAAAATGGAGATGCAGCTTGAGTCTATAGGCTCTCATGCAGATGGTGAGATAGACGCTATGATCGATGAGTACGACAGGAGAAGAGATGAAAACAGCTCTGGCAATACTTTTGATTTTGACTGGCTGTTCTAGCATTACACCAAAGATGCACCCAGTCAAACCAAAACTACATGACATTAAAAAGTGTGGCAGGCTAAAATATGAGAGAAAAAACGGAAATGTCATACTTGACTACAAGGCAGCGAAGTGTTTGTCAGAGGCACTCACACAGTGCGGGCAGGACAGACGAGTGCTGATATCGGCAAATAAGGCAAACGTAGAACAAATGGAGCTTATGAATGACAACAGTAGTGAATCAATACGGTAAGTACGTTTATGGAGAAGCAAGAGACCATATCGTGTCTGAGTACGACAAAGACAGGACAAAAACAGTGTACGATGGTAGAAGAATAAGGTTAGTAGGACACAGTACGGACAGCGACGGAAACAGGATTATAAAGGTAGAGATATGAAGTTTGCATTAGTTGTTGGGCACAGAAAGAAATCGCAAGGGGCAGTAGGCTCTGATAACTTATCTGAGTATAAATATTACAAAAACATCTTCATACCTGACGTAATGAATATGCTGAAAGTAGAGTCTAAAATGTTCACGAGGGGGGACTATGGAACAAGCTATACAGACAGAATCAGAAAGCTTCATAAAAAGATTGACGATTGGGGAGCAGACTATGCAATCTCATTTCACTTTGACGCATCAAGCAACCCAAAGGCACAAGGACACACAGTGCTATACGACAGTGCATCAAATAAAAGCAAAGCTACCGCCTTAGTGTTTGACTCGTTTTTAGATAAATATATGCACAATCGTGACAGAGGATTGCTAGACAGACACAGAGGTAACGGGTCAGCATTTTTGAGGTACGGAAATAGTACAAACGTGTTGTTGGAGCTGTATTTTGCATCACATCAGCATCTATACGCAAAAGGTACAAAAGGATACGACAATGCAATAAAAGCAGTTGTAGATGCTATCCACTCACTAGACAATAAAGATGATGTAAGATTTTACTTTGGAAAAAGGTCTCTAAAGCGATTAAACGCAACAGGAAACAAAGCATATATAGACACAATGAAGCGAGCGATAAAGATATCAAAAGTTGATATTACGATAAAAAAAGATGGAAGTTTTGCCCCATACCCGAAAGGAGCAGATTGGGCAGAGGTGAGCCGTGCTGTTATGAAGTCAATCAAATAGAAAGGAGGTGATCCATCTATCTACAGAGCACTTGTGCTTATATGTTTTCATTTTTTATCATTTGCTCAAATAGCATATTCTCAATGCTAGGAAACGGCACTGACTCTATTCCATAAGTAGTTGACAAATACTTGTCAAGCTCTCTGTGTATCAAGTCGATATCCTTAGAGCTGATCTTTGTCGTTGACTCTTTGCTAGTCAGTGCCTTCTGGAACGGTCTCCAAAGCAGATTTTTGACATTCTCACCAGTCCAAGATATTTGCGTATCAGTATGGCTTAGTATCTTTTCTTTTACTTTTATCACCAATTCGCTTCCTGTCTTATTGTAGAGCCAGTCCATTACTTTCTCTATCTTTGAGTCTCGTTTCCTATTCAAAACATACTGCACAGAGTACCCTGCATCATTTAGTAGTTCTGCCACAATAGCAAAATACTTATGCAGTGCCCTGTTAGCAGTATATGATCTTGTTGTTTGCGTTGTCTTTATAATACTATACACTTTGTTTTCGTCAAGAGGCGTAAGCACAACGTCCGCATTGCTATCGTCCATGAGATACCATTTCCCACTTGTACTGATTATTTTCATTTTTCGCCCATCATCTCAATCAATTTTTTTATTCTTTTTATTGTTTTGCCGTCCTGCTTTTTGATTAATTCTCTTTGCGAATCTGAAAAGTTTGCATATTCTGGAGTATCGACACGCATTGTGTGTTCTATTATAAGATCGATGAAGTCATAGCAATCGTCTATAGTTAATGGGCATAGTTGCTTAATTGTTTTCATGTTATCGCCTCAATTCATGTAAATGAATGGATATATCATTTTTTAGTAGTCTGTCAATGCTATCAAGTGCTCTTGCTATTTCTCTCATATCTTCACTGCCAAAGTACTTCCCAATAAGTTCAGTCATCCAACCATTACCGTCAAATATTATTTTCGCTAAAAACACTCCATTCCTCTCAACTTGAATCTCTTTAACTATTGCCATCTTAAACCTCATGCTCTTTAAGTTTGTCGTAACGCTCTTTGAAGTCTGCTTCAAAGCACTTCACTGTCTCGATCATATTATAAATAAACTCTTCGTCTCTCGACACTTCCCTGATAATAAGATCCACTTTATCAGTATCCTGCGACTGCACCAGAAAGTGTGTCATATCAATGTCAAGTATATACATTTGTACCTGCATTTGAGCGTAGTATCGCTTTACAAGCTCTCCCCGTGTCAGCTCTGCCAGATATGTACTCAAAAATACAGATTTGATCTCTATATTTATCTTGTTAAAATCTGAGTCAGTCGTGATCCCGTCTGTTGATGCACCTAGCATGATATCCTTCCCGACTACAAGCCCCTTTGACACTACTTTATTGCCTGTCTTTTTCTCGTATAACTCAATAGCTCTTGGCTCAAGCTCATGCCCTAGGTTAGTGGCATCATTTTTAACGCCACTTTCTTTTATAATACCATGCTCAAGTAGGAACTTCTCTGCCACTTTCTTATCGACATACGCGTCATAGGTCGGTATCTTTGTTCCTTTGATCGTGAATGGCGTACTGGATGCAGTAATCATGCCTATTCTAGCTTTTAGCCATTCGTCAGTACCTTGGTCATGAGTAGCGTCTAAAACCTCTGGAATCTGCTCTTTTCGTAGCTCTTTTACAAGCTTTTCTTTTTGCTCTTCTCTGTATTTTTCAATACTCTCCAAAAAGTCTGCTTCAAGTGTACTTTCAAACTCTATGATGTTTCCATCAAGAGTGTGATCTTTGTCAAAAACATAGTCGCCCATATTATCGATAATGTACTTTCTGTAGAGACGCTTTCCTCCAGTCTGTTTAGTTGCCTTTATTAGGTTCATCTAATATCCCTTTTAATTCAAGTCCGTATTCTTTAAGTTTTTCTTTTTTGTCTACATCTACCTCTTGGCTAAACAGTGCTCCGATTTTCTTTTTAGCTTCGGATACGCTGTTTTTGTCTAGCAGGTCAACAGACTCTTTTACTGTCTCCATTTCAGCGATTGTGTCGATAGGCTCTTTTGTCAAGTCCTCTGGTACATTACGGGTGTCCTCTGGGTCTATATCACTAAGCCCAAGTATCCTGATAGACAGGATTCTACTGATATAGCCGAATTGTTTTCCTCTCTCTATCTCTGCGTCAAGATACATCATATTTCCGTTTCTATCCTCTCTAGGTGCTATTGGCATAAGCGAAGCCACAGAAGAAATACTCTCTCCTGACTCTACATGATAGAGTGTTACAACTACTGTTTCTGTTCCTAGAGACTCTGAATGCTGGATAGTTGATACAAGTTCAAGCCCGCACTCAGTAAGCGGCTTTTGGATTGTTTTTATTAGATTATCCTCACTTGCAAATTTCCAGTTACCACCTGCCCCGCCTTTTTGCTTATCAGCAACAAGCACAACTCCTTTTTTCCTGAACTCTGATTTTGCTTTTAGTAGGTTTATCATTTATTCGCCCTTAAGTATTCAGCATACATAGCAACAGTCAATGACTCTGCATTAATGCCTTTTGCCTGCATTTCTGCAATGTACGTTTTCATTTTTTTCATTTTTTATCCTTTTTACTATTGGTGTGGCAAGGCGGATTTGAACCGCTCCTCCATCCCGTTATGAGCGGGACGCTCTACCAATTAAGCTATTGCCCCATATATCAACGAATCGAATGCACAAAGTGGGCTATCATCATACCAGTCTATTTGATACGAATTTATCTCATCATCAAGCATCATAAGCGTATCATCCATGAACTGATTTGCCTCTGCCTCATCCATGCTTTTTAGGATAGCTTGGAGAAGCAGTGTTTTCCCGTATGCGTCAGATATGTCATCAATGCCATTCTCTTTTGCAATTGCTTGTAGTTTTGTCATTCATTTCCTTTGTTTTGATTACAAATGATAACATATAAAATCTTAAACTATTATTAATAAACAGATAATAGATAATATATTTATTTAATATTGAATTAAGTATATATATGATATTATTTTACATATCGTAATAAAGGAAATTGATGGAGAATCTAGTAAAAAATATAAAAGAAAAGATGAAAGAGAAACGGTGGTCTGTCAAGGCTATAGAAGAAGAGATAGGATACCCAAGAGGCACACTGTCAGTTAAATTCGCAAGATCGAAAAAATCAGGTGCAGGAGGGTTTGTCTTTTACGACATAATGAAGCTAACTGAGATACTTGAGTGCTCTTGGGATGACCTATGCAAAGGAGTAGATTTTAAAAGGACTGGCAGAGGATACATGAGGAAAAAGAAATGACAAAGCAGGATCAGATACTCGAATACATGATGAGCGGCAAAGAGATAACGCCTCGTATCGCTGTGGCAGAGTTTGATGCTTGGCGACTTGCAGATAGCGTTGCAAAGCTGAAAGCAAAAGGCTATGAGATAGAAAATATCCAAGCAGAAAGAGGAGCTAAGCACGGCATATATCGCATGACTGAAGAATCTATCAAAGTGGCAAAGGATAAACAATGCTAAAAACAATAACAAAAGGATGCGAACAGAAAAGAGGCACTAGATGATAAGCATAGAAGAAATACGCAAAATACATCATGAAACATGGGGGATTAAGAGCGGGTACTCAATGGACTATGTTGACGGTATTATCGACGTAATATACGACTCAATAGGAACGTGTCAACAATGCAAACACTATATTGAAATTAATGAATCAAGCGGGCTGTGCGACAATCAACTCCTGCCAGAAATTGGCGTTGATGCAGACTTTTTTTGTAAGTTTTTTGAAAAGGAAACAGAATGAACAAATCCAGAATATTGCTATTACCAACAATAAGATTGAATAAATATGATACATTTATACAGACAGACTGCGTGCTCGAAATTATCGGTAACATACACGAATCACAAGAACTCTTAAGCACAGATTAATAAAAAGTAGTTTTATATGTCGTCCAGACATCGAGTCCTTACCTCTTGGTAGGGGCGACATATAAGGTTACTAACTTTGTTAGGTTTGAGTAGGTGTTTGGACGACACTACCAATCTTAAATTTAAATGCTCCGAAAGACGATATGGAAAGTGACGCTATTCATGCGATGCTAAAACATCAAGCACAACTTAAATGCGGTGATCTATGGTCTAACATGAATGAAAAAGAGCAATTAACGGCTATGTTAAAAGTGGAAGAAGATTTGCTAAAGGAGTATGATAGTGGCAAAAATAAGAATTAAGAAGCATATCACGCTAAACCTAGAGCTATGCACATCGTATGATATTTCCTACCCAGAATGGATACTTTGTGAGCAGATTCAGTTTCTATCCGTAAGAAAAGGATACTGCTATGCAAAGAGAAAAACACTAGCAGAAGCACTTAAAATATCAGTACGAGGTCTACAGAAGATGATAGATAGATTAATAGAAAAAGGACTACTAAAAAGACACGAAAATGCAGCTCTTACAGTAACAGAAAAGTGGCTAAATTCCCAAGAAATTAAAGATTCTAGCCACGAACAAAGTTCACCCCTAGCACGAACAAAGTTCACCCCTAGACACGAACAAAGTTCACCCCCTACTATAAAGATGGATAATTTAAGTGTAGATATAAAAGAAGAGCAATACCCAGAACCACTAAAAGAGTGGATAGACTATCGTAAAGAAATTAAGAAGCCACTAAAAGAATCATCAATCAAAAGACTTCTTAAAAAGCATGATTTAGATAGTCATTCTTTTGCATTGTCAGTAGACCACTCTATAGAAAATGGGTATCAAGGGTTATTTGCTCCTAAAACAAATAAAACGTACACAAAACAAGATCAACTCCTAGATGAAATGTTCCCAGACGAAACATCAGGAACAATAGATGTTGAGGTGATAACATGAAAGAAATCATAGAGTACATTGGAAGCGTATTAAATATCAAGATAGATAATAGGCTAGTAATAGACGATATAACAACAGAGCTAAAGTCAATAGGTGACATCGTTGACTATAAAAACTTCCTCAAAAAAAACATGAATCATATCCATACACAATACATGACAGGGTTTCAAAAATTCATTAAGCTGACAGAAATCTATAAGAGACAATTAGCACTTGAGTCAAGCAGCGACAGGATAAGTAATGCAGATGATTTTGCTAAAAAGCTTGCAAGTAAGGTGAAGTCAGTGGCAAAAGAAATAGAAGAAAATTCATATCTTGACTATGACAATTTTATATCAAGCGGAGAGCCGTACTTTTCTGATTATGAAAGGAAGCAGATAGACAAGATAGGCGGGCTTCAAACAGCAATAAGGCTACAAAAGAGCGTTAGCGGCACAGATGCACTGGAGGAAAGGCTAAGGTCTCAATCTGTATCTATCGTGATAAGAGATGCACTCAAGAAGCCAGACAAGCAGAAGTCACTATCAATGGTGAAAGACGCTGCGAATGCAACGAGGATAGCGAAATGAAAAAAATACAAAAAAACAACAGTTTAAGCTGTTTGTTATCTTTTGTATAATATAATACGGTATCTACATAGCTAGGAGGCTAAAATGAAATACACAGAATATGCGAAAGCGTTCAACTGCAAAGACGATGTGATAGTTTGGATAGATGCGAATCTGCAAAACTATCTGAAAAAGAATGAAGAAAACCAAACAGATATTGAGCATATACTTGACTACCTATGCTCCGATGCAAGACCAAAGAGAATAGCAAAAATGAGCTATAAAGAAGCTCTGTCAAATGCAGAGAAGTGGTCAAAGTCACTACAGAAAAAAGCATCTGGGATAGATGAGGAAGAAGATGATACTGAAACCGTCCTTGATTTTAGAGACGGATTCAAGATAGTTAAGTTGGTCGGCAGGAATGCATATGATAGAGAGGGTATGCTTATGCGGCACTGCGTATCGTCATATTACGGTAAAGATACAGAGGTATATTCATTGAGAGACAAAGATAATATGCCGCACTGCACAATAGAGAAAGACAAACAGATAAAAGGGAAAGGGAATGGGTCTATAAGCCCAAAGTACATAAAATATGTAGTAGAGTTTCTTGAGCATATTGGCATGGAAGTTAGAGATAACGAGATGAAAAATCTTGGGTATGTGAATATCGAAAAAGTAAAGAATGATTTCGATTTTATGCCAACATTTAGAAGTAAATATTTCTACAAAGACGATATATTAAAAGTAAAAAACAAAGACGATATGCGACTGTGGAACATCTTTGGGCTGTTCACAATAAAGAAACATGAGACAAGTTTCAATTTTGACTTATCTCTGTCTATAAAAAAACATATTAGCAGAACAAAAGCTAAAGATTATATAGCAGCTAGGGACTACTCAACCGTAGCAGCTCTGGACTCATCAACCGTAGCAGCTAGGAACTACTCAACCGTAGCAGCTAGGAACTCATCAACCGTAGCAGCTAGGAACTCATCAACCGTAGCAGCTAGGAGCTACTCAACCGTAGCAGCTCTGGACTCATCAACCGTAGCAGCTAGGAACTACTCAACCGTAGCAGCTCTGGACTCATCAACCGTAGCAGCTCTGGACTACTCAACCGTAGCAGCTAGGGACTACTCAACCGTAGCAGCTAGGAACTACTCAACCGTAGCAGCTCTGGACTCATCAACCGTAGCAGCTAGGAACTCATCAACCGTAGCAGCTAGGAACTACTCAACCGTAGCAGGTGGGAAAGATTGCGTAATAGTAGCAAGAGCGAACTCAAAAGCTAAGGGATTGATGCGGTCAGTGATAACACTATGTGAGACTAATAATTTCGGTGAAATTACAAACTTTGTATCATTCCAAATCGATGGTGATAAATACAAAGAAGATACATTTTATCACATCAAAAATGGTAAGATTACAGAATTTAAAGGATAGTAGATGATAGAGGTAAAAACACACAGAAATTCTGGATTCGGTATGGCTAAAATCGCTATAAATATTGACAGTATATCAACCGTAATGAATAAAGGAATTGTTGTGATTGTGCTAAATGACGCAACTTCAATCATGCTAGATGAAAGCCATAAAAATTGTGATATTTTGTCTGCAATAAAAACAGCAAGGAAGGAAAGATGCTCACAAACAAAAGAAACAATCAGAGCACTAAAAGAACTAGACACGCTAACGCCAATGGCATCAAAGGCAGCGGTGAACGAACTTATCGCAAAATTGGAGGCACAAAGTGAAACCTAAGCACTACACACAAGGTCTATCAGTAGGAGCCGTCTATATCTACAGAGACGGCAAAAAGCTATATCTTACACCGTTCTATGACAAGAGCGGTAGATTGAAATATAAGGAGATTGACGGATGAAATGGAAAAACACAGAAATAGACGGATACCCAAAAGATGATGGGCTAGTATTCGTATCTAATGGAAAATATATAGATGCCGCTTGTTGGAACTCTTATCACGAGTGCTGGGATGATGTATCGTGTGATGACTACTATTTAGAAAAAGAAGCATTTAAGTTTTGGCTTGCACCACCACCACTGACAGATATTGGAAAGGATAAAGAATAATGCTGCTAAAAATAAATGGAGTCGTTAGGCTAACAAGAGACGTAGAAATTCGCTACACTCAATCAGGAAGTGCAATAGCCAGCTTTGGCGTTGCATCAAGCAAAAAATACAAAACACAATCAGGCGAACAAAAAGAAGAGACAACTTTTGTCGATTGTACTGCATTTGGCAGATTAGCTGAAATCTGCAATCAGTACCTGCACAAAGGAAGCAAAATCTACATAGTCGGTGAGCTAAAACTTGACCAGTGGACTGCACAGGACGGCACGAAGAGATCAAAGCACTCTATAACAATAGAGTCAATGGAAATGTTAGATGGGAATAGTGGCGGCAATGAAGCAACAGTGAAGCAAAATCAACAGAACAATACGGATGCACAAAACGCTACTCCACAGATACCAGAAATTGACATAGATGATGAAATTCCATTCTAAATGGTAAGCAATAATTAGATATAATCATTTATGCGTTGGCTGAAATGCCAACCAGAGAGGCGTTATAGATGCTGCCTACTCAAGCCTCCTAAAGCAATGGCGGCATCATCTATAACGGATAAGACTTTAGGAGGTCTCAAATGGAATATGAAGAGTTTATACATTCAAAAATAGTAAAAGCGAAAGAGTCAGGGTTTGACGTTGACGAAACAATGCTAAATAAAAATTTATTTGATTATCAAAGAGAGATAGTAAAGAGGGCGATGTAGTAGCATCTTTCTTTGGAGGCATAGGGAGTGAGCCAGTAACTGCAATAGAACTTAACAGAAAGGCGTATGCAGTAGAGTTAAAAAAGAGTTATTTTGATATAATGAAAAGTAATGTTTTGGACGCAATTAAAAGCAAAACGAATCTATTTAATTAAGGAAACAGCATGATAAAGCCAAGCGAAGCTTCAAGGATATTAGGCGTATCTGTAGTAACGCTGTCTCAATCTAAAAAGTATGCGAGATTCTACAAGAGAGCTTCTGATGGGAAAAACAATGCATGGTTTGATATAGAAAAGTACAATGAGTATATAGCAACAGATAATAATATTAAATCACAAACAGGAATGCTAATTGAGTTCATGCTCCACGAGATAGGCATGACAATAGATCAAATAGCAAGCTTTGGGATTTCAAGAACTGGAATAGCGACACACACATTCAGCCCAGAGTCGTGTAAGCAGTTTATTTCTACTGTTTTTGTAAATAGACCAGATGTAATGAGGAGGTATTGTGAATATTATAGGTAAATGCAAAATGTGCGGTATAGAGATGCAAAAAACAAACAACTCTCAAAAATACTGTAAGAGTTGTGCTGTAATTGCTAGAAAAGACAGAATAAAAGAGTATAAAAAGAGAGAGCGAGAGAGAAACAAATCAAATTGTGCAGTTTGTGGGAAAGTTATATACAAATCACGTAAAAACCAAACCATGTGCCGACCGTGTGCACTGAAAAGCAGGCACGCGAAAAAAGAAAAAACAGTAGTTGTAGATGAGGTTGCAAGAGAGCTACTAAAAAAAATAGGAAAACCGCGGTCTGCGATAGAGAGGTGCTACTAATGAAAATAGCAATAGACTATGATGATACAATAACTAAATCAGAGTCAATGTGGGCAGTTATCATATCAATAATTGCAAAAGAAGGTCATGAGGTTGTCATCGCAACAGCAAGAGAATATGAGGGAAGCGACATAGCATCTTTTAGAAAAAAGGTATACTCACTGATAGCATACGATATTCCAGTAATATTGACGAGACATTTCCCAAAAATGGATATACTACAAGATGTAGATATATGGATAGATGATTTTCCACTTGGGATAACGCACGGGATAGTTGGGTGCATGTACGAGCCATGCGATTCTGTTAAAAAGGATATAAGTAATGTATAGCAAATCACAACAAACAAAGAAAAACAAAAGACCAAATCCAAAGAAGATGCCAAAAATAGAGTATGAGCTATATGTAGACTTCATCAATTCAAAGTCTGGAGGTCTTTGCCAGTGCGGGTGCGGCAGGAAAGCAGACGATATCCATCACTCTGTCTTCGGTGCAGGCGGCAGAGATGATAGATATATAACTGCAATATCTAGGCATTGTCATACAATTATACACCACGGAACGGACACGGATGAAGCATCGCGGCTAAAGCTATTAATGAAGCAAAAAGGGAAAGAGAATTTTAAGGACTACATATTATGACAAACACTTTAAAACTAAGCATTCCAATGAAACCAAAGCCAGCACCA